>Ga0209986_10002530_pt1 | contig 16650 bp, 9 predicted proteins | sample BlataG_FD_183168 | JGI IMG/M metagenome (GOLD analysis project Ga0209986, IMG submission 183168) | Deep subsurface microbial communities from Black Sea to uncover new lineages of life (NeLLi) - Black_00105 metaG (SPAdes) (version 2) | ecosystem: Environmental > Aquatic > Marine > Oceanic >...
GCAAGCTGAGACTTACCGGCATCGCCTCTCAGGAGCAAGGATCATCCGAAAGTGTGTCGATCAGTCCTACCGGCGAAGAGAGCGCCGAGTATACTCGTGATTACAATTATGCTCAGGCTCGGATTTTCGACCTCGGGGATTTCACCGCTTTTGAGCCGGGAGATTCGGTAATAACGCTCTTCGTGTATGAGCAAGTGCTAAAGAGGGATAATAGCACGGCTCAGGATGCTATCCTCAAAGTCGACCCCAATAGCGAAGCAATAGGTGTCGAGGACCTAACCTTCGTCCAAGGGTCAGACGCTTTGGAACAGATCGACGAGTTATCGTATTCGTATTTCAGTAATCCCGTGAGGAAGCAGCATTATGTCGTCTTCAATTCCGGCCGCCGCCAGGGCCGGGCGCTCGGTATCTATATGGAGGTGCAAATGGCGAATGGCAGCGTCTATACGGTTGGCAACATCTCCCCTGAACCCGGCCAACCTTTGCTTTTGAAGCTGCTGTATCACAGCGCACCGAGCCCTCAGCACCAGACGTGGAACTTGATGTGGCGAAATTGTTACAATATCCCACGCGGCATCTCGGCGGACGATATTGAGATAAAGGTGTTCAGGGGATCAGCGGGAAATGAGGGGAGTTCTTCCAGTTTCGAGTACCAAGAGTCCGAGGGAAGGACACAGAATTACATTGAGATATTAGGGCTTGACCAGTACAACGAACGTGATCAGAAGCTCCCTGACGGCAGGTTTGACGAGCGATTGGAAATCTTCAGACCCGATTGGGGGCTTCTGATCTTTCCTCACCGAACCCCGTTTGACCCTGATACGTCCTTCGTGGATGCCAACGGCGTTTCCACTGACACACTGGAGATGAAAGCGCCCCTGATATACAACTACGAATCGCCGGAACAGAAAACCCAATCCAGTCGCTACTACATTCAGCTTGTCACCAAGGCGCGAAGTTCCATCATCCGGTTGGGGCGTGCCAACATAATTGAGGGGTCCGAGCGGGTGGTAGTCAATGGCCGGCTTCTGGAGCGGGGGAAAGACTATAACATCCGGTATGATTTTGGCCAATTGACTCTTACTTCAGACGAAGCCATGGACCCCAACGCTGATATTGATATCCAGTTTGAGTACGCTCCTTTCCTGGCGGTGCAGAAAAAGACGCTGCTGGGTATGAGAGCCGAATACGAATGGAGCAAGAACCTGGAATTTGGCGCTACCGTTCTCTATAAGTCCGATAAGGCTCAAGATCGAAAACCGCGCGTGGGACAGGAGACAGCCCGAGCCGTCATTTATGACGTTGACGGCTCCTGGCGCACGCAGGCCAATTTCCTGACTTCCTTAGTCGACGCCCTGCCGCTGATTGAAACTGAATCTCCTTCGAGTTTCAGAATCGAAGGGGAACTGGCGCAGTCCCGTCCCAATCCCAATGTTGACGGTGTTGCCTACGTGGACGACTTTGAAGCCGCCCAGGAACAGCTCTCTTTGGGCCTTCAGCGGACTAACTGGAAAGCAGCCTCCCTGCCGGTTCAAGTGGACACTGCTAACTGGGAGCAAGGCAAAATCCTCTGGCACGCTCCGAAGACGCGGCTGGATGTGAGGGAAGTCTGGAACGTTGATCCCAAGCAAGGGGAAGGAACCATTTACACCCTGCGCCTGGTATTCCGCCCCGGCGCCGATTCTGTCATATCTAAGTCATGGGCGGGAATCATGCGCGGCTTCTACCAGCGAATCGAAGCCCAGCGCGTCCAGTTATTTGAGCTTCGGGCGAAAGTAAGCGAGGGAGCACAGGGTAAACTCCACATTGATATCGGCAGTATCAATGAAGATTTAAATGGCGATGAGATCGCGAACACTGAAGACAATGTACAAATTAACGGAGCTTTGGAAGAGGAGGAGGATGTCGGCCTTGATGGCTTACCTGACAACTCGGAACCAGGATACGATCCGGACACTCTTCCTGATCCCAACGGTGACAACTGGTATTTCATAGGTGATGGAAAGTGTCCTCTTCCATCAGGTGAATGCGATGTCAACTGGGAAGACGAGTCTATCCGCTATGAGTGGCTTAACGGTACAGAGGGCAACCTCCCAGACCCGGGCTGGATAGGGATACCTGACGAGGAAACTCTTACCCGCCGGGGGCAGGTCCGAGCCAATGCCTACTTATCTTATGTTATAGATTTGGGTTTGGACATAGATTCGTTCCGAGTGGAGGGCTCCGAACGAAACGGCTGGTGGACCTATCGTATTCCTATCAGAGATTCACTGGCCCTGGATACCGTCGTTGTCCACGTGGATCCAAACACCGGAGACACCCTCCAACCCTTTTGGAACGAGGTTACCCATGTACGGGTCTGGTTTGAATCCGAAGCGGGTCAAACCCAGAACGACACCGTTGAAATCGCCGCCTGGTATTTCGTGCAATCCAACTGGCAGGACTCAGTTTTGTACGGTGAAGAGTCGGACAGCAGCACCAGCTTCGTGGTAGCCTCCATTAGCGAAGAAGATAACACGTTTGATCCTCCTCCTGGCGTCGAACCATACAAGGACCCGAACTACAACGTGACCGAAGCCCAGCGAGGCCTCCTGCTGCAGTTTGATTCTCTTGCTGTGGGTGATACCTGTTTAGCCGTCAAGAACCTCATCAGCACCGACAAGTACTCCGGATACCGCCGGCTTGAGATGTACGTCTACGGTGGCGACATCGAACCGGCGGGCGAAGGAAAAGTCATGTTCTTTTTCCGTCTCGGTAAAGAGGGCAACAACTTTTATGAGCAAAGGAGGCTCATTTACTCCGGCTGGGATGAGCGCAACCACATCAGCTTTGATTTCAATGAAGCCACTGCTTTGAAGGATGCCGCCCTCAGAGACAGACCCCGGACAGAGTACAGCGAGATTGACACCCTCAGTAGTGATGGCACCTACCGTATTAGAGGCAATCCAAATATCAACGACGTGAAGTTCTTTGCCGCCGGGATCATCAATATCGATAATGTTGATTCAGCCCGCCTGACGGGCGAAATATGGCTGGATGAATTGCGGGTGACCGACGTGCGCAAGGACATCGGTACGGCTGCTCGCATATCAGTCGGCGGGACCATTGCCGATCTAATGAGCTACAACTTTTCATTCCAGTCACAGGACGCCTTTTTCCGTGGTCTTTCTTCAGCCACTCGGGGCGGTTCCTCCAATAATCTGGGGAGCGGAAAGACCACTACGCGCATCAGCTACGGGGGTTCGCTGAGCTTTCACAAGTTCCTGCCCAGGTCATGGGGCGCGAATATCCCCATTTCCCTTTCACATTCAAAGTCTATCGAGACTCCCCTGCTGCGCTCCAATTCCGACATCGTGCTGCCCGAGGAAGTCCGGGAGGAAGAAAGGTCGATCAGCGAGTCCAACAGCTTCCGTATCTCCGAGTCGTTCAACCGCAAAGGGAAAAACCCGCTGTTCAATTTGCTGCTGAATCGGCTTAACACGTCGCTTTCGTATAGTCGCAGCCGACGGAAAACGGTGACGACACCGTACGCTTTCGGCGAAAACTACAGCGTTAGCTCGAACTTTAACCTTGGTGTCAGTAAGCCGCCGACCCTGCCGATTTTCTTCTGGACAAAGCCGCTGCCCCTTCTCAAGAAGACATCAGGATCGAGATTGGGACTTTATCCCACCGCCTGGACACTGACCGGCAATTACAACCGAAACCTATCCATTACTGACGACATCAACCACAAGCGTACCTCGTCTCTTACGCGGGGTTTCACCGGAACGATGAACCTCAAGTACAAAGTCTTTGATAATCTCACGACCAGTTTCGGTTACAGTACCACGAGAGACTTAAGCGACACGGGCCAGGTAAATCTCTCCTTGAAAAACTTCCGCTTGGGACTTGAGACCCAGTACGGTCAATCCTTCAGCGCCAGCTATAATCCCAACCTTCTTAGCTTCCTGACAAGTGCCTTTTCATACAAGTCCAACTACCGCGATACTTATTCAAGATCCTCGCAGTCTCGGCAGTCGGCCATGTCCCGTTCATGGTCGGTCAACGGCAAGTTTGAGCACCTCAAGCTCTTGGGTAGCGGTAAACCGGGTTCTCCGGGGAGAAAATCCGGCCGCCAGAGGAGAGGAGGGAGCGGCGAGGATAGCGGCGACGAGAAACCCGAGTCGGGTAAGCCGTTTTACGAGCCCCCGCTGGCGGTCCTCAGGTTCTTGACCGGTTGGATTCAGCCGCTCTCTTATAGCTACAATGAAGGCTTCAGCACAACCCTTCCCGGTATGCTGGCGCGACCGAAATGGAAGCATCGATTTGGGTTTGTGCGCGAGGCCGAAGTAGCCACGGTATCGGAAGGGCGAACGGCAAGTTCCGGAGAAGATAAGTCGTATCAACTTGGATCAGGTTTCAGCTTCCTGGGCGGTCTCTCGACCACTGTGCAGTTCCGTCAAAAGGTAACGCGGGATCTCGTTAAACAGGGTTCTCGATACAAGAACGTCTCTACTTCCTGGCCTGACCTCAACATCAGCATCCGAAAATTCCAGCGCTTCCCTCTGATTAAGGAACTTATCAACAAGTTTATCGACGTGTTTTCACCGCGGACAAACTACGGCCGGCAGATAAAAGAGCAGTATGATATTGATGGGGGATTTCTCAGGTCCCGGTCGGTTACCACCAGCCACAGCCCGCTTTTATCGGTGAACTTTAAAGTACTGCGGTCGCTGTCGCTCTCCTCCACTTACACGCTCACAAAAAGCGAGGACGAGAAGTTTAATCCCACCACCGGCGCCTTCCAGTCGCAAACCCGCACTGAGCGAAAGTCCATAGGCGTATCCACCAGTTACAAGTTCTCGGCCCCGGGCGGCATATCAGTGCCGCTGTTCGGCAAAATCCGATTCAAGTCAACTATGAACATCTCCGTTGACGTAAAAAAGAATGCCAACAAGAGTGAAACCAGGAGAACCGGAGAAGGCTGGGTTATATCGACCGACAAATCCGACTTTTCCGTGAATACCAATATCTCCTATACCTTCAGTCAGCAGATCAAGGGCGGCTTGCAAGCCGGTTGGCAAGACTCTTCCGACAATTTCAGAAACCGCAACAACCATAGCAGGACGCTGGAGGGCTGGGTTGAAATTCGATTCTAAAGGGTTTTCAATTGACAGCCAGTTCTCGCCTCCTGTAATTACCTTCATGATCCGCTATAGATTTGGTGCTGCGATGGCGCTGCTGCTGGCCGTTTCCTGCGCCGACAAAAGAGAGCCGCCGCCGGCTTTTGACGGCCAAAAAGCCTACCGATACCTGGTAGAGCAGGTCGATTTCGGGCCTCGTGTCCCAGGAAGCAAGGCCTCGGCGGAGTGTCGGGACTTCTTTTCCAATCATTTCATGGGGCTGGGCGCCCGCGTCGATTCTCAGGCCTTTACGTTTTTCGACCCGTACTCGCAGACGGATATCCCTCTGACAAACGTCATTGCCCGATACACGGGTACCGGCGAGGCGGCCGAGGCCGTCGTTCTCATGGCGCACTACGACAGCCGTCCGCGAACGGATTACGCCCGCGACCCCAAGCTGAAAGACAAGCCGATTGACGGCGCCAACGACGGCGCTTCCGGGGTGGCCGTATTGATGGAACTGGGCAACCTGTTTGCCCAAAAAGCGCCTCCCTGTGATGTCGACCTGGTGCTCGTTGACGGTGAGGATTGGGGGAAACCCCGTGACCTCGATTACTATCTTTTAGGGTCGCGGGAATTCGCCCGCCGGGGTATTCGGGAGAAATATCGCTTTGGTATTGTCATCGACATGATCGGCGACTCCTCCCAACAGCTCTACCGCGAAGGCTATTCGGACCGGTCTTACCGAGCCTTGAATGACGCCGTATGGAGAGCTGCCGCCCGGCTTGGGATAACAACCTTCCGCGACACGATAAAGTACACCATTATCGATGATCACCTCTCTCTGGTTTCCTCCGGCGTGCCCACCATAGTCATCATCGATTTTGACTATCCGTACTGGCATACCGAGTTTGATACGCCGGACAAATGCTCCCCCACGGCGTTGGCCAATGTCGGGCGGGTACTGGTTGAAATAATTTACAATCCTTTGTTATGGCCAAAAAAGTAATTAAAACGCCGCGCGATTTCCCCTCAGTAGAAGAACTCCTTCAGGAGAACACTCTCACAGAACAGATTTCATCTGTTCCGCGGCCACTGGCGGCACAGTTGGTCAGGGAGGTTATCGCTCAGAGTAAGGAAAAGCTCAAGCAAGGCTCGCAGACAATCTCCATCGAGAAGCTCCTGTCAGAGATCAGGTCCTCGATAGTCGCGGCTAAAAGAGATGAAATCTCCCGCGTTATAAATGCCACCGGCATTGTGGTGCATACCAATCTTGGCCGGGCGCCCCTGTCGGAGGCTCTCTTCGAGGCCGTCAAGCGGACCGTAACCGGCTATGGCAATATCGAGTTTGACCTGGGAAGGGGCTCACGGGGAGGACGGGGCGCGGCTTGCGAACGGTACCTGACCTTGCTGGCCGGGTCGGAAAGCGCCACCGTCGTGAATAACTGTGCGGCGGCGCTCTTTTTGATCCTAAACACCCTCGCCAACCGCAAACATGTTCTAATTTCGCGTGGGGAGCTGGTTCAGATCGGCGGTGGTTTTCGTATTCCTGATATTTTAAAAAAATCGGGCGCCCGGCTCTGTGAGATAGGCACCACCAACATAACCACGATAGCCGACTACGAAAGCAACCTTAACCAGAAGACCGGCCTCATTCTGAAAGTACATAAAAGCAATTTTGTGCAGGCCGGATTCACCGAAGAGGTGCCGCTAAAACAACTGGTCGAACTTGCTGCGGCGCACAACCTGTCGGTTGTCAACGACCTCGGCAGCGGGGCCTTTGTCTCTACGCGCGAGAGCCTCGGTTACGCCGAACCGATCGTGCAGCAATCGGTATGCGATGGAGCCGATTTGACCTGTTTCTCCGGCGATAAGATGCTTGGAGGCGTGCAGGCCGGGTTGATTGTGGGGCGGGCGGAGCTTGTCAAGAAAATCAAACGAAATCCCCTTTTCCGTACGGTGCGGGTGGACAAATTCGTCTTTTCAATGCTGGAGAAGCTGTTGGCGATCTATCTGAACGGAAGTCACCAGACGGAGATTAAGCTCTGGGCGATCCTCTCGGTACCGGAGTCTGAGCTTTACAAAAAGGGCAAGGCGCTGCTGAAAGAACTGGGCAATCCCTCGGGACTGTCCGTGGAGGCGACCAAGGCGTACGTGGGGGGAGGAGCTCTGCCTGAGTCAAACATCCCTTCCATTGGTATCGTCTTTTCCAAGCCATTCAAAGCGACCACTCTTATGCTCAAATTCCGGATGATGGATCCGCCCGTCATCGGCCGCATTGACAACGAGCGGTTCATCCTCGACCTCAAAGCAGTGGCGGATGACGAATTGGATCTGCTGCGCGACTACATCAAGAAAATCATCAAGGGATAACCGGAGATGATCGTCATCGGCACGGCGGGACACATTGACCACGGTAAGTCCGCTATCGTAAAACGTCTGACCGGCACCGACCCCGACCATCTGCCGGAGGAAAAGGCGCGCGGCATGACCATCGACCTCGGCTTTGCTTTCTATAGGACACCATCGGGAGACGACATCGCCTTCGTTGACGTCCCCGGTCACGAGCGCTTCGTAAAAAACATGATCGCCGGCGCCGGAGGAATAGACGTGGCCATGTTGGTCGTGGCCGCCGACGACGGCTGGATGCCGCAGAGCCAGGAGCATTTCCAGGTGGTGCGACTGCTGGGAATCAGCAGCGGTTTTATCGTTATCAACAAGATTGACCTGGTCGAAAGTGATTGGCTTGAGCTGCTGCAGGAGGACGTCAAGGATAAAGTCCGCGAGTCATTTCTGGCCAAGGCGCCTATTTTTCAGGTCTCGGCCGAAACCGGAGAGGGCTTTGAACCACTCCGCGACTACCTGAACAGACTGCCGCAACAGGCAGAAACTCGCAAGGACATTGGCAAAGCCCGGCTGTACATCGACCGATCATTTGTCAGGCCCGGCATCGGCGGGGTAGTCACCGGCACGTTGCGGGGGGGAAGTCTGTCGGTCGGTCAGTCGGTATCGGTCTGGCCATCGGTGACAGTGGGCAAGGTCCGTTCTCTGCAGTCGAACAACCAGGACGTCCAAATAGCTGTTCCCGGTCAACGAACCGCCGTGTCATTCACGGGAATAGGCAAGGAACTACTCTTGCGGGGAGGGGTCGTCTCCGACCGGCTTGATCTCTCCTTTTTCAAACAGCATCCAGTACTCGCCCTCTCAACGGAACTCATAGGCGAAGCGCCGGTGACGCTTGCTGATCGGCGCCGGATTCTGTTGATGGTTGGAACCACCGAGATGGAAGGCGAAATCCGACTCCTCAACCGTAAAGAGATAACGCCCGGTGAAAAAGGCGTTGTCTTCTTCAAGCCGGATGAGCCGGTCTACTGCTTAGTCGGCGATCACTATGTAGCTCGTCTTCCCACGCCGATGGTGACTTTGGGAGGCGGCCGGATACTTGACCATCTGGTGCACTTTCCCCGCCGAAGGCAAGCCCCACTTTATGGGTATTTGGAAGGAAGGCTCTCCGGTGGTATTGATGACCTTGTCAGCTCGGAACTGCAGAAGGCCGTGATTGTTGTGTCAGATGATCTTCTAAATGAAGCTGACTTTTCGAAGTCCGAAGTCCAGAAGGCCGCAGCAGGGTTGATCAGAGAGAAGGCGCTGGGCAGGTTCGATGACTACCTCTTTCATGTAAAGAGTCTTACGGTTGCTTGTGACCACTTCACGGAAACTGTCGCCAAGTATCTGGAGAACAAGCCCCACTTAGTGGGTTTGCCCTGGGAACAACTGATAAAGCTGTCGGGGTACGGCAACGAGACGACACAGGCTCTCCTCAAGTATCTCGTGGCGGCCAACAGAATGACCAAAACCGGGGATAAATACAACCTGGTGGGAAGAGGCATGAGTCTTAAAGGGAATATGAAGAAAGCGCATGACCGGATAATGGACATGCTGAGGAACCAGCCCTATGCTCCTCCCGCCTTGAGCAGCTTGGCATCAGCTGGAAAACATTATAAAGAGGCAATCAAGTATATTATCGACTCCGGCGAGGGATACAAGTGCGGTCCCGATTTTATATTCCTGTCCGACGTTTGGCAAGAGATCATGCAATTCATCAAGATGCAGTTGAGGAAAGCAGACACGCTGGCGGTGGCGGAACTCAGGGAACGCTTTGGCTTCACCCGAAAGTTTGTCATTCCCATTTTAGAAGAGACCGATCGGATCAGGCTGACCCGTCGCGAGGGAGATGTCAGAGTCAAAGGAGAGAGGTTTGAGAGCGAAGAGTCTGATCTTTAATGCCCGTATTTACACGCAGTTCGAAGACCTTGTTGTTGATTCCATGGCCGTGCGGCAGGGACGCGTTGAAGCGGTCGGTCACAACCTGCAGCACGCCGGTGAGTTTAGAAGTTACTCTCGAATAAACCTGCGGGGAAAGACTGTCGTCCCCGGGTTTGTGGATGCGCACACGCATTTCCACTTTTTCGCCCTCTCGCTGGCGAGGGTCTCTCTTCACAGCCTGGATTCGCTTGACGCCTGTCTGAGAAAGATCAAAAAGTTTGCTCAGAGCTTAAAGCGCAATGAATGGGTTGTCGGCGAAGGGTACGTCCTTGATCGGTTTCGGAAACGGGTCGAACCCGACCGCTACCTGTTGGATAAGGTGACCGGCGACCGACCGGCGTTTATCTTTTCCAAGGATCAGCATTCAGCCTGGGTCAACAGCCGTGCCCTTGCAATAGCGAGAATTTCCAGCAGAACGCCGGACCCTCCGGGCGGGGAGATTGTCCGATTCGAGGACGGCAGCCCCACCGGCATCCTCCGCGAAGCCAGCGCATACGGCCCTGTGTTCTCGTCCATCTCGGCCCCGTCACGGCAACAGGTCGATCGTTGCTACAAAAAAGCTCTTGAGCATGCCTACCGCAAAGGGGTCACCGGCGTACACTCCTTTGACGGCTCGGCCGCGTTTGTGTATTTCAGCGAACTCGCCCAAAAGGATAAGCTCGGCTTGCGGATCAACTACTATCCGCCGGCGGGACTACTGCCGCAGTTGCGTAAGACCAATACCAGGTATGGCACCGGTACTGACTTCTTTCGTATTGCCGGTGTCAAAATCTATGCTGACGGTTCGCTGGGGAGCCAGACGGCGTTGTGCTTTAATCGTTACCTCGGAAGCAAGGACAACTACGGCATTGAGGTGACGCCGGTAAACGAAATGCGCCGGTTGATCAGGTCGGCGGCACGTCTCGGTCTACCTTGCGCCGTTCATGCTATTGGCGACAGGGCTGTCTCAAATGTCCTGGATGCGTTGGAAGGCAGCTCCCCACTGCCGCCGGGTGCGTGCCATCGGATTGAGCATCTGCAACTGGTGCGAAAGAAGGACCTTTCCCGAATAAAGCGGCTCACAGCCGTCGCGTCCATGCAACCGTCGCACTGCCCGTCGGATATCAAGCTGGTACGCAAATACTGGGGGGCGCGAGGTGCCAATTGCTTCCTGTTTCGAAAGATTATTGACAAAGGCATCGACCTGGCTTTTGGTTCTGATGTCCCTATTGAGCCGCTTGACCCGATTGTAGGTATAGCGGCCGCCGTGCGGCGGGCCTCACCCATCAGCAAGGATGTTTTTTATCCCGAACAGCGCCTTACCGCAGGAGAAGCTCTCTATCATTTCACCGTCGGCCCGGCCATTGCCTCCGGCGAGACCGACCGGCGCGGTCACCTGTTGCCCGGCTACTCGGCTGATTTTGTCGTTCTCTCGGACGATATCACCAAAGTCCCGGCAGGTAGAATCTATGACACCGCAGTTCTGGCTACGTTCCTTGATGGCCTGGTGAAGTATCGGCACAGCTCATTTCGGCTGTAAAGAAGATAGGCGAGGTGATATCTAACCATGCTGTTCAGCGACCACAGGACAAAAGTAAGCTCACAACGTGTGGGATTTGGGATACATATGGAACTCTGATTCTTCAACTGTGAGTTAACGCTCAAAGGGCGCGAAGCGCATAAACACACATCGTGTGTCTGCGGAGGAGGTAGAATCTCCGACGCAAATATTTGTACCTATTAACAGGCAGTTAATTACGACGTATTGGCGAAGTGGAGCCCCTCGCTTAGAGAGGCTCCCCATGTTTTTTGAAAGGCCTAAAAGCGCACCATGTCATCGCAATGCCTCGTTGCCTACGGACGGCTCGAAGTGCGGCCGGCAACGAAGTTGTAAACCCATCCAAATATGGCGCCGCCAATCAAGCCATCGATAAGCCCCCAGATCAAACCAAAGATGCTCCCCAGAGGACTAATGCTGTAACCACGGTAGACCTGTCCGACCCACGTAACCTCTCCCGTAGCACCCTCAAAAAGCATGATCCACCACGTTATACAGAAGAGCCCAAGCCCCCATAACAACCCGCACGTGATCGCCAGTGCCTTTACATTCAATCTCATCTTTAACCTCCTTAAGTTACTCTTTTCCCTTTAGTTGCCCATTGGAGCTGTCGCCAGCGGCACACCCCACCTTCGGCGGATGGCCATTAAAGAACAGATACTCCACTAGGTAGGTTAAATCTACCACATTGACACTGCAATCGCCATTAATATCCGCCACGAACAGGGGCCACGGCGGGATACACCCGTGGAACAGAAAATCCACAAGGAAAACGAGGTCCGCGATGTTAACAGCGTGTGAGTGGTCAACATCACCCAATCTCCAGGTCCAGAAGTCAGGCGTGTTGGGCGACATAGCTGGTAGGCCGGTGTTGTCAAAGGCCGTGACGCGCCACCAGTAGTGTGTGCCGAACGTTAGAGAGTCGGTGAGCGTAAACGGGGGAGAGTCGAGAGAGTCTACGGTATAAACGAAGTTGAATGTTGAATCAGTGGCAATCTCAAGCGTGTAGTAAACCGTATCCATTGGATCGGGATCAAACGATGCACTCCATAGGAAAGTCGTCAGCATGTCGAAAACCGGCAGGCCTGACGTATCCGGAGGGTACTGAGCCTGGGGGGCTGTTGGCGGTTCGGGGGTGGCGTTGACGAAAAACGTGTACTCGTAGCCATCCGTCCAGTCAGAATACTCGTAGCCGTCGAACGCCCGCGCAACCCACGTGTAGCGCCAGTTCTCGTGCAGTACCTCTGTCACCTGCCAACCGGTTGAATCCGTACCCTCAGGAATGCCATAGCCTATGATCGGATCAGGCTCACCGTAGGTCGTATCGACATCACAGAAGAAGTCATATGTCAGCGTGTCACCTTCGGCATCGGTGGAGTTTTGAATCCACAGGAGGGGTGTGGTGCCGGTGTATTCGTCATTGATAGGACTTAGGGGTAGGGGTATGGAAGGAACGGAGTTCATGCGGAAGCTCGTTTCGTACCAGTCTGACCAAACAGTACCATTATTAACCCGCAGCCGCAGGTAGTAGGTCTCACCATCGATCAGTGGTGCACCGGCGTATATCACATAGGTATCCGACCCCGGAAAGGGCACCGGCACCCACATCTCGGCGTAAGCCCAGTCAGAATCGGTTCCAACTGCAACCTCGAACTGGGTCTGAGGATATTCTCCCGTGGGATCCAGGTAAAGCCAATCAATCTCGGGAGAATGATTGATTACATGTTGTGCGTTGTCTTTCCCGTCTATCAATACAGCATATACCACGGGGTCGGTGGTGGTATCAAAGAACAAATGCGTAAAGCCCGTTTGCCAACCGGTACCGGTGCCTCCTTGAATCGTCTGTCGGGCCAGGGCGGAATAGTATAACCCCATGATTCCTCTTTCGCTATCGTCAATCCAATATCCCGTTGATCGATAGACAGCGCGTCCATACCACGCCGTCACGTCATCTGACCAAGACAGAATCGGGCCAGTTTTGGACGTCCATGAGTAGCCTCCATCACCACTAACGGCAACATAAAGTTCAGCGGAATCGCCAAAGTTAAGACCAGCATTAGGAGACTCCGTTACCAGCGCAACAAGCTCACCGGCGCCTCTTTTGACCACCTCAAGGTGCCATATTTTCATGGAATCATGAGACGGAGGAAAGTTGCAAGTGTCGACAAAACTCCAACTACCGTCGGGTTTGAGGGCAGTATACTTGACGACTCTTGACGTGTTAAGATATGTTGTACCGTTGGCACGAGGCTCAACCACAAACATGGAATAAGATGAATCGGTGGCGACGATTATCGACGGGGACATAAAGGCAGACGCGTTGGTTTGCGCCAACATGCCATCAGAGAGAATCTTTGTGGGGTCATTCCAGTCGGTACCGTTACTGGTGCGAGCGATATAGACAGCATGCGAGTCTTTACCCGCTATTTCCCAAGACACACGAAAGGCTATCCATAAACCCCCGTCAAGGTCGAAGAACAGGTCGGGGTCTGACATATGAGTGGCATTGAAATCGCTTAGGTCAAAAAGCGGGTTGGGCAGGGTGTCGTTACTGGAGGCGAATTCTTGCCAGTTCTCTCCATCATTGCTGACAGCCAGGTGTGGATTTTCATCCGATTCAGACACGCAATAAGGTGTATACGCCATCCAAAACTTATAGCCCCAGAGCTCTTCCGAAATATACTGCACCGATGGGTGTAGTGCGTGAGAAGAGTCCATGCATTGGACGCTATCATCCGAATCCCAACCCGAATAAAAGACCGGAAACGTTTGATAATCCGGTGCGTGCATCGCATGAGCATCCTCCAGATTCAGATCACGGAAAGGATTGGTAGCCGCGACCAGGTCACTCTCTCCACCCGGCTGATTGGCCGGAACATGGATGGTGGTGGCGTTGATGCTTATTGCGCAGAAGGCGCAGGCAAAGAGTAAGGTCAAGGACTTCATTAAATCTGCTCTTAATTTCATTTGAGCTAACATCAATATAACGAAAATGGGCACTCTCGTCAATCGATTTTGGTGAAGGGGGTACGCCCCGGTAATATCTTTAGAAGTGTGTAAAAGACAAAAGGTGTATCCTTGGTTTTCAATAACTTACACAAGGAGACATCTAATGCCTTACAGAGAATTGAATTATGACAGACACAACGTATCTTTTGCTATGAGTGAATTCAAGGATTTGTTTCGGATGCATTATGAGCGAGGTTGCCGTTATGTGACTAAACATGGGTGCCCTGCCCCTCTGAGGTGGGATCACTCTCTCAGTAAACCCACCGCAAGCAGTGGGCCACCCGGCTGGTGCTCACCTTGACAAAACCCGGGGCTTTGGCTATTCTTAATTGCGGGCGGCGCAGAAATACGACCAGTCGCTCCGCTTTGATTATGACAAGCTCCATTTCGGATTCGTGCGGCCGCATCGTACGAGCGTTTCTCGTCAGCCCCCTCAACCGAAAAACCTTTGACAGCTTCTTCAAAACCTGCTACTCCCAAACAATGGGTTACTTGCGTTATCTGAAGGTCAAGGGCTTTCAGCTTCCGCTGGAGCACAGGGCCGACGGCGACCCGTTTGGTGACCTGGCAATTGATCTTCTTGGGACCTTCTTACAGAGTACGAAAGACAAACCCTTTCCAATCGTCTTTGATTACTTCAAAAAGGCCGGCGTTAGCGACTCCGATAAGGCCGACCTGGACGAGCTCCATCACCACTTTACGGTGCTGCTGCGGGGGCACATTCGCCAGCAGCTCAGCCGCCTTAAGGCGCAACAGGACCCGCAGATCGACCACCTCAAACGACGTTTCAAAGAGATCCTAATAGCCCCCCGGTTCGGGTCAATGCAGAAAAGCGGCAGTGAAGATCACTTGTTCTTAAGTCAGCATCGCCACGACTTGCGCAGGGGCAACAAGTTGCCTATACCATATGACGAACTGCTGCAGATCGTGGAGAGAGCTTACCTCAAAAGCACGAGCCGCGCTGCCTGGTGCCTGAATATCTTTGAACTTCTCAACGAAGCAATAGAGTATCAGAATATTGTCAAGAAGCACGAGTTACTGGCCACCATTGTTTCTGTGAACGCCAAATATATCGATGCCGACGGCCTGCAGCCCACAGGCCTGCCGACGGCAGAGAATGCTTTGCTTGTGCGGGAAGTCGAGGAAGCCATCGCTCAAACGCTGGCCTGGTTGGGAGAAACGGTATTGAGCGGCTTTGTTCGCAAAGGCAGAATCAATAGCGATGAAGCCCAAAAGTTCAAAGCTGCCTCTGAGCGATACCTGTCGGATTTGGCCCTTGTCGGCGAAACTGATCCGATTCCACAGTACTTTCGAGAGATGATGCCGGAAAGCGAACACGCCCGATACCTCAACGATTACAAGTACGTTTTTGAAACTACGATCAACGACGCCGTGGAGGATTTCAAGGAGCGACTGAAGAAAAAAACGACAGTTTTGAAGTACCGTGACTATTTTAAGGATGGATAAAAGCAAGAAAGGTGTGGAGTGCATCCATCAGCGAAAGAACTTAGGCGGTTTCTCGAGAACAGGCTGGATGAGCCCTCAGTGGGGCGGATAAGGGAGCATCTCCAGCAGTGTGAATTCTGCCGCGAGTTCTGTGACAGCTATCAGCTGTTTCTGGATTCAATCAGCCGGGCCTCAAAGGAAGGATTACCGCCAAAGGCTCTCCAGCTTGCTGACAGGCTGTATCACGATGCCTTGCAGGGGAAAATCGTTTGCCTGACGCCCTTGATGGCTGGGGACATAGAAGTGCCTTTGGCACTGGCGGCTGACGGCGATAAGGAATTCGCGCCGCACGTGCAGAACCTGACCACTCTCTGCTCGGAGAGTCCGGAAATAATCCTGCGGGTCATGCGCGACCTCGACAAAGGTGAGGACTACCTGCAACTGATCAGCGATGATCCCACCCTCAGCGCCCGCGTCATGGTGCAAATCCCGGAGCTTAAGCGGGAATTTATCACTGACGATAACGGCCAGGCCACACTGGAAGGCGGCCTTCCCGATACCCCGGAGAAGCTCACCTGGCAGATCAAGATGCCGGAGGCGGTCTTTTCGCTGGAACCGTTGGTCTACGACCCCGACAAAACGGAGTACGCTGAGGACATCATTCTTGAAACGGAAAGAAAGGACAAAATCAAAGTCACCTTTGAGGGCAAGACGGAAGGCAAGCAGATATCAATCTGTATACTCCAGCTTGACGGCAAGACTGATTTCGGCCACGTGAAGGTCAGTGTTTCGCAGCAAAACGTCTCTGTGTTCAAGGATGTTAAGAGCAACGAGTTGCTGTCTTTTGATTTGATAGATGCTAACGATAAGATTAACATACGGCTGTTTCAGTAGGTCGAAACCCTTGTGGTTTCGACAACGGGACCAGAAGGGTGGCCCACCCGCCTGTGGCGGGCGGTGGGTAACTAAGCAAAGAAAGATATGACGACTTCTCCACTACAATTCGCCAAGGACTTCGGAAAACTCAAGTCTGACCTGGCCTTGCAACCGGCGGCTGACCTGAAGCTCCTGTTGCTGGTCGATTTCTGGCCGTCGCTTGAGACACACCACGATCTGCCTTGCGAAGATGCTCTTTTATGTCGGCTGCGTTGAAGAGGGTGTGAAACTATGTGCGAAGCTGGCCGGAGAAGCGAACGCTATCCCTAATGAATACAGCGACTTAGATAATCT
>Ga0209986_10002531_pt1 | contig 16643 bp, 12 predicted proteins | sample BlataG_FD_183168 | JGI IMG/M metagenome (GOLD analysis project Ga0209986, IMG submission 183168) | Deep subsurface microbial communities from Black Sea to uncover new lineages of life (NeLLi) - Black_00105 metaG (SPAdes) (version 2) | ecosystem: Environmental > Aquatic > Marine > Oceanic >...
AGACGGTCCTGGAGATCGCACCGGCTCTCTTGAAGAACGAAGGCCGCATCGAAGCTCTGTTCTTCCTCTACTTCATCGCCCTGCTCATCCAGGTGCGTATTCCGGACCATTCCGACCACTCATTCCGGATGATTCCGACCACCTATTCCGGAGCATCCCGACCACCCATTCCGGGTGATCCCGACCACCTGTTCCGGAGCATTCCGACCACCTCGTAGAGCAACAAGCGACGCTGGACAACCATTCAACTCTATCGCCTCTTGCTTCTTTCCGATGATTGATCAACCGGAGAGGAGAAGACATGGCGGGAAAGAGGTTGTCTATGCGCAAGATCAGAGAGCTGCTCAGGCTCAAACAGGAGTTCAGGCAGAGCAACAGGCAGATCGCACGGAGCCTGAAGATCAGTAACAGCACGGTTCTGGAGTGTGTGCGCCGCGCTGAAAAGGCCGGACTCAGCTGGCCTCTGCCTGATGATCTGGATGACGTGCAACTGGAAGAACTGCTCTATCCCCCCTCACCCCCTTCCAGCGTTCCACGCCCCCTGCCGGACTGGGAATACGTGCATAAAGAGCTCAGGAGAAAGGACATGACCCTCCAGCTGCTCTGGGTGGAATACAAGGAAAAGCATCCAGACGGCTATCAGTACTCCCAGTTCTGTGAACACTACAACCGCTGGCGCGGGAAGCTGGACGTGGTCATGCGCCAGATCTACAAGGCAGGGGAAAAGCTGTTCATCGATTACGCCGGACAAACCGTGCCGATCATCGATCGTGAGACCGGTGAGATCCGGGAGGCCCAGATTTTCATCGGTGTGATGGGAGCCAGCAACTACCCCTATGTTGAAGCGACACGGACTCAGCAGCTTCCGGACTGGATTTCATCTCACGTCCGCATGTTTAAGTATATGGGTGCCGTCCCCGCTGTACTTGTCCCCGACAATACCAAGACTGGAGTCAAAGACGCCTCTTACTACGAACCGGATCTCAACCCCACATATCATGAAATGGCAGCGCACTACGGCACGGTCGTGATTCCTGCCCGGCCGGAAAAACCCCGGGACAAATCGAAAGTCGAAGCCGGCGTTCAAATCACAGAGCGCTGGATCCTGGCCCGGCTGCGCAATCACACTTTCTTCAGCCTTCAGGAGCTCAACCAGGAGATCGCACGGCTCTTGAAGGAGATCGTCGACATACCCTTCCAGAAATTGGAGGGTACCCGGCGATCGCTGTTTGAATCAGTGGACCGGCCGGCCATGCGGCCCCTTCCTGCAACCCCGTATGAGTTGGCGCGATGGAAGAAGGTCCGGGTGGGCATCGATTATCATGTCCAGATCGATTACCACTTCTACAGCGTTCCCTATCAACTTGCCCGCTCCGAGGTCGAGGCCCGGTACACGGCAACGGCAGTGGAGATCCTCCATAAAGGGCATCGGGTTGCCGCACACGTGCGCAGCTATGAGCGAGGCAGGTTCACCACCGACCCGGCCCATATGCCGGAAGCCCATCGTAAGCATCTGGAGTGGACACCGGAGCGACTCATCACCTGGGCGGCGAAGGTCGGGCCATCCACGGCTGATCTGGCCCGGGCAATCATGAAACACCGGCCTCATCCCGAACAGGGGTACCGCTCGTGCCTGGGCCTGATGAGGCTGTCCAAGAAATACGGTGGTGAACGTCTGGAGGCGGCCTGTATGCGGGCATTGAAGATCGGAGGCAACTCCTATCGCTCGGTGGATTCCATCCTCAAGAGTGGACTCGACCGATCCCCGGTCGAGGAGCAGCAGGTCCTGCCACTCCCGGCAGACCATGCCAATGTACGTGGTGCCGACTATTACGCGGGCTCAGGAGGGAACTGATGCTGATCGAACAGACTCTCGAGGAACTGCGGGCTCTGCGCCTGACCGGCATGGTGGAAGCCCTTGAAGAGCAGCTCAGAACCCGGTCCGCGTCTGAACTGGACTTTGCCGACCGGCTTGCCCTGCTGATCGAACGTGAGAAGACAGCGCGCGAAGATCGCCGTTTCACCCGGCTCCTGCGCGGTGCCAGGCTCCGTATGCAGGCCTGTGTTGAAGATATCAACTTCCGCTCCCCCAGGGGGCTGGATCGTTCAGTAATCCTCCGGCTTGCATCATGCGAATGGATCCGCAGCCACCAGACGGTACTGGTTACCGGCGCTACCGGTACCGGCAAGTCGTACCTGGCATGTGCGCTCGCTCACAGTGCGTGCCGGCAAGGACTTTCCACCCGCTACTACCGTTTCTCCAGGATGCTCTCAGATCTGGCACTTGCCCGAGCAGACGGCTCCTATGGGAAACTCCTTGAGAAACTGGCCAAGATCCAGTTGCTGCTGCTTGATGATTTTGGTCTCGCCCCACTTGCCGGCACTGAGCGTCTGGACTTCCTCGAGATCCTGGAAGATCGCTACGGTACACGTGCTACCCTGGTGACCAGCCAGCTACCCGTGGAGAACTGGCATGAGCTCACCGGCGATCCCACGTTCGGTGATGCGATCCTGGATCGCTTGGTACACGGCTCACATCTGATTACACTGAAAGGAGGCTCGATGAGACGACGTTACAACAGCACTTCCGGCTCAGATACAGAGGAGGAAAAGACCGAGTAAAACAAGCTCCAGCGTCGCTTCGCTCCGACATAAGTGGTGAATGTTATCAAGGTGGTCGGAATGATCCGGACTAAGTGGTCGAGATACTCCGGAACAGGTGGTCGGCTTGGACCGGACTGGGTGGTCGGGATCACCGGAATACGCAACGAGCAAGGGGCGTGCTCTCAACATGCGTTACGGATGCCCTGCATCTGCAGTGGGCTGCATCATATATACGAGCGTGTCTCGGTGTAGTTACCCCGACCGGTTATTCGTTCCTTCGGGATTTCGTCGCAAGACCTACATGTCCCGTTATGCATATCCCTACCCCTTGTATCGATAATATCTATCAGTCGGCCGGAATGTCCCTCTGGTGATCTTTACCACCTGATTCTCCCCCCAAAGCAGCTTGAAAACGATTTTCATGAAACCGAGCGCGGTGTTATGGATCAGATGGATTTTTTCGGGGGGACAACTGGAGAGAACACCCAGGCCGTACAGTGGCGTTCACCATTATCGAGATGCTTCTCATTATGGCGCGAACACTAAATCTATAGTGGTGGGGGTTCGTCTTTCAGCAGGCGCTGCAATAGGGGAGCCCAATCGCTATTCGGATATTTTTCAATAAAATATTCAGGAATAGGGGGAAGATAATATTCCTTGCCTAAAATGAATTTCTCGCCGTTCAATGAATCATAGTGATATGAATGAACAATCCACCATGCGGACGCGTGCTTCCTCCTCTCATTAGTTAACACTAAATATCCAAGATTATAGATACTACTTTCCAAAGGTTCTAGCCATGATTTCGGTTTTCTTGGGCGTGGGAAAAACACCCTATTTGCACTTTCACTCGCTTCTGTATACACTTTAACCCAAGGTTCGTCTCCCTCTCTATTACCCATCAAGGCTGGATCAAAAATATCACTATAATGTGCCCCTTCAGGGGGATCATACCACAATAGGCCTAGCTTATCGATATGAACACCGGCAAGTGAATATCTCCCCCCAGGCAAGTTGGCCAGTGCAAAATAACCACATGAATCTGTTTTAGCCCAAATTGTCTTCAATTGATCTTGCTTGGGTTCAAGAGGCTGATAGGCTAATACAACGGTGTAAGGTCCACATATGCTACGTTCGGAATACTCAACAATCACGCATCCAATTAGTAGTACAGTAGCTTCAACACGATTTTGTAAGGGTTCTTGACTTCTCACATATGGAAAGGCAGTACAACAACAAGTGATTAATACTAATAATGCTGTACAAGCTCTATTAATGATTCTGTAAGTAGACATATTTGTACGGCCCATTTCTACGGCCAATTTTTTCCCGTTAGTGTATTATAATTCATATATTTCTCATACCATTTTTTAAATTGATCTTTATTCGCCTCCAACCACCAACCGGTGTCTGGCTTTTCATTATACATATACCAGTGTTCAGGATTGAGCCAATCTATTGACTCCTCTTTCCAAAACCCATGGTCTCCGAAAAAACCTCTCATAGTGCTAGTGCTTTTGTTATCGGCGTGTTTATACGGCGTATCCATATTTTTTCGGCTGTCGTAGCAAGGAAGGCCTCCTGGCCATTCCCTTTTTTCTGGCTTCCCTAAATCCCCCTTTTTCTGATATAGGTGCGGTTCTGAAGTTTCCTCAGATCTCAAGCCACTTGGGTCCACTCTAATAAGGGGGTTATTTTCAACGTATGCATAATGGGTCCATCCCTCACGAATCGGATCTGGGGAGAGATATCTCCCAACATCTGGTCTATAGAACCGTGCCTCGAAGTAGTAGAGATCCAAGTTGAGCTGAGTATCGAACTCCTTTGCACCAAACTTGAACCTACTATCCGCGTCCCCGCTGACCGAACTGCGAAGTTCTTTCCCGAACGGGTAATTATCATATCCCGCCACAGCGGTTCCGCCCGCGTTGACTACGCTACTGATACTACCGAGATGACCCGTAATTGTGTAATAGCGTGTAGGTGATGTGTTGTTGCCCTTCACAATCGAAACCAGCCCAAGAGGACCCCAGACATATCGCTCTTCGATGGTGGTGCCTTCATAGACCGCCAGTACCTGACCATTGATATCTCTTACATAGTTAATGGTTGTTCCACTGATTTTCTGAAGCCGCCGGTTGGATGCGTTGTAGCGCATCTGTAATGTTCCGCTTGACATCGTGATATTGTGGAATGCAGCGCCGGGGAAGTGGTAGGTGCAACTGCTGAAGCTACCGTTTGTGTCTTTGGTCTGACGCCCGTTTGAATCATAGTCCCAGTTGTCATCACTGGTAAGACTGCTGATGTTATCCACACGGTTGGTGTTGTTCTCGTCTCCATCATAGTAGTACGTCCAAGCTGTCCCACGGTTCAGCCCTGAGAGGTTGCCATTGTTATCGTATGAGTAAGAGGAGACATCCCAGCTGTTGTTGCTACAATCCGCCTTTGTGAGTTGGTCACGACTATCGTATCCGAAAGTGTAGTAATATGCTGTGGAGCTGAACTTCGTATTCACCCATTTGAGCTGAGAAATATTGCCGTTATTCTCTGCCGACCAGCCAGTGGAGGGTCCACCAGTAACTTTTGCGTCATATCCCAGTTGCATTGCGAAGCGGTCGGTACCCAAGCTCCCAGGATCATTGATCTTGGTCAGAAATCCTCGAGCATTGTATGTAAAGTCAACCTGCTGGACTGTTCCGCCGAGCTTCTCCTGAGTGATCTGCCCACGGGCATTGTAGGCATACTCTGCCGTGGCAGTGCCCGGCTTGGAGTTTGAAGTGTGCGAATAGATCTTGTAGAGCCTGCCTGCTGAATCGTAATCGTACCAGATGAAGAATTCTTCGGAGTTTTGCGCATCAGCGAAGATTACCTTGCGCAGTTTTCCCCCGGTGTCGTATTCATACTCGACATCCCGTGTGATAGCCCCTTCGACATATTGCCGCTGTTTAGTTATCCAACCTTCCCTCCGGTATTGGTACCACTCATAGTACTCAGCGGTATCGTCCTCGGTATCGTAGTTGCCCTCAACCTTTGTCAATCTACCTTTTGGATAGGTTGTACCGGAGCCGAATTGATCGGAGTCGTAAGTGTACTTCTTCCGCCATTCGTCTGCTTCACTTCCGTATGCACTGTTAGGTATTACTGGATGTCTTTCATACCAATTATTATTCGCGGCATCTTCTTTACCAATTCGTGAAATTCGCCCAAAGCCATCATATAATGTGGCCCAGAAATCATAACCACCCGCATCGGTTGCTTCTTGAACATAGATAGGAACCAGATTTCGGTCATAAACGGTCTTTGTTGTGTTCTGGTCCGGTTCATCCCGCTCGATCTCTCTACCAAACGGGCTATTCGTGATGTCTGTTCGTAAGGGACTAGTACGTGAACCACCTGTTCTTGGTGGTAGAATCATTGCAGCAGTTCCTAAAACATTTCTCCATGTCTCTGCAGCATAGCTTCCACCAACTCTCGTCTTCAGCACACCTCCGCTTGCGCCAACCCAACTCTCATGGGTTACACCATTCTCATCTGTAGCTGTAACCTTTATGAATCTGTGATACTTTGCCGGACCGCTTGTGATACTGCTAATCGTATAGCTCACACTGGAAGACGGGCGCGTACTCGTATCCATCGTGGGGTAAATGGTATTTTTCAAACGCCTACGCGGATCAGGTTCATATGCGTAGAGAGTGCTGTCCTTCTTCCCAAAGTTCGCGGGATTTTCATAAGAATGGTCTGAGTTCGAAGTATCATATGGAGTGTATGTCGCACGTAGTGAACCATCAGCATAATACCCAAAGGCTTGAATAATATCGTTGTTTCCATTGCGTCGATGAGTCTGGAGAGTTTGTCCCCACCCATCTGTGAATACCGTACTGTATGTATATTCGGTGGAGCCAAGGTATTTAAAGTGCGATTTCGAACGGTTATAATTCGGCTTTGAGGAGTCAAATGAATCATCCCCGCTCTGGTCACGCGCAAAGGAGTACGTTATTTCAGTGAGAATGTCATTATCGTGGTTCTTGATCGTTATTGGACGATAATAATCGTCATACTCAGTCTTCATCTTGCTGCCATTCGCATCCTCGACCTCCGTCACCAATCCCATATCCCCATTCCAGTCGGTCTTGGAAGTCAGACTATCATTTCCGGCAACGCGACTAACTCCCGTTAGGAAACGGTGCTGTAGGCCATTGGCAGTATTATCCAGGTTGTTTGTATTATCGCCGTAGTAGTATCTCGTGATGCGTCCTTCTCCATCTTTTTCCTGCAATACGTGTCCATAACTATCACTATTCTCAATCTCTCGAATCGTGACCGTTTCACTTGACGACCACAGGATTGTAGTGTCTCCTGCAGCGTCTGCGCCCGTCCAGATATAGTATTTGCTTGGCCTGTAGTAATTTTGCCCGCCTGGCTCGGTCCAGGTAATCTTCGTAGCAGATATTGGAGCAGTCTTCCAGGTCGTACCGTTTTCCTTTACTTCTTCACGTATGATTTCTTTATGCATAGCTGCTAACTGGTGCGTTCCACTGGCATTCATACCAGAATACACGGATGCCGCATACGTGATCGATCGCGTACGATGGAACAGGTGTTTTTGGCTGGGAGTTGTATCGATCGAAAAACCGCGGGGCTCAAAAGGAGATACTTCTTCTTTTATATAATCCGGAAGCCCATTGAGCGTACTGTATGTAGTCCAGGTGTGAACTGATAGAGAGTCAAGTGGCTCCCCTGAATACGGGATATAAGTTACTCTCCGTTCTTCATCATACTTCCGATAAGTGATTGTACTGTCTTCAAGTGTATAATAAGCCCTCGCCACTATTTGATTAGAACTATCAGAGACGGTTATTCTATTTAACGTTCCTGCATTGAGTTTATATGCCCCACTATTCAAATAATATTGTATGGTCCCAATATTCCCCGGCGGGGTTACAGTCACATTTATGCCGGTATCTGAATAGCTGGTTGTTTCAGATCCAGCGCCCATCTTACGGTCAATAGATACCGATGACACCCTCCAATTACTGCCCTCTGTGGCATACGCAAAGGTCTTGGTGCCACCCTGTGGAGCAGTTAGGATTTCTAATGCACCAGGATTGGATTCTGCATTTGTGCGATAATGGAACTTCCATGCAGGCAGACCCGTGCTATTGTCCGGCTTACGCTGTTGTATTTTATCCAAAAGAAGTTTCTGATAATCTCCCGAAGCGTGATAGATGTACGAAGGATTGTAGCGCCACAAAGTAGTTCCACCAGAGTTCTTTAGAATAACGTAATTCAATCGCTTCTGTTCATAGATCTCTGCCGGATCCGGACTGCTTGATTGTTTATCGGTACGGTCCTCCAATACGAATGCTAGATATCGCCCTGAGGCATCACAAGTGATCGTGTCCAAATAGCTCGCCTGCGTATAGGTTCTCCCATAACAAGTCCCATTAACATCTTCATACACGATGCTGATGGTGTTGTTGTTGTTCTGGGTTACGTCCTCGATTTTTGTTAGATCCCAGCGATAGGGAACATAGTTTTCCCGATCTACCATTTCCTGTTCACTATTCCAGAGGGTAACGCAGGTAATCCTTCTGTGCCCGAAAGTGTACTTCGTACCATTTAGGTCGGTGAGTGTAAACGAATCGACATAACCAAAGTCATCGAGTGTCTTCTCAAGCTTCCAGTATTTGCGGTATTTCAGTTCCCAGGTGCCAGTGGATTTGATAGGATCATCAATACCGGTCCAGAATAAATTGTAATCTGTATCAATACTTGATATGTAGATATCAGGATCCCTACCTCCTACCATTACATCTAACGTTCCGAAAATATAAGGTGCGTCCAACCCCCAACCCATCCCCACCCAGGATGCTTGCCGTTCATTATTCTTTACACTTTCCATATCTTTCACTTCGGTCGAGTAATAGAGGTTAAGAGGGAACGCTACATTCCCGCGCCCAACAAGCGTATAGAGCGGAATTCCAACCCGCCCATAACCTGACCAGATATTTACATCACCCGCAAAATGCCCAGTCCCCCAAATAGTCTCTCCTGGACGAAGAGGAACTCCACGGATGTCATATTGGACAACGCTTCTTCCTAACCCGGGGATCACACCTGCCACAAATATGATCGACGTTACCAAAAGTAGGAGTCCTGTCATTTTGCTTTGAGATTGCTTACTGGAAGTCATCGAATGTACCTCTCTGAACCTTATGATTATTCAGCTAATTCAGCACCTGGGACGCAGGGTCATCAGGCCATCCCCTGATGATGTACTTAATAGGTTGAGAGTATGCAAAAGCGGTGCCAGTATGGTTGTGGTAGGGTTAACTTGATGAATTATAACAAGTTAGAGTGATAGAGCTGAAGTATAGGGCAGCATTTTACCTGTTGTCACTGAAACAACCGGCTTCAATTAGAAATGCTCTGCACTGCTAACTCCTTAACTTACTTGCAGTTAGAATTACTATATCGTACTTAAACATATGAGCGGGTCTGTTTCAGGAGCTTCTTGATATACCATCAACGGAATCACAAAGGCCAAGGGCTCTGGAATAGCGAGATGCAGAACCTTTTGATATCCCAAGTTTTTTTGCTGTGTTCGTCACATGCCCATTTGTATGTGACCAAGTCTGAACAAACTGCATCAAAAATTGTCGATCACGAAGTAATCCACCATATGTCGAAGCCCTACAAAAGATACGCTGGAATTCAGGACCCAAGATAAATGCATGTACTAACGCTTTGTCTAAAACACCACCATTTACCTGTATAACAAACCACTCAGTTGCATTTCGAAGCTCGCGAATATTCCCAGGCCAACTATAATTCTCAAGCTCTGACATGGCCTCGGAAGTAATCTTGAGATGTGATATTTGATGATAATTAGCCCAATAATGCAAATAGTGCTCTAGCAGAGGTCTAATATCCCCTGGCCTCTCATTTAGAGGCGGTATCCAAAGGTGTGCAACCAAAAGGCGGTGATATAGATCGCGACGAAAAGTGCCTGAGGCAACTATGGCACTCAGGTTTTGGTTTGTTGCCGCAATCACACGAACATCAATTTGTATTAGTGCACCGTTTCCTACTCTATGTATTTCATGGGTATCTATAAATCTCATTAATACGGATTGGGCTTTTTCCCCCAATACTGATACTTCGTCCAAAAAAAGTGTCCCTCCCTTTGCTTCCTCAATTATCCCGCACTGAGACGAAATTGCCCCTGTATATGCGCCTTTTTCATGACCAAAAAGTTCTGATTCGAGGAGTGCCTCTGGAATAGTTGAACAATCCAAAACCACGAAGGGACCATTCCCCCGGGGAGATACTGTATGAATGTGGTGGGCAAGAACCTCTTTCCCCGTGCCTGTTTCTCCTTCTATCAAAACTGTAGTTGTACTAAAGGCTGCAAGACGCTCTGCGTCCTTAACAACCCTTTTCATTGCAGGGTCTACAGCGACTAAACCGTTCTCGATCACAAGTGCCTAAAACGATAATTGTTCGAGTGGATATGAAACATTTTTCCTTTACCGTTCTCTCAGCTGCACGAGTCGCTGGATTCGAATCCCATCCGTCACGCTGTCAACTCCCTGAATGGTTATAGTCAAAACATGTGTTTGTCTGGAATCGCTGTTGGGGGCTTGTAGAGGGGGTTGCACCTCCTTCCATGCCGGCTCAATACTTATGCGAATCGGATTTGATTGCTCTTTCTCATTATGCTGGAGAGAAAAGGCTCTAAATAGCGCAGTTAATTTCAGGTTTTTTGGCCTCCCGAGCTGATCAAGATATTGGATTCCGGTGGAATCCCATTCGACCACAGCTGATATGTCATCAATGCGTTCGCACAGAAAGCTAACCAACCGAGGATATACCTCTTCTTCTGGTGCAGACTCCAGCAGCATTACCTCTTCCATGGTGGTCCTTGCCAATATCGCCAGTCCTGTCAGTAAAAGTCCCATCAATGCCAGGGCTGTTACTAACTCAATCAGTGTAAATGCTCGTGCGTTCTGCCAATGTCTATTGCCATTGCTCTGGCAAGAGTGTCCCATCTGGCACCGCGCCTTAACATTATTATGAGACATCGTTTTGTGTCCTGTTTGACTGGAACTAGCCGGTCAACAAGTCTGAACCGAAACCCTGAGGGGCTAATCGTATCAATGACGGCTGAATTAGGTGGTAGCTGCACGAGTTGGGACCGCAACAGGAGATGTGCTTCTAGCGTCTCCCTCAATCGCCGATCGCTTCTGGATTGTGTAACACGGATGATTCCAAACACTGGTAGCAATACCAGGGACATTAGAACCATTGCGGTTAGTAGCTCTATGAGTGTGAATCCCTGCCCATCTCCTATGACATGGAGGGATTTCAACGTAGTCCCCCCAGAACAGCGGATATATAAGAGCCGTGGCTGAGGCCTATAGGAAACAGTGGATACTTCTGTCTCCTTGAGAGCGGCATCCACGTTCCGTTCAATATCCAGTTGTGATATGTTGCAGTCTCGATCCGTTCAAGAGTTTCATCAACTTCCACCCATCCCTCGATAGTTCCGTTCATTTGCAGCGCCCCAGTGACGAACGCTGCTCCCACTAGCTTAGCTGCTGGCTCAATCAAGGCATGTGTAGCATTCCCCTGAAGACTGGATAAAGTCGTCATTTTATTTGGAGCAGCAACAATTGCCCCCTCCAATAGTGTACCACCATGTAAGGATACCGCCGGTGAGCCACTGATTGCGCCCCGGGAAGTCGCAACAAGTGATGGCCACATCAAATGGGCTCCATCAATCACTATTTTACCCTCAGCCAGCAATTGCCCAACGAAACAGCTTCCCTCTGAGAGCCTGATATTTCCCTTCGCGCAGAGACACATTGGATGGCGACCCCAGTCACCCATGATCTCTAAATCGCCGAGGACGATTATTGTGATAATCTCTTCAGGTGGTGGTCTAGATAGAGTTGCCGGGCCCACCAATATTACGGTGTCGTCTTGTGCTGAATCCGGATCGTCTGCCCACCTATCTGTTTGTTCTGACAGTCCTTCCCAGGCATCATATGGCTTGAATGTCGCAACATTTCTTGTGAAACCAGGCTTTGGTCTACTGAAAAGACGTCCCCTCCAAGGTCGAACCATAATACTGTCAGCAACGGCTAATATGCCGTGAATTGTGGCTTCGTGGGCGATGACTAACGGGAGTCTGTTAGTACGAATGTATGCAACGACACCTGGTGCAGGAATGCGAGATCCTGCAACAACTCGCCGAGCAATAGGTTCATCAGAATTTCCATTAAAGACTTCCACAATTGCCCACAGACCCCAACGTCTGCACGACACCCGAAAACGACGGGCGGGCTCACCTACCCAATAGATCGTATCTTTTTTTGTGTCCCAGGTTTTTGGGATGAGATCAGTGCTTCGTTCAACCTTCTCAATTACTTCGGTGAGTTCTAAGGCCTGCTCCAGCGATCGCCGTGAACCTTCCAGTGCCCGATATCGAGACAGAATGATTCCCGCTATGACAGTGGAACTGAAAAAGCTAATGGCAGCCAACCACAATAGAGTCACCAGGGCAAAAGCTGATTCATCATTCAACCGGAATAATTGCAGTTTCTGAATCATCATCGCTCAGGATCAATCATTGAGGGGAGTGTAATCTTCCAACCGGTGTTGCCATTAATAAGCCTTACCCAACCGTTGCCAACTTCTTGCAGAGTGACCCCGTTCCAAGAATCTCCTTCGAACATCAGTCTTGTTTCGTCGGTTTCCACTTCCCTGATAAGGGCCGCCTTACTAGAACCATGCAGGTATAGGCCCTGAAGAATCAGTGGGGGCTGTGGCTTCTGTACAGATTCGCTGATGGCTATTGATTCTGGTTCAGCGGGGAAGGGATTCCACGTTATTCGAGGTAAGGTGCCAGATTCCCAAGGAAAGGTATCCGTACTCAGCACGAAACTTTCAGCCTCAACAGGCATATTGATCAGTGCGGGGGGATTAGGAGATAAGATCACATGTATATCATATGCCCAGATGATAACGGCACAGACTGTCAGGACTGTTTCTATAGCCCAACGGTTCCACGATCTCCCCTGATTCATGGCAGAATACCGTCAACCGACCATTTAGTGGGGCCGTCTCTTGAGATCCCCGGTTGAACTGAAACACCCGTGACCAGCAGGCCGGCTTCGCCTACTTCTAAATCCCTGATGAATCCTGCAACTCTTGTTGGGTATCCACTCAGGTATAGTCGGGTTCTCCCAAGCGGTTTCGGGGTATGTTCCGGAGCAAACAGTCGATCGATATTGACCTCAACACCTGCCGATTTTCGTGTAAGAGCCAGCAGCAGTCTTTTCATAGTAGGTGCTTGTGGCAGATCCGGCACTGAGAGAAGGGCATGGGGCTGTAACTGTGACTCAACCAACAACTCTTCTACTTGCTGCACCTGTGATTGTCGGCTCTGTATCTGCTGACGTAATGTCAAAAGATGCCAGCCATGTCTTACGCCATGAGCCCATACAACAACAGAAACAGCCAACATCATGGCAGCTGTTAACCAGCGAGCTAATAGTAGCAGCTCATTCCTTTGATACTTGCTACTTTTCCGGTGTTTCATTTCCACTTAAAGGGTATGAACCCCGTATCACGACCGGTTTATCACCAAGATATGTCATTTGCAGTCCTTGAATTTCTTCTAGTTGAATCTCCTGAGGGCCTAGTCCAATCTCGTCCAAACCCTGGGCAAGCCGGTGAAGTCCTGCTACAGATATTTGCTTGAGTTTGAGCTGCCATCCCAAGTGTCTGGGCAGCTTTATGTCCTGAAGATTCAATGGCGGATCCCAAGACGCACTAAACTGAACGATAGTTCCACTCTCTGCACCCAGGCGCAGGACATTTGTTGACAGCCACGATGCCCATCCTCTCATTGCTTGCACCTGGTCCAGAGGACCCAAGGATGTAGTCGGTGGTTTTATCTTCTCTTGGGTTTCAAGAGCACCCTTGCGCAATTCCTCGATATGCATGCCCAGCATCTCGTATTCTTGCTCAAGCGAGTTGTTCTTGCTGGACACGTATCCCAAGAATCCGAATCCAATTACAGCCAGGAGGGCGATCAGCATTAATGCCCTGACTCCAGGCGCATTGGGATTGACGAGGAATGGAACAGGAACGTGGGCTCGTGTTCGACCTGCCACGGCACCCCTAGTCCAAAAGAGCTCCATCTCACCCAAGGTGTTTCTAACAGCCCGCAACCACTTCCAGCCACCTCGAGCCAGAACAGAAACAGGCAATACCCTGGATCCTATACACAGTTCATCAGGCAGTACCAACTGGACCAAGACATCACTGTTGTTCTTCACTTGGTTGGCTAACTCTGACAGACTGATCATCTCCCAACTCAAATCTGAGAGTGATTCAGGGAAATCAATCCCTGCACCGATTTGGGTATATTCAAAGGCACCGTCGGCCAATGGGCGGACAAGTATGCTTTCGTTCATAGTACACCGCCCACCTCAGGGGGAATCACACTACCCTCTTCGCCGTAATAGATGTGTGGTGTCAGGTAAATCATGAGCTCAGAAGTAGAAGTCATTTGGACCTTCGAGACAAAGAGTTTCCCCAGTAATGGAATCCTCCAAAGCAGGGGGAAACGACGTTCTTCATCATGAACTGTCTCCTGCACAAGCCCCCCTAGGATGATGGTTTGGCCATCCATCAGGCGGACGGTTGTATCAACAATCCGATGGTTGATAGTGGGTGGAACCTCAGCTGTCAGAGTTCCGTGGGGAGTATTGAACTCTGGGCGTATTTGGGTGATTATCTCGCCGGTTGCTGTGACCCAGGGAGTGATTTTCAGGGACATGCTGGCTTCGATGGTCTCGAAACGTTCACTGATCCTTGTCTGCACAGTCTGCTGCGCGAAGGTGGTTTCTGACCTGATAAGGAAGTACTGCGTAGTACCCACCGTCAGTGTGGCCGTATTCCCATTGATAGTAGCGAGCTGTGGACGGGAGCGAATCCTCACCCTGCCCTGTCTCTCCAGCGCCTTTAGACGGAAATAGAAATCAGCGGGCAGCTTACCAACGATAGGTAATTGTAAATGCCGGTCGATCCAAGATATCTCATCCTTCAGGTTGCTCCCTCGCCTCTCCAAATCAATTTCAGGAAAGAATGTCTGGGTGCCCGTTGTATCCCTTGGTGGGCCAATACCCATTTCTATTCCAAGCTCCGACCCAACTTCATCTAAATAATCCACCACGAGGGTCTCGAATAGGATCTGTGGGGACTGATGATCAATCGCCTTGATAAATGTATCTACTGCATTCAGCGCTGATGTGGAGCCCGAGGCCAGGAGACCGTTCTGCTCGGGAATGGCTTCAAGGGCGACCTTCTCTTTGAGTGATTCCGGTAGATGTTCGATCAAACCTTCTACTTTCAAGTGTTGGAGAGGAATGAGGCGAACCTCTCCGAACTCTAGTAGCTGGGCGTCCCCCACCAACAGAGACTGGTCCTCGACTCGCACACCGAGACCAGTGCCCACAAGAAGAAGTTCAAGGGCACGTGTTGCTGGAATCGCTTCTGCGGCAGCTGTGACGTCTCCCTTAATGGGGCCATAGAAAAAGACGTTCCATCTCAGGACCCTCGCGACTTCCTGCAGGACTTGCTCCAGTGGAGCTTTATACAGGCGAAAAGTGACATACTCGCCCTCAGCGAATAGCTCAAATACCACTGGGTCAGTACCCTCGCTTAACTCTCTGACCAGGAATATACCGGGGGCTTCACGGCTCATGTCCAACCCGTGAGATCGTAAAAGTGCCCTGATCCCAGATTCCGGTTGCGACGTGGCTACGAACCCAGAGATCCGTCGTTCACCAAGTGTTCCAGGGAGCAGGTTAATCACTCCCTTTCGTGCCAAAGCGGTACCAATTGAGTCAAGACGTACGCTTTGAGTTTCCAGCTCCAGGCGACCCGCCTCCCATGAGAGTCGGAGACCTTGCAGTTCGTCAGTTTCCAAACGACGCCGAACGTGCCAAATACCATTTCGAAATTCAATCTCCAGGGAGTATACATTCCGCAGGTGCGAAAACAGTTCAGCCGGAGTGACGTGGTTGAGGTGTAGGGTAATTGGAATATCCAGCCCTTCCTCAACGGTCAGATTCAGGCCATACATGCGTGCTAGACCCTTAAGGGCCATTCCTGCGGGTGCGCTCTCAAACTCGACATTGCGAATTACCAGCGTGTCGGTCTCTGTTTTAACCGCGGTCTGCTCCTGGGGGGTAGCGTACCCGGGTTGGCCGTAACCGACTAACAACAAGAGCAGAATTAATGGGTATATTGATTTCATGATGACCTGCCTATCGCACTGGCCTCAAGAACCTGGACCAATACCTCGTTGAGTTGCACCATCCCACTATTTACCAACGCAAGACCTTGGTCGATTAACGGGATCAGACCCTCCCGATTTGCGATGATCTCCAGCTCAGAAGTTGAGGCTTTTCGTCGGATGGCATCTTCCAATTCGGGACTTATGACAAGAGTCTCAAATATCCCCACCCTACCGATCACACCCGTCCCCTTGCACCGATCGCATCCACTAGAAGTCTTTGGCGTTGTATGGATTTCATCAGCCAGTCCGTACTCGTCTGCAATACGGTGAGCATCCTCATCAGGAATACAGCAGGAAGGACAAAGCCGGCGTAACAGCCGCTGTGAGCAGACGATGGAGAGGCTACTGGCCAGAAGGTAGGGGGGAACATTCATGTCCAGCAGACGAACCACCGACCCTGTGGCATCGTTCGTGTGCAACGTGCTCAGGACGAGGTGGCCTGTCAAACTTGCCCGGATACAGATCTCGGCCGTTTCCAAATCCCGGATCTCCCCTACCAACAACACGTCCGGATCTTGGCGCAGAAAAGATCTAAGTACAGAGGCAAAGGTGCGACCTATGCGCTGATCGACGGCAACTTGAGTAACCCCCTTGAGTTCGTACTCAACGGGATCTTCCACGGTCATGACATTCCTATGTTCTCTGTCAATGGACTTTAGCAAAG
>Ga0209986_10002532_pt1 | contig 16640 bp, 12 predicted proteins | sample BlataG_FD_183168 | JGI IMG/M metagenome (GOLD analysis project Ga0209986, IMG submission 183168) | Deep subsurface microbial communities from Black Sea to uncover new lineages of life (NeLLi) - Black_00105 metaG (SPAdes) (version 2) | ecosystem: Environmental > Aquatic > Marine > Oceanic >...
CTGGGCTTCCCCGGTATCTTCCGCGGAACACTGGATGTGCGCGCTACAACGATCACCGATTCGATGTGCTTCGCTGCAGCCAACGAACTTGCCGACATGGCCGTCGAGCAAGGTTTAAGCACCGAGCGCATCCTGCCCACAATGGACGACTGGCAGGTCTTCCCGCGCGAGGCGGCCGCGGTGGCCGCCAAGGCAGTCGAGGAGGGAATCGCTCGCAAACCATTGACCTACGAGGAAGAGCTCAAGAACGCTGGAGAGATCATCCGCCGCTCGCGTGATCTGACAGCAAATATGATGGCCGAAGGTTTTATCGCTGAAGCCGATTAGTAAGGGCAAGCTTAGATGAGTGCACTGAAAAAAACTACCCTCGAGGAGTGGGGAGGGGGGTTGTCTAAAAAGAAGGTTTACTAGCTCTTAGGGTGAGGGTCAGAGTAGCCTATCAGAGGATTACCCCCCCTCACCCTAACCCTCTCCCCACTGGGGAGAGGGACTGCATCACCCCTCTCCCTAAAAGGGAGAGGGGTTGGGGGTGAGGGTTGGAGTAGCTTTCTAGCATGAATACGATTTATGGGATTAATTCGGTGTTTCTCTTCCTTTACCACCTGTTCACAAATAACTCTTTATCATTAATTAAGCAATCTATCTCTGGGCCGCTCTTTTAGGACAGCCCCCGGTTCCCTTCTCGCGGTTGACCTTTTTTCAGTGGAGTCTTAGATAAATTAACCACAACCGTTCTCTGCAGCCTTCCGGCAGGCCTCTCAGTAACTATGCACACTTGATCATCCGTGAGGTCATCATCATTGGAAATAAAGATTGACAAGGAGATGCCTGCTCTAGCGGCTATGCCAAAGATAGAGGTCCTTGCCGCTCCGATTAATTAGGGCGTAGCCCAAACCGACGACTGCAACCAGGCTTCAACATAAGCCTATTTCGGGGTGGACAGTGTGATCCTGGCGCCCACTGATCGTGTGAGGAAGTCCGCGGTATAGGCAAGGCAGACCCAACCCCTCACGCCGCTCAGCTCCGACCGCCAGGAGAAAATCAGCTGTCAGAGTTATCAGCGTGCGATGAAGAAAGTCCCCCGCCCTGCATGACTAACTTCACTATTCGGTCACCCGGCAGAGGTCTACCCTCTTGGATAGGAATTGATATATTGCTATAGCTATTACCAACACCCAGCGTTGATTGAACTGGGCTCACTCTTATAATATAAGGACTTACGCAATTCAGGGTCAAAAGGTGCCCGGCACTTGCAAATGAGAGTATCAAGTCACCAAGAATGTGTCGAAAGCAATAATTTCAGCTTTCAAAAGCGATGTTTTAAGTGCCGGGCACCTCAACTGCGTAACTTCTGAATATAAAGATCTAGGGAATGACAATGCACCAGCCGGCGATGCCTGGCGATAGAGCCGAGAAACCGAACAGTGTACTGGTCATCGGTGGAGGAGTGGGCGGCATGCGGGCCGCCATCGACCTGGCTGAAGCCGGAATCCATGCATACCTCCTAGAGACCACCCCCTCCCTCGGAGGCCGTGTCGCTCAATTGGGATTTATGTTCCCCACCCACGACTGCGTGCTATGCCGAGGAACCTCAGACCACGGCTTCGGTTGCACTCGACCCTCGATCAGCCCGGTCCTGATGGATCAGAATCGACACCCCAACATCACCGTCTTGACCTCCACCGACCTGGTAAGCTTCGAGGGGGAGGCGGGAGATTTTAAGGTCGGGTTGCGGGTTCGCCCTCAACTCGTCGATCCACAATTGTGCATTAACTGTGGACGTTGTGCCGAGGTTTGCCCAGAGATCCGGCCAAGCGGCTTCCAACTCGGCTTGAGCACCCGCAAGGCAATCGACAAATCCGCACCGCGCTCCGTTCCCAATACCTACTACCTGCTGGAGAAGGTTGATCGTTGCGACGAGTGCCGCAAGTGCGTTGAGGTTTGCCCTACTGATGCGATCGACCTGGGAGCCCAGCCCCACGAGCTTGAGATTCATGTCGGTGCGGCTATCCTGGCGATGGGCTTCCAGCCGTTTGATCCGGATGAAATGCCCGAATTGGGCTACGGTCGCATCCCGAACGTGATCACCTCGATGCAGTACGAGCGATTGGCATCACGCTCCGGACCAACCGAAGGCATCGTCCACCGCATCTCCGATGGGAAGATGCCCAAGCGGATTGCCTGGCTGCAGTGCGTTGGCTCGCGCGATCAGCGCAATCCCTACTGCTCATCGATCTGCTGCATGTACGCCACAAAAGAGGCTATGCTGGCCAAGCAGCGCATCCCCGAAGTCGAGTGTCACATCTTCACCATGGACGAACGCGCCTTCAGCAAAGAGTATAACCACTACTACGTGAAGGCGCGCGATGACCTTGGCATCCGCTATACTCGTTGCCGCATCTCAGCCGTCGATGAAGACCCGGCCACTGGCGAGATTATTTTGCGCTATCCGACCGGCCGAATGCACGACGAGGCAGCTCCAGGCCAGGGAACTGTGCAGGAAGACCGCTTTGACCTGTTAGTGCTTGCGGTCGGCGTTCGTCCGCCGGCAAAAGCGGTCGAAATCGCCCGGGTCTTAGGTATCGAGCTTAATGAATACGGCTTCTGCCAAACTGACAAGTTCTCCCCGCTGGATACTTCCAGGCCCGGGGTGTTCGTATGTGGGGCTTTCGCCTCACCCAAGGAAATCGCCGAGACGATCCTCGACGCCTCCGGCGCGGCTGCAGAGGCAATGCGCATCATGCGCGACAATCTTGGTAAACGAACCTTCAGCCGGTCGCGACCGTTCCTGACCGTTGATGGGGCGCCGACTGAGCGGGTGATCAGCGACCAGCCGCCGGCCATCGCAATTGCGCTCTGCGGCTGCGCGGGTGAGATTTCAAATGTGGTCGACCTACAGGCAGTCGCCGACTACGCGGCCGCCTTACCAAAAGTCGAGAAAGTCGAGATCCTCCCGCTAGCCTGTTTCCAAGCTGGACAGGAACGTTTGATCGAATGGATCACCCAAGGCAGGACCAATCGCTTAGTGATCGGGGCCTGCAGCCACCGCACCCACGAGCCACTCTTCCAACGGCTGATGACCGAGGCCGGGTTTAACCCTTATCTGGTCGAGATGGTTAATCTGCGCGAACATTGTGCCTTGGTCCATCCGAACGATCCGACTGGAGCCACGCGCAAAGCGTGTGAATTGATTCGCATGGGCGTCGAGCGCGTGGGTCATGCTGAACCAATCTATAAACAAGAACGCCAGCCAGTGCGTGCGGCGCTGGTAATCGGCGGCGGGTTATCCGGAATGACTACCGCCCTGGCCATCGCCGACGCCGGCTATGATGTCCACCTGGTTGAGAAGAGCGGGGAACTGGGCGGCAACCTTCGTCACGTTTACTACGCCGCCGAGGGCGATAACCCACAGCGATTGCTGCGCGATCTTGTCAATCGTATCCTCGGCCACGAGAGGATTACTCTCTACCTACGCAGCCAGGTAACGCGTCACACCGGCAGCGTCGGCGACTTCCGCGCCACCATCCAGAGTGAGCTGGCCGATGGCACACATCGGAAGCATGAGATCCGTCACAGCGTCATCACTTTGGCTACTGGCGGCTTAGAGGCTGGAGGCGATCAGTACTTGTTGGGACAGGACCCACGTGTGTTACGCCAGTCGGAAATGGAGGATATCCTCGCCCACCAGCCCGAACGTGCTGTCCGGCTGCGCTCGGTGGTGATGATCCAATGCGTCGAGCCAGAAGGCGGGGTTAAGTATTGCTCGCGCATCTGCTGCACCAACACCATTAAAAACGTGTTACGCCTTAAAATGCTCAGCCCAGACTGCCAGGTGGTGATTCTATATAAGAATGTCATCACCTACGGCTTCCGCGAGAAGTACTATCTGGAGGCGCGGCGACGTGGCGTGCTCTTCGTCCGCTATACAGATTCTGATCCACCCAAGGTGAGCCTTGAGCCGCGCGGCGGCCGCCAGGCTCTGGTCGTCTCAGTGAATGAGCACATCTTCGGCAAAACGCTGATCTTTGAACCCGAGTTGTTGGCGCTGAGCATGTCGATCCAACCCTCACCGGATACAGCTAAGCTGGCGGAGATGCTTGGCCTGCCTCTCTCACCTGAGGGTTTCTTCCTCGAAGCTCACCTGAAGATGCGACCGATGGAATTCGCTGACGACGGCATCTTCCTGGCCGGGATGGCGCATTATCCCAAATTCATCGAAGAATGCATCACCAACGCGTTAGCATGCGCCGGAAGGGCCCTGACTTTTCTCAGCCGACCGAGCATCCAACTCGGCGGCGTGGTGGCTGAGGTTGATTCCGAACGCTGCACAGGCTGCCTGACATGCATTCGCACCTGCCCCTTTAGCATCCCCGAGATGCGCGACGACCGCAATGGCATCGGTGGCTTGGGCGGAGCAGCCTGGATCGACCCTGCCCGTTGCCACGGCTGCGGCACATGTACCGCCGAGTGCCCGGCCAACGCCATACAGTTGCTGCACTATCGGGATGAGCAGATACAAGTCGGACTTGGTCATTGGCAGGTACCCCTTCAACAACTGTCTGTTGATTAGGGAACTTGGATTATATATATGTTTCAAGCCTATACACCTATCGAACGGTGTGCCCCGCGACTCGTCATCATCCTTCGACAAACCCAGGAGGTCGGTAAACGCCTCACCACCTGCTCGAACGACGCCCTGGAACTCTAACCGAGATATAAGCAATGACACCTTCGAATGACTTTATCCCCGAGATAACCGTCTTCACCTGTATCTATTGCGGTTACATGGCTGCCGACACGGCCGGCTCACTGCGGCTGGAGTACCCGTCCAACATCAAAATCGTTCGCCTGCCCTGCACCGGCAAGACCGACATCCAATACCTGCTGAATGCTTTCGAAGAGGGCGCTGACGGCGTTTACATCGTAGCCTGCAGTCTTGGGAACTGCCACCATGAGCATGGCAATGAGCGCGGCTTGGCGCGGATGAAGCTTACCAGGGAGATCCTGGAGAGAATCGGGCTAGAGCCTGAACGACTGGATATGTTTTTCGTCTCGGGTGGAATGGGCGCCACTTTCGCCAAGATCGCCCACGAGATGAACGAGCGCATCCAGCAATTGGGACCCAACCCCATTAAAAATTCACCTCCCGGTCCTTCACCCGCGCAGCCCTCGCCAACATCCTCCTAGCATCCCCCTCGAAACCCGGAAACCGCCAGCCTAGTTCTCATCCACCGTTAGAAAACACGGCGCGAGGTTGCTGTATTCGAGTATATGAGTGCACTGAAAAAAAATCCCCTCGAGTAGCGGGGAGGGGTATATGTGGGGGTGCGGGCTGTGCCCGCACCCCCACATATACCGGTTCCCTTCTCGCGGTTGACCTTTTTTCAGTGGAGTCGTATATGACCAAAAAAAGCCGACCGCCTAGGTGACGGTAACAGAAAAACTGGACGAAGTTTGTCCACTCTAGAAGTGACATCCTGCACTGGAGCGCAGACCGATGCAACCATATATAATAAACATTGTCGTCGAGCCTTCCGTTGGCAGCCAATTCACTCACCAGCGGGGCTCCTAGCTACGGGAGGGGCGTACCTTGTCTCAACGCGGTGCGCAGGCATACACCCTCGACCGGGCAACCAAAACCGGCGACCCCGCTCCTGTTGGAGCGGTATTGGTTGTCGGTGGTGGTATTGCCGGTATGCAGGCCAGCCTCGATCTGGCTGAGCAAGGCTACCTCGTCCACCTGGTAGAGAGTAAGTCCGCCATCGGTGGGCACATGGCCCAGTTTGACAAGACCTTTCCCACCAACGACTGCGCCATGTGCATTATCAGCCCTAAGCTCGTCGAGACCGGCAGCCACCTCAACATCGACCTGATGGTCGACACTGAAGTTCTCGAAGTCGAGGGCCAGCCCGGCGACTTCACTATCACCCTACGCCACAAACCACGCTACATCGATATCGATAAATGCGTCGGATGCAATGACTGCGCCGATGTGTGTCCAGTGATCTTGCCCAACCCCTTTGATGAGGGCCTCAGCCAGCGCCGCGCGGCCTTCAAGCTCTACCCCCAGGGCGTCCCTATCGCCTACGCCATCGAGAAACTCGGCATCTCACCTTGCCGTGATGCGTGCCCTGCCGGCCAACGGGCACAGGGCTACATCGCCCTTATCCGTGAGGGTCGCTACGAGGATGCGCTGCGGGTCATCAAGGAAGATAACCCTTTTCCGGGCATCTGTGGCCGCATTTGCAATCACCGCTGCGAGGACGCCTGCAACCGCGGCTTAATCGACGAACCGATTAACATCCGCGCTCTGAAACGCTTCGTAACAGATAAGGTATATCAACAGCCTCGAAAACCCGTCCCAGCAGTCGAGCGGGTCTATCCCCACCGAGTGGCTATCATCGGTGCTGGACCGTGCGGCTTAACCGCCGCGCAAGACCTGACCAAGCTTGGCTACGGCGTGACCATCTTAGAAGCCCTGCCTGTGGCTGGCGGTATGCTGCGTGTCGGGGTGCCCGAATACCGATTACCCACCGAGATCGTCGAGCGCGAGATCGCCGACATACTTGACCTGGGAGTCGATCTGCACCTCAACACCATGGTGAATGACCTGGATCAACTGTTTGAGGAGGGATTCGATGCCGTCTTGATAGCGGTCGGCGCCCATGAAGGGATCCGTCTGCCGATCCCGGGCGCCGACCTCAACGGCGTGATGATCAACACCCGATTTCTGCGCGATGTGCGCTTGGGTAAACCTCCCCCCCTCGGTAGGGTCGTCTTGGTGCTCGGCGGTGGAAATGTGGCCGTTGACTGCGCCCGCACGGCCGTTCGACTGGGTGCTGAAGTCCATATGGCCTGTCTCGAACCCCGTGAGGGGATGCCATGTCATTCCTGGGAGGCGGACGCCGCCGAAGCCGAGTGGGTGGTCATCCACCCCGACCGTTCCTTCCTGCGAATCATCGACAACGGGAGGGGTCATGCAGCGGGGGTTGAGTGCGCTCGGGTGACCCACTTCGAATTTGACTATGAGGGCCGCTTATCAGTCGAAACCGAACCCGGATCAGAGCATGTGCTCAAAGCCGAAACGGTGATCTTCTCCGTTGGCCAACGCGCCGGCCTGGCCTTCATCCCCGATGATGCCGGTGTGGGCATCACTCAAAGCCGCACCATCGCCATCAACCCCAACACCATGGCCGCTACCCGCACCGGTGTATTCGCTGCTGGCGACAGCGTCTCTGGGACCGCGTTTGTGATCGAGGCGGTCGCCTCCGGTCACACAGCGGCGCAGAGCATCCATCGTTACCTTCAGGGAGAAGACCTCGAACCTCCCCCTAAGCCATCCCTACCGGTCGTAAAATTTACCCGCGCTGAACTCCAGGAACGCGTGGCTCGCGGCGAGATCCATCCGCAAGGCCGCGTCCCTATGCCTGAACTCTCCATCGAGGAACGTCTGGATGGTTTCCAGGAGATCGAACACGGCTACACCGACGAACTCGCTCAGGCCGAAGCCGCTCGCTGCTTATCGTGCGCCATCTGCTCCGAATGTCTCTCATGCCAATACGCTTGTGGGCGGGATGCAATCGACCACGATATGGTTGAATGGATCGAGCAGGTGCGGGTCGGCGCGGTGATCCTGGCGCCAGGTTATCAAATCTACCAGGCTGAACTATCGCGTGAGTACGGACTGGGCCGCTATCCCAACGTGATCACCGCCCTCCAACTGGAGCGCTTGCTCTCCGCATCTGGCCCGACTGAGGGTCACGTACAGCGCCCTTCGGACAGCGCTCCCGCGCGCAAGATTGCTTTCTTACAATGCATTGGTTCGCGCGACCAAAGCCACGACTATTGCTCGGCCGTGTGCTGCATGTATGCTACTAAAGAAGCGGTGATGATCAAGGAGCACGACCCCCAAGCCCAAGTTCAAGTCTTCATGATGGACATGCGGGCCTACAGCAAGGGTTACCAGGCCTACTACCATCGCGCTCGGGAACAATATGGCATTGAGTACATCCGCTGTCGGATCTCGGAACTGAAAGAGGATCCAGAGACCCAGAACCTGATCGTGCGCTATGTAATGGACCAGGGATCAGGGATTAGGGATCAGGACGAAGCCCAATCTCCAATCCCTGATCCCAAACCCAAAATAATCGAAGAGGCATTCGACCTGGTCGTGCTGTCGGTGGGAATGGAAATATCCGACTCGGTCCGGCAATTAGGCCGTGAGTTGAACGTCGAGTTGGACGAGTATGGCTTCTGCCACACGACACTCTTTAACCCGTTGGAGACCTCTCGCCCGGGCATCTACGCTGTCGGTCCGTTCCGAGAGCCGAAGGACATCCCTGAGTCGGTGGTCGACGCCAGCGGAGCCGCCGCCCGCGCAGCTGGCTTGCTATCCGCAGCCCGGCATACTCTTACCCACATACTGGAGTACCCGCCCGAACGTGACGTGAGCGGCGAGGAGCCAAAGGTCGGAGTGTTCATCTGCCACTGCGGATCGAACATCGGCGGTTATCTGGACGTTCCGCAGGTGGCCGAGCATGTTCGATCGCTTCCTGGCGTAGTTCACGCTGAGGATAACCTGTACACCTGCTCCCAGGATACAATTGCCCACATCACCGAAACGGTCAAAGAACTGGGGCTGAATCGGGTAGTTGTAGCCTCCTGCTCCTCCCACACCCACGCCCCGCTTTTCCAGGACAGCATCCGCGCTGCCGGGCTTAACCCAGGCCTTTTTGAAATGGCCAACATCCGCAACCAATGCTCGTGGGTGCACTCTCATGATCGTCAAGCAGCTACAGCCAAGGCCAAGCAACTTGTACGAATGGCTGTCGCCCGAGCGATCACCCTCCAGCCGCTATTCACCACCGAGGTGGATATCGAGCACAGTGCCCTGGTTGTCGGTGGAGGTGTGGCCGGGATGACCGCCGCCCTGGCTCTGGCTCAGGGAGGGTTCAGCGTCCACCTAGTCGAGCGCGAGGAAACCCTGGGTGGAAATTTGCGGCACGTGTACACAACCGTCGATGGCCCGGATCCACAGGCTTACCTGGTCAGCTTGATCCGCCAGGTCAAAGCCGATCCCCTAATCCACTTACATCTAGGGCGCCAAGTCGTCCGAACCACCGGTTTCATGGGCAATTTCACCACCTGGTTGCAGGACAGCAAAGGTCGTGAGGTTCAATTAGGCCACGGGGTGACTATCTTAGCCACCGGCGCCAGCGAATATCATGGCCAGGAGTATGAATATAGCGCCAACCCCCGCGTGCTGACCGGGTTGGAGTTTGAAGGATTGATGGCGAAAGCCGCAGGGCAGATTCAAAGTCTCCTCGGCCGGGCGGCTGACACCTGGGATGCGCTTGGAGAAGAGCTCCCGGACGAGGTAGTCATGATCCTATGCATCGGTCCAGCGGAGCGCTATTGCGGACGCATTTGCTGCACGACAGCATTGAAGAACGCAATGACACTCAAGCGCCTGAAGCCCACCGCCCGGGTAACTGTGTTGTACAAGGACATTCGCACCTACGGCTTCCGAGAAAGACTTTACACCGAGGCTCGCCAGGCTGGCGTGCTGTTCGTGCGCTATGACGACCAGAACCAGCCCGAGGTGCGTTCACAGAATGGCAGTCTCGAGATCCGAGTTCGAGACCCCAACCTAGGGCGACAACTCAGCCTGCGCCCAGACCTGCTCATGTTGAGCACACCGGCCGTACCACCGGAGGGCGCCCACAAATTAGCGACTCAATTTAAGGTCTCCGTGGACATGGATGGTTTCTTCCTCGAGGCGCATGTCAAGCTTCGCCCAGTGGATTTCGCCTCCGACGGTCTGTTCATGGCCGGCATGGCCCACTACCCCAAGTTCCTCGATGAGACAATCGTACAAGCCCAGGCAGCCGCTTCGCGCGCCGCGCGGGTGCTTTCCCTCCCCACCATAACCGCTGGAGGTATCGTCGCCCAAGTCGATGTCGATAAATGCGTCGGCTGCCTGACTTGTGTCCGGGTTTGTCCATTCGGCGTCCCCCAGGTGATCGATGATCATATGGGCGTCGGTGGTATAGTTGGAGCGGCATACATCGAGCCAACTGTATGCCAGGGCTGTGGCACTTGCGCCGCTGAATGTCCGGCCAAAGCGATCCAGGTGGCTCACTATCGGGATGACCAAATAATGGCTAAACTGGACGTTCTAGCGGTTGTAGATTGAAGTTAAAAATGGCGGATTTCGAACCCAACATTGTTGCCTTTTGCTGCACCCACTGCGCCTACAACGCGGCCGACCTCGCTGGCAGCTTACGTATACAGTATCCGCCGGCGATCAAGATCATCGAGGTGCTGTGCAGCGGCCGGGTGGATGTGCTCCACATCTTGCGCGCCTTCGAGGATGGCGCGGATGGCGTGATGGTCGCCGGTTGACTGCCGGGTGACTGCCATTACCTGGAAGGTAATGTTTACGCCCGGCTCAGAGTGGAGTACGCCCGCCAACTACTGGAAAGTATAGGCCTTGAAGGGCAGCGATTGCAGATGATCAATGTTTCAGCCGCGATGGCAGGTGAGTTCGCTTTTGCCGCAGCGGAAATCACTGCCGAGATCCGTCGTCTTGGTCCCAATCCGCTTCGGCCAAATGGCATTAACCTTCAAAGCCAAGCCAGCGGCCAGCATGAGATTCAGCTCATTCAGACTGAAGGTGCCAGTAACGATTAATTCATTGGACCATCATTATCGACCGTAAGCGACTGTTGAGGCTAATAATTATTTCCTACCGCTCTGTCTTCAACCACGGAAAAAATTTCACTGGACAGCAGCAAAGACAAGTAAAGAGAGCATAAAACTCACTCCAAATCCAATGCAAAGAATATTTTAACCATAGCCACAGGTGTTTTTCAGAAGTAAATTCATGGATTAAAGGGACGCATGGCTGAAGTAACAGATACAAGAACGAACATAGCGGGTTCTCGAGGATAAAAATGATTGTCGCAGAACAGAAGCCATTACAGGAAATTAAAGAATTAATTGCTGAGGCGCAGAAGGTGTTAGTCGTTGGCTGCGGCACCTGTGTGACGGTCTGTTTTGCTGGCGGCGAAAAGGAAGCCGGCATCCTGGCCACTAGCTTGCGCATGACGTCGAAACTCGACGGAGCTCCCAAAGAGGTCAGCCATCTCACAGTCCAGCGGCAGTGCGAGTGGGAGTACATCGACCCCATCGGCGAACAGGTGCGCCAGGTGGATGCCGTAGTTTCATTAGGCTGCGGCATCGGCGTGCAGGCACTGGCTGAGCGCTTTCCTGAGGCTTTTGTCGTACCGGGCTTGAACACCACCTTCATGGGGCTTCCAATTGAACAAGGAATCTGGGAGGAGCGTTGCACCGCATGCGGCGAATGTATCCTCGGCTTGACCGGTGGTATTTGCCCCATCGCCCGCTGCGCAAAGCAGTTACTCAATGGACCGTGTGGTGGCTCACAAAATGGCGTATGCGAGATCAATCCCGATACGCCGTGCGCATGGCAGCTGATTTACGACAAACTGAAAGCTCAAGATCGGCTGCACCTGCTGATGGAGATCCAACCACCTAAAGATTGGTCCACCAGCCGCGATGGCGGGCCGCGCAAGATCACCCGCGAAGACCTACGCCTGGTTTACGAAGAAGCCGAGTAGCCGGAGAGGAGCGAAGCCATGACCAAGACACACACCGACGGTTACAAGTCCGGTTCTAGACTTGAGCGCATCTTGCGCGCTGGCCACTTCGCGGTCACCGGCGAACTCGGCCCACCCCAAAGCGCCGACGGCGAGGTCATTCGTAAAAAAGTGCAACTGTTGAAGGGTTTCTGTGACGCGGCGAATATTACTGATAACCAGACAGCCATCGTACGCATGTCAAGCATTGGCGCCGGTACGATTTTGGTGCAGGAAGACCTGGAACCTATCATCCAGATGACCTGCCGCGATCGCAATCGCCTGGCGATACAGTCTGATCTGATGGGCGCCTACGCCCTGGGCATGCGCAATGTGCTCTGCCTGACCGGCGACCACCAATCCTTCGGCAACCACCCCACCGCCAAGAACGTGCACGACCTGGATTCTCTGCAGTTGACCCAGATGGTAGCCGGCATGCGCGATCAACGCTGCTTCCAGTGCGGCGACGAGATGAAAGGCGTTGAACCCCGCTTTTTCATCGGTGCAGCCGCCAACCCGTTCGGCGATCCATTCGAATGGCGACCATACCGGCTGGAGAAGAAGGTGAAGGCGGGAGCGGATTTCATCCAGACCCAGCTAATATTTAATATCGAGCGCTTTGTCGAATATATGGAGAAGGTACGTGAACTCGGTTTGCACGAGCAGACCTACATCCTGGCGGGGATCGGACCACTCAAGTCGCCTGGGATGGCCAGGTACATGCGGGATCAAGTGCCCGGCTTGGATGTTCCCAACACCTGGGTAGATCGTATGACCGGCGCTGCCAAAGGTATCGATAAAGAGGACAAGAAAGCCCGTCGAGAGGCTTGGCGACGGGAGGGGATCCAGATCGCCATCGAGTTGATCCAGCAAGTGCAGCAGATCGAGGGCGTCGCTGGGGTGCACATCATGGCCATCGAATGGGAGCAGGCGATCAAACCGATCGTCGAGGGTGCGGGGTTATACCCTCGCCCAGAACCGCCCTCCCTGCCAGCATCAGACGCCGAGACGGCGGATTAACGAGGCTGCAATGGAAACCCAAATAAGCACCGATTTGGCCAACCGCATCCGCCAGGCAACCGGGGAGAACGTTTACTTATGCTACCACTGCGTGAAGTGCACCTCTGGCTGTCCCCTAACGGAGCACTTCGACCTGGCTCCTAACCAAGTGATGCGCGCTGCCCAACTAGGGATGGAAGACCTGATCTTCAACAGCCGCACACCATGGCTGTGCGCCTCCTGCCAGACCTGTACCACACGCTGTCCACAGGGGATCGACCTGGCCAAGATAATGGATTTCATCGTCGGTGAAGCCATGGCCAAGGGAATCAAACCACAGGTGCCGGAGGTCGCCATCTTTAACAAAGCTTTCCTGCGCGATGTCGACATCTTGGGCCGGTCGTATGAACTCGGACTGATCGCCGAGATGAATCTGCGCACCCGGAAACCTTTCAAGGACCTCGATCTCGGCCTAGAGATGTTTAAGCACGGTAAGATAAATCTGCTGCCCAAATGGGTGCGCCGGCGTAAGCACAAGACGCCGCGCATGCCTGCCTCTCGCCCACCCAACGAGGTCGGCTACTATCCTGGATGCTCACTGCACTCAATAGCCAAGGAATTCGATCATTCCGCTCGGGCTGTGCTCGAGGCGCTTAACCTGAAACCCATCACGCCCAAGGGTTGGATCTGCTGCGGTTCTACTCCGGCTCATCGGGTGGATCACCGACGATCCGTCCAGATGCCCCTGGAAAATTTGTCGCTCTACGAGCAGGAAGGCCTTACCGAGGTAACCTTACCGTGTGCAATGTGCTTCAGCCGTTTCCGGGCTGCAGCTCGCGATCTGCGCCTCGATCCTGCTCTTAGACAAGATCTTGACCGCGAGATCGGCTACCAATACCAGGACAGTATTTCTATCTCATCGCTGCTCGACTTCATCGTCGACCGTGTCGGATTGGATTCCATCCAGGCCAAGGTAAAACGTCAGTTGGAGGGGCTCAAGGTCGCCTGCTACTACGGCTGCCTGCTCACCCGCCCACCCAAGGTCACCGGCTCAAAAGAGCCTGAGTATCCTATGGGAATGGATCACCTGATGGAGGCGCTAGGCGCTACTTACATCGATTGGGACCGTAAAGTAGCATGCTGCGGCGGGTCACTATCTCTGACCCAGACCAACCTGGTGCTTGAATTAAGCGGTGATATCCTATCCAACGCGATTGCCCGAGGGGCAAATGCCATCGCGGTCGCCTGCCCAATGTGCCATGCCAACATTGATGGTAGGCAGACACAAATAGAAGGTCTGCCTCGCATCCCGGTGCTCTATTTTTCCCAGCTCATGGCCTTGGCTTTCGGGCTACCCGAGGGCGCCGCCCTTAAGTACAACATGATTGACCCACGGCCATTACTGAAGGAGCTCGGATTGTTATAGCAAAGAAACTAACGCCGGTCGCCGATCTTGTGAGAATCAAGTATGAAAATCGCCATCACTGGTAAAGGCGGTGTGGGCAAGACCACACTCACCAGCCTGCTTGCCTACACCTACGCCGATATGGGGTTCCATGTGCTAGCCATTGACGTCGATCCTTCGCCTTGCCTGGGGGCGTCGCTCGGCTTTCCCGAGGAACTGCTTGAGAAATTAACCCCCATCGCTCGCATGGATCAGTTAATTTATGAACGCACTGGCGCCCAACCAGGAGCTGCTGGCGGGTTCTTTAAACTCAACCCCCGCGTCGACGACCTACCCGATCGTTTCTCCGTCATCCATCGCGGTGTTCGGCTGCTTGAGTTAGGCGCCGTCGAGTTGGGAGGCGCGGGCTGCATCTGCCCGGAGAGCGCCCTGCTGCGGGCTTTGACCACCCACATCCTGCTGCGGCGCGATGAAGTTATTTTGATGGACATGTATGCCGGGGTCGAACATCTTGGTAGGGCTACCGCCGACGCCGTCGACGCCATGCTGATCTTGGTCGAGCCCACCGCTCGTAGTCTGGCCACCGCAGCTCAGATCAAATCTCTGGCCGAGGATCTCAAACTATCGCGCCTGTATTTAGTGGGAAGCAAAGTTAGGAACCAGGATGACCGATCCTTCATCGAGCAGGGCTCTCCTGGCCTGCCCGTGGTGGGCCACCTGCCGGACGATCCGCACGTGCGCCAAGCCGATCGAGAAGGCGCTTCAGCCTACCATCTAGCCCCTGAATTAGCCCAGGCCGCACGAGAGATCGCCCAGGCGCTCGACATATACCGGTCCTCTTCTCGCGGTTGACCTTTTTTAGTGGAGTCAACTAATAAGGATTGGTGGAAAAGGAAAGTGATATAATGCGGTTCGATTCATGCAGTTTTGCCCGATTTATGCAAATTAGACTTCGAATCTCAAACTTTGAATAAAGTAATATGTGCCCTCAAATGTTGGTGGACAATTAGGAGTAGTTGACCTCGGAAAGCAGGGGGCCGCTACCACCGCCCACTTAGCTAGACCGTACAGGCTTCGGTAATGTCAAGAGCGTCATCTTCTTTCCAACACACCTCAGGACATCTTGGCAAATACCCAAGCTATATTTTATTAAGAGGAGAAAAGGTGATCCGATGAATGGCTTTATGTCCCCAAAAGAAATTGCAGAAAGTGTTGTCGATATTAGTGTGAAAAAATCTAAACTTCGTATGCTCCCTATGTTACTACTTGGAATGTTAGCAGGAGTATATATCGGTTTCGGCGCCGAATTATGCACAATGGTTACCCATGACCTCTCAAAATATCTTGGCTTAGGTTTCGCAAAGTTCATAGGCGGAAGCGTCTTTAGTGTAGGCCTAATGCTTGTCGTTATTGCCGGAGCCGAGCTTTTTACGGGGAACTGCTTGATTCTGACCGGCGTTCTCGCTCGCAAAACTCCGATAAGAGGTATGCTGCGAAACTGGTTCTTTGTCTATTGTGCAAACTTTTTAGGTTCGATATTACTCGCCATAATTATGTACTACAGTGGTCTCTGGAAAGTTGGGAACATGGGAGTCGGTGGAGCGGCGCTCACGATTGCCGTAGGGAAAGTTAAACTTTCCTTCTTGGAGGCTTTCTGTAGGGGAATTGGATGTAACTGGCTAGTCTGTCTAGCAGTCTGGTTAGCTATCGCCGGCAGGGATTCAATTAGCAAGATCTTTGGAATTTACTTCCCCATCATGGCGTTCGTTGCCAGCGGTTTTGAGCACAGTATAGCGAATATGTATTTTATTCCGCTAGGATTATTTCTCAAAGGGAATGCCGCTGTCGTTAATGCAGCGGGATTAACCGAGACGATTAATAGTCTAACTTGGTCAAGGTTCCTCATTGGGAATCTTGTTCCCGTTACCCTGGGCAATATTATTGGTGGAGCCCTTTTCGTTGGAGGAGTTTATTACTTAGTTTATCTGAGAAAGAAAGATTGAAGATACTTAACACGATAGAAACGGATGCCGAATTGTAAGTGTAGAAGTTATATTAGAAACTCGTAACCCCTCACCCTCCCGCAGGTTTAGATGTTGTTTTGACATAGAATCGTGTCTCGACCGGATATTCAAACCAATAAATGCTCTCTGTCATAACCTGCGGGAGGGTGGGCTGAGTAGTCACAGAAACTCTTACGATAGTTTTCAGACGAAGCGGGGAAGTACTAGCTTTATACCATCGAGGATGATGAAAAACAGCCTCACATTTCCTGCCTGGTCTCTGGTTTCGATTGATCTGGCTGTGGCAAACTGACACACCCTATCCACTGTCTTATTGACTGGAGATCGAGTGTTTAGCTGTTGCGCCAATAGACTATGTTCAGCGAACAAAGGCCGGTAGCTCAATGAAACCTAAAGACCAAGGTTCAAAAAACAGAGATAAATTCTATTGATCTTCGTTTGGATAAAGCCGTATTTGCTGGCATAATTTACCATTATGAGACCCAAAGGTAGTGCTGAACAACTGGAAGCCCGTCGACGGATAGCCGCCCAGCTACTTGAGGAAGGGAAAGG
>Ga0209986_10002534_pt1 | contig 16633 bp, 13 predicted proteins | sample BlataG_FD_183168 | JGI IMG/M metagenome (GOLD analysis project Ga0209986, IMG submission 183168) | Deep subsurface microbial communities from Black Sea to uncover new lineages of life (NeLLi) - Black_00105 metaG (SPAdes) (version 2) | ecosystem: Environmental > Aquatic > Marine > Oceanic >...
TCCTTGAAGGCTTAGCCGCAAGAAATGAAATTCCTGAAAAGAAAAGGTTAATCGTACCGGCAGTCATTATTGGCGATGATTATTTAGTAAAAGAGAATATTACCTTGACGCAGCTAAATTTGCTACTACAAAAATACGGAAAAGGCAGCCCAAAACTCGATACACTGAATTTTGAATCTGCTGAACATGTTATTTTAAAAAGATTTTCGCAGTTCTCCATTTTTGGTATTTTACTAGCCGGGTTATTAGATGGTGTTAATCCCTGTGCATTTGCGACACTAATCTTCTTTGTCACATATCTGTTATTCATTGGCAGACGACGCGAAGATGTAATTTTGATGGCATTGTTTTTCATTCTTGCAGTTTTCATTGCGTATTTTGCAATAGGTATAGGCGCATATAACCTGCTAAAATACCTTTCAGGATTTGATGTCATTGCTAAAATCATTTTTTTAGGCTTTGGTATTATAGCAATTACTCTGGGCATACTTAGTTTGCGTGATTATTTCATTGCAAAACGTGGCGAGCCAGGAAAGATGATTTTACAATTGCCCCTGGGCATAAAACAGCGTATACACAAGGATATAAAAGAAAAAACTAGAGCAGGTGGGATAATATTCGGTTCACTTATTGCTGGCTTTTTGATCTCTTTTTTAGAATTCGGCTGTACAGGTCAGGTTTATCTACCAACAATTACATTTATGGTTTCAAAAGCAGGATTCTCGTTAAAACCGCTTTTTGCCCTTTTACTCTACAATATTATGTTCATTCTGCCTTTAATTGTAATCGCGTTCTTGGCGACAATATTTACCACAAAGAAAATAGCTAAATCAATGGAAGCGAAGATTCCTCTAATAAAGCTCTTTACAGCAGTACTTTTTTTCGCACTCGGTATTATTTTAATTTTATTAGCATGAAAAAGAAAATTATATTAATTGTCATAGCCATTGTTATTGCGATATTTATTTTAAAAACATTGATCCCGAATGAAAAGGATTGTGTTAAAAAAAGTATTGAATCCTTTAAAAAAGCAGTAGAAAAAGAAGATAAAATAGAAACACTCAAGTATATAGACGAAACATACAAAGACAGGAATAACATGACCTATGAACAGTTAATAATGATTATTGACAATCTTTCAGCCCAGGTTGATTCAATAAAGATTTCGATAAGTAGCTTAAAAATAAATATCGATTCAACCGATGCTCAAAACACAATTTTTGCGAGCTGCAGTTTAGGGTTAAAGATTTTCGCAAGACAAGCTGGTGATAAAGTCCTTGTGTTCGGTGGAATCATCAAACCCGCTCCAGTACGTGCCTACTTTAAAAAATACGAAGATCATTATAAAGTGTACTCTGCAGAATATTAAGAAGGTTAATAAATGAAAATACTCGGAATAGTTGGATCGCCACGTAAAAGGGGTAATACATACCAAATGATTAAATGGATACTTGATTGTGCAAAAGAAAAAGGAGCAGACACTGAAATTATTGGCCTCATTGAGTTTAATATTAAATATTGTATAGGTTGCAGTAAATGCATGATTCAGGGTAAATGTCCACAAAAAGATGATGTTCCTAAATTGCATAAAAAAATGATTCAAGCTGATGGAATTGTCTTTGGTGCCCCTTCTTATGTTATTCATGTTCCAGCACAAACAAAGGTTTTTTTGGATAGGTCAGCTTTTATGTGTCATAGACCTCAGCTTATTGGTAAATTTTGTATAGCTGTTTCCCCCTCTGCAGGATTTGGTGAAGAAATAGTAGTTGATTATCTAAATGGAGTTTTGGCTACAATGGGAGCTACTCCAATCGGCGAGCTTACTGCTATTGCTTATGGCACACATATTTTTCCTGAAGAGGAAACAGTGAAAAAGAATGCAAAAGAATTAGGAATAAAACTTGTAGATTCAATAACCGAGGAGATGCGTTCGCATAAAGTCGCCAAATCTTATAGACCCCGTGAAGAAATAAAACAGATTATAAAAAAAGCCGGAGAATATCTTAAGGCTGATCATGAATTCTGGAAAAATAAGGGCTGGCTCGAGGATACAGAGACAGAAGAACAAAAGAAAACAAAACATAAAACTATCCCGAGCAGTTGTGAAGAATTAATAAAAAGTATGCCCGATGTTTTTGATCCTGAAGCTGCAAAGGGAATAGACACGACGATTCAATTTATTGTTACAGGTAAGGAAAATTTTAAAGGTTATTTTAAAATAAAAGATCAAAGATGTTCGTATCACGATGGCGTTGCTGAAGAACCAGCAGTAACAATAACAACACCGGCTGAGATCTGGCTAAAAATAGCAAGGGGAGAACTGAGTGGAACGACAGCATACTTTATGAGAAAATATAAAGTCAAGGGAGATTGGAAAATACTCACAAAATTTAGTAAATTATTTGGGAAATGAAGAAATTCAGTAAACCCTACAGGTAATTTTTAAGAAATACTTTTTTTCATATGATAAATTATAAATAGTATCTAAATACAGAAACTCGTGCAAAAACTTTATGTAAAGTGACAGCTCATTTTTTAATCGTTGTAATCTATTGTTCATCGCTGTAATCATTTTACTTTGTTGACAATAAAAGAAAATCTGATATAATACACCTATGATTTTTAAGAAAGTTGAGCGGGAATTAAATTTTCCTGAAATCGAACATGCGATCCTCAAGTTCTGGGATGATAATAATATCTTTGCCAAGTATAAAGACAAAAATAAGGGCAAGAAAAAATGGTCATTTCAGGATGGACCGATAACTGCAAATAATCCTATGGGTGTACACCATGCCTGGGGACGTAGTTACAAAGACATGTTTCAACGATATAAAACCATGAAAGGTTATGAGCAGCGTTATCAGAACGGATTTGATTGCCAGGGTTTATGGGTTGAGGTTGAAGTTGAAAAAGAACTCGGTTTCAAATCAAAGAAAGATATCGAAAAATACGGCATAGATAAGTTTGTACAGAAATGCCGTGACCGGGTGCATAAGTACTCTATGGTCCAGATAGAATCATCCATAAGAATAGGCATGTGGATGGATTGGGGTGAATGGAAAACCTCAATGGATGACAAGGACTGGATGAAAAAGAGCCATTCATATTATACAATGAGCGAGGTAAATAATTATACTATCTGGCACTTCTTAAAAAAATGTCATGAACGAGGCTTTATTTACGAAGGTGTTGATGTAATGCCCTGGTGTGCACGCTGCGGTACAGCAATCAGTGATATGGAGATTGCAACTGAAGGTTATCAGGAACTTACTCATAAAGGAGTAATTGTTCGCTTTAAAATCATTGGCAGAGAAAATGAATATTTCCTGGTCTGGACCACCACACCATGGACATTAACTTCAAACACCGGGTTAGCAGTTCATCCTGAGCTAATCTATGTAAAGGTAAAAAATAATGGTGTAATCTATTATCTTAGCAAAAATTTATTAAATGTTTTAAAAGGTAAATATGAAGTAATACAAGAATTAACAGGAAAAAAACTTTTAGATTTGACGTATGAAGGTCCTTTTGATTATCTGCCTGTTCAAAAAGATGTTATTCACAAAGTAATTCCCTGGGATGAGGTGAGTGAAAGCGAGGGAACTGGAATGGTTCACATTGCTCCAGGCTGCGGTAAAGAAGACTTTGCCCTGGGCAAAGAATTTGATTTAAAAACCATTGCGCCGCTTGATGAACTGGGCATCTATATACAAGGCTTTGACTGGCTCTCTGGCAAAGACGTCAAAGAGGTCGCTGATCCGATTATTGATGATCTGGACAAACGAAATATATTATACAATGTTGAAGATTACACCCACCGCTATCCGATTTGCTGGCGCTGCAATAGTGAATTAATTTTCAGACTCGTTGATGAGTGGTTCATTTCCATGGATACCCTGCGTCATGAAATCGCCGAATCAGCCAAACAGGTTGAACGCTGGATACCATCTTATGGATTAGCCCATGAGCTTGACTGGTTGAAAAATATGGCAAACTGGTGTATTTCAAAAAAACGTTACTGGGGTTTGGCTCTACCTATCTGGAAATGCGAGTGCGGTAGCTTCACGGTCATCGGCTCAAAAAAGGAACTCCAGCAGCGTGCTGTTAAAGGATGGCAGGAATTTGCTGAGCATTCACCGCATCGTCCCTGGATTGACAAAATCAAAATCAAGTGCGACAAGTGCGGCGCGCTGGTCTCACGCATCCCTGAGGTTGGCAATCCTTGGCTTGATGCAGGTATTGTGCCGTTCTCAACCATACGTCCACCTGATGACATGCACACAATTTCTAATGGTTATCCCTTTGATAAAACCTATTGGCAGGAGTGGTTTCCCGCTGACTTCATCTCCGAATCTCTTCCTGGCCAGTTCAGAAATTGGTTTTATTCGATACTTGCAATGAGTACGGTCTTGGAAAAAAAATCACCATTCAGAGTACTCCAGGGGTATGCGTCCTTACACGATGAACATGGCGAGGAAATGCACAAAAGTAAAGGCAATGCGATTTGGTCAGACGATGCTGCTGAGAAAATCGGCGCTGATGTGATGCGCTGGATGTTTGCCAAGCATAACCCGGTTCAGAATTTGAATTTTGGCTATGGTCATGCAAAAGAAATAAAAAGGGTATTATTGACCTTGTGGAATGTCTATTCATTCTTTGTCACCTATGCAAAAATCGATCAGTTCAACCCGGTTAGCAAAAAAATCACCGAAAGCAACTTGCGAAAGCTCGATAAATGGATTCTCTCCAAGCTAAATTCTCTGATTGAACAATGTGACCGGGCTTATGACAACTTTGATTTAGTATCAATAGTCAAAGGAGCTGAGAAATTCTTCGACGATCTGTCAAACTGGTATATCCGGCGCAGTCGAAGAAGATTCTGGAAATCGGAGAATGATTCAGACAAGGAAACTGCATATTTAGTGCTTCACGAATGTCTTATTAAACTGCTTAAAATTATTTCGCCAATTATACCCTTTTTAACTGAGGAGATGTTTCAGAATCTTGTTGTCCGCGTTGATAAAAATGCACCTGAGAGTATTCACCTTTGTGATTTTCCTACAGTTGATAAAGAAAAGATCGATGAGAAATTAGAAAGTGAAGTCTCTTTGACGCGTACCATTGTTTCCCTTGGACGCGCAGCGCGGAACAAGGTCAATATCAAAATCCGTCAGCCCCTGGTAGAAATGCTTGTAAATGTGCCAAAAGAGAGTCCACAACTTACTGATGATGATAAAGCAATAATTTTAGAGGAACTGAACATTAAGGCAATAAAATCCATAGGTCCAAATGTGCTCGATAAAGTGTACGTGTATAGTGCAACACCGGTCTTCGACAAACTCGGTCCAAAATTTGGAAAACAGGTAAATAAAGTAGGTAACTGGATAAAATCTATGTCTCATAACGATATAGAAAAACTGCTCAAATTCGGCTCCCTGAAAAAAGAATTGGATGGAGAGGTTTTTGAAATCAGTAAAGAAGATGCAGAGCTTAGAAAAGTAGAAACACCCGGTGTATGTGTAGCAATCGAAGGCGACTATGGCGTTAGTATTAACACTACATTATCAAAGGAATTAGAAAATGAAGGCCTGGCGCGTGAGCTCATTCACAAGATCCAGCTTATGCGCAAACAAGCAGACTTTAATCTGGTCGACCGTATTAAGATTTTTTATCAGACCGATGAGAAATTAAAAGACGCAATCCTTCATAATCTTGAATATTTAAAAAATGAAACCTTGGCAATCGAAGTAACCGAAGGCGCAGCACAGGGTGAAGCAAACAAAGATTTAGATATCAACGGTATAAAAACAAAGATCTCTTTGCAGAGAGTACAGAAAGAATAGTTACAAAACTCTAAATTCTAAGTACTAAATCCGAAATCCTAATTTCTAAATTCAAATGTTCAAACCTGAGGGCGTGTTGCCCAAATCCCTTTTTGTCATTGCGAGCCCCGATCATTAAGAATTGTAATGGTCGGGGTGTGGCAATCTCATTATATTTCATGAGATTACGCAGCCTGTTCCGAACGCAGTGAGGAATCTCGCTCCTCGTAATGACATTTTAGAATTCCACATGCCTGAATTCGATTTGGGCAACACGCCCCTGAGTTTTGAATCCTGCTCGTCTGTGACGGGCGAGGATGAACCCCGCTCCTCTTTGAGGAGCGGGGTGAATTCAAGTATTTGTATTTTAATATTGTCTAGAGTTTAGGATTTAGATATTAGAATTTGCCGAGCAAAGCGAGGCATATTAATATCTGTGTAATCATAGACTTTATGTATAGCATAAAGTCTATGATTTCCCCCTCATTTTGAATATCATTGGCTATGAAGTGCCCGAAATGCGGAGCTGAAAATCCACCCAAAAATAAATTCTGCGGAGAGTGTGGTTGCAGTCTTAAGAAACTATCTACTGAAGACCGTATGGATTTAATAAAAAAGCATATTCCTGAATCTCTGGTACAAAAAATCCTTCTAACCAAGGATACTATTAAAAAAGAGCGCAAGGATGTAACAGTTATTTTTGCTGATATATCTGGGTTCACATCTATGTCTGAATCTCTTGACCCGGAAGAATTAACCCTTATTATGAACGATTGTTTCCGCAAATTGAGTACAATGGTCTATCGCTATGAAGGGATTATTGATAAATTTATTGGTGACTGTATCATGGCAATATTTGGAGCACCGGTCACGCACGAGGACGATCCAGAACGGGCAATACTTGCCTGCCTTGATATGCAGCTTGCACTCAATGAAATTAATAAAAATTTTAAAGAATCTTTTAAGAAATTAGAAATACACTCTGGCGTAAATACAGGACAGGTTATTGCCGGAAAAATCGGTTCTGACCTGCAAATGGATTATACAGTTATGGGCGACACAGTTAATGTTGCTCAAAGACTTAAGGACATTGCATCACCTGGCAGTATCCTTGTTGGACCAGAAACCTATAATCGCGCAAGACATGCCTTTGATTTTATGCCCATAGAACCGGTGCATCTTAAAGGCAAGGCTAAAACCGTAAGACCAAACGAGGTCATCGGAAAAAAATGGGGCTCAGAATATGGCTTGAGTGCAATACGTTCTGATTTAATTGGCCGTGACCAGGAGTTTTCAAGATTAAAACAAGGGTATAATGATTTAGCAAATAATAAAACAGGGATTTACATTCTTAAAGGAGAAATAGGCGTAGGTAAATCGCGGCTCCTGTACGAATTCAAGAAATTTTTGTCCATTTCGGCTCCTGACATAAGTTTAATTGATGGCCGTGGAGTTTCATACGAGACCTCCATTCCCTATAAATCCTTTGCTGATAGCTTGAGGCATTTCCTTCTTGCTGAAGAACCACGAATCATAACTGGTTCAGATAAAATAATTAAGGAAAAAATAGAATCTTATCTCGGTGATGAGACAGACGATGTTGCTCCTTACATATATAAATTGCTGAACATCGAACTCAATGAAAAACAGCTTGAAAAAACACGCCATCTGGACAGCCATTCTCTTCAATTGCAGATATTTTTAGCAATCGCAACATTATTTGAAAGGATTTTAGACAAAACAGGTGTTATCTTTATCATTGATGATCTGCAATGGATCGATTCTGCTTCTCTTGAAGTGATTAATTTTATATTACCTTTGGTTAAACATAAAAACATATCATTTTATTTGAGCTATCGATTTGGTGATCTATCTCCAATTAAGAAACTTCTTAATACTATTCAGCATGAATTCGTTGATTTTAACGTAGAAATCAATTTAAGTAACTTAAAGCCAGAACATAGTTCTCAGTTGATAGGTAATCTCATTGGCACGGAAATCAGCGATAAACTAAAAAAATATATTATTGCAAAGAGTGGTGGTAATCCGTTCTTTATCGAAGAAATCGTAAGAAATATTGTTGAGTCGGGTATGCTTGCTAAAGAAGAACGAATTACTGAAGAGGATATTCAAATGCCTGGATCAGTTGAAGCAGCAGTTAGTTCGCGTATTGATACTCTTAATAAAGAAGCTAAGTATCTTTTGAAAATTGCTTCAATAATCGGACGTTCTTTTCCAAATACATTGCTTGAGGAGGTCGTTAAGGAAAAGGATATATATCAACATATCGATGAACTTGAAACATCAGAATTTATTGTTCGGATAAATAAAGACAACAAACTCTTCCATGCATTCCGACATGCACTTTTTCATGAAGTAGCATATAATAGCCTATTGAAAAGTGAAAGAACAATCTATCATAAAGTAATTGCTGAAACGATTGAGAATAAATTCAAAGGGGAAATTGATGGATATTTTGCTACGTTGGCACACCACTATTATAACTGTAAAAATTCAGAAAAAACCATGGAGTATTCTTTAAAGGCAGGTGATGAGGCTGCAGCCTTGTATGCAAATGAAGAAGCATTAATGCATTACAACAGAGCATTGTCTGTTGCTGACAACGATATAACAAAGGCAACTGTATTTGAAAAAATCGCCAATATCGAATCATTAATTGGCAGAAATGATAAAGCCCTAAAACATTATCAAGATGCCCAAAATAGTACAAAAGATAAACTGGTCAAGGCACGTATTGGTACGAGGATTGCGCGTTTATTAACACAAACAGGAAAAATTGATAAAGGTTTAGAATTATTGAAGAAAATTCGCATAAGTATTCAGGAAAACGATACAGACGTGCTCGCCGATATAAATTATCATCTGGCACACGATTTAGTAGAATTCAAAGCAGAAACCGAGCAGGCAGAAAAACTAGTCAACGAAGGAATAAGAATTTCAAAGAAGATAAAAGATGTAAAATCAGAAGCTAATGGGTTAAGAGTTAAAAGTCATATTTTGTGGCGCCGGGGAATGGGCGATAAGGCATTAAAGACGCTAAAAGAATCCCAGAAATTATATGAATCATTGGGAGATCAGAGGATATTGTGTGAGATATATACTCTTATGGGAGCAGTTTCCAGGTCTATTAATAACTTAAATATGGCAATAGATTATGTTAAAAAGTCGATAAACATCAGTCAAAAAACAGGAAATAAACTATTATTGGGAAATGCCTATAATAATTTAGGTGTATACTATGGTATTATGGGTGAGAATAACATTGCAATTAATTATTATAAAAAGAATTTAGATATCAAACAAAAAGTGGGCGATAAAAGAGGAGAGGGAATTGTACTTTTTAATATAGGTGTACTAAAATACGATATCGGTGAATTAGATGCTTCTTTGGACTATTTTACTAACGCGATACAAATCTTTGAAAGTGTAAATGATATTCGCAGCATGGTCTATGTATACCCGACAATTGCCAATATACTGGCTGATAAAGGTGAAGAGAGTCGTGCAGTTGAGTATTATGAAAAAGCATTAAAACTTGCTCAAAAAACAGAAGATAAAATACTGCTGGGTGGAATTTATTGTCATTATGCCAAATATTTTCTTAGTATAGATAATGCGGAAAAGGCATTAGAATTACTTGAACGCGCAAAAGGAATAATAGTACAATCGGGAACCCAGGCTGACTTGGCTAAACTCTTCAGGGATTTTGCTGAAGTGTATATAAAAAACAAAGATCCAAAAGCAACAAAATATGCAGAGGACGCACTAAAACTTGCTATTGAGACAACAATAAAAAGGGATGAAATTGCCGCTTTGAAAATTCTGGGGAAAGCCCAGGCATTAATATCCGGTAACTATGACGAAGGTATCAAAAATATCAAGCGCTCAATTGCGATCGCAAAAGAAATAAACCTTGTAGTTAATACGGCAGATGGCTTATTCGCTCTCGGCGAAGCACTTATTGCTAATAACAAATATGAAAAGGCATTAGAATATTTAAATCAAGCAAAAAAGATCCATACACAAGCAACTGCAAAATTCAGCCTGAGAAAAGTTGAGAGTTTAATAAAAAGTATATCATAAAAACTTTTCAACTTTCGTTTTAGGAGTAGGGCGTTTACGCCCGTTACAATTACAAAATTTAAGAACCACCTCAACCAACATACTCCACACTATCCATCACACAGTGTGCCAAATTCTGCGGTCTCTGCACTTCAGTACTTGACAAATAACTAACTTTTACTATAATTATAGAAGGTTATGTCGTTAAAATTGGACCTGGAGTAGAGTAGAAACAATAAACAAGGTAATAGTTTTTGTGAAATAAAAGATAAGCTAAGCAAGACTCCTCCTCCCTCATCCCCCTTGCATGCATCAAGTATGCGAGGGGGATCCTTTAGTAGTATTCCTACTTATTTCTCTATTCCCCCTCTATAGTCTTTTTCATCTCCTCAATTGCCTGAATTGCCTCTTTACGCGTGCTGTAGATATTAGGCGCAATCTTAGCTTTCATAGAAGTGGTGCGTACTGTCATCCGGGCTAAATTATTTGTTCCCCAACGGGCAAACCCCAGCAGGTATTGATTTATTATTTCCCCTGCTTTCTCTGCATAATAATCTATAACCTCAGCGTGAATTACAAAGTTATTAATGTCAGAGACCATATATACTTTCTTTTTAAGACCTGAGCAGAACTTCACATACTCTCTGACAAACTCATCCACATCCTCCTTGGTTTTAATCTCCCAACGGTCTGCAGTAAAGATGATATTCTGTTCAGCGTCGTATTCAAAAATCGCGCGACCAGCCATATCTTCACCCCCTTATAATATCACCAAATTTATAATTTGGCTTTGAAATTTTTATATCCCTATTCTTACCAACAAAAGAACAGGACTCTATCATATGTTTCCGCTTCATTACTTCTAACAAGTACTTGAATCGATGCATTACCAATCTATCTTATTTTATCTAAGAATCTTCTTTTGTCAATCAGTGAATTCGAGAGTTCTGAAAAACTATTTTTTGAACTCTATATTTTTCGAGCGAACTGCCTTTTCGTAGAAAAGGCAGGAAGTCGAGAGCAATGTATGTTTACAGTTAAATTTGTTCGGTCAAGTCGGTTACATGTTTTAGGAGTTCTTCGTGTTTTTTCTTAAGCTCAAAATACAGCTTTTTGTAATCAACTAATTCATCTACGTTTTCTGTTTTCTCCGCTGTTTCGTCTACTAACATCTCCTCAATTGAGGTTATTAATTCCCCAGTGTTTCCATTTGAACTTTCAATATTATCGGACTCAACTACTTTGATAAATCCCTCCTCTTTAAGCCATTTGCGCGGGTCAATACTTTCTTCAGTCTTTTCCTTTTTTAACCAGATTTCCTTTGCTTTATCAATATCAGCGATCAAAACAGGATATAATTCTTTTATTGCTTGAATATATGTCTCTGGAAACACCTCATTTTCTTCACTATATTTAATAAGCTTACACTGACCATTGTTTTTTTTAAAATCTTCTACAATCTGTTCATCACCTTGGCTATAAATTCCTAATATAGGCGGTATTTCAATATCTAATTTATCGCACAGCTTGAACAGAGTTTGTTGTGACAGAGCATCATTCAGAGGATGAATATTTGCTATTATTAGGTCGAATCTATTCTTAAACTTACACAACATTTCAAGAATTTGGATATAAGAATCAACTCCGATTATCCTTTCCCTGCTAATCAAATCGCAGAGTTTCTTTTTTATTTTTTGGTCTGGTTCAATTAAGAGAATCATAATTTCCTTATATTATAATATATTTTAAGGTAATTAAACAACAAAACAACAAATAAAAATACGTATTTAGCTATGAGTAAGTTTACGTAATTCAACCCAGGGGGTCAGATCTGACCTGACACCAGATTGTACAAAAAAACGACATATCACGAAACATTATAAATATTGTTAGTAATCTATATTTTTTGTTGTATCAGAAAAAATTATTTAATTCTAAGGCTGTTCTTTAATATCTCTTTAATAAACAAATTATTGTTTGGACTAAAATCTTCATTCCTAAAGGGATGGAATTCAATGAAATTATTATATTTTCTCAATATTGAAAGCAATTTTTCAACATCATAAAATCTTACACCACTAAAGTCATCAGATACTAGTGCAACATCAATATCACTCCATTCATTTGCCTCTCCTTTCGCATAAGCCCCAAATAAGTAGGCTGAAGAAATTAAAATACCATTTTTTTCAATAGTCCTTATTAAATTTTTAATTTCACTAACTATTTTATTTTTTTCAAAAGCCATTTGTAAAACTCCTTTATATTTATAAAATATTTTTCGGTAAACTCTTTTGTACACAGTTTATAGAAAAAAAATTTCTTATCTGGATATTTCGCTTCAATGTTAAATTCGTTCACTTTTTTTAGAAATTCTATTTGTTCAGCAGGAAGATTCAAATTTGTTTTTATGCAAGAATATCTAATTTATGAATTGGCGGCGGCATTTTTCGATTATCTCGGACGTAAAATGCCTTGAGCGTCTTCTCTAAAACTAAATGAGCAATGAAAAGACACCAATCATATTTACTGTTCTTAAATAGAGTTTCAGCAACATCAAGATCGTGGGCTGCTGCATTCAGCCAATAACCTCACTTCTTCATCATACGCCACGATTTATTATATGGAAAGAGTTATAAAAATCAAGCGTTAAATATCCATATATTTATTAAAAATTGATAGGGGTAATAATGTCCAAACTTGATCCTAATAACTAAATAAAGGAAACACTGTTTTGCCTTTGTACCTGTATGTTTTTGCACAAATCTAGCTCAAGGAAACAGTAGTGCAATACTGAACTCTCCCTGTGCCATTGACATACATCAACATACCAATATATGGTTTAGAATATATAATTAAACGATAAGAAAGGGGACAATATTGTATTTATGGAGGGTATGGATAATCTTTGAAATTTCGGGGGTTTTTTTGTGTTTTTTGTGTTTTTTTTAAAAATTCACACATTTTTGATTTTGTTATGCACCTTTAAAAAACGTTGAATTATACCGTCTGGAATTGCTCTTGGACAATCAACAGGTAACTCAAGTTCTTCCTTGATACTTGCTACTAAATCTTCAAATCCAAAAGGATAGATTTGGGTCTCAAATATAATGACACACCCATTGTTTTGAATAATTCGCCAATTATAGGTTTTCGGAGAAAACCGCATTATAAAAAGTGGTTTAATATTAAGATATTTGCATATTTCTATTTTCCATTTCAGTTCATCTTGTTCAATGTAATCAAATGTATTTTTTACCTCACATCCATATGTTGTGTTGTCTTTTTCAATAATAAAATCCAAATTGTGTTTGGTTTTAGTCCATTTCTTGCCTTGATATTCATTAATATTTTGACCATGTGATAAAAAACCTTTATTGGTTAACGCATTAAAAAATAATACTTCTGCTTGTCTACCGAACGCCCGAGTAACTTGCGGGTCTGAAAATGCTCTGATGATTTTTAGTTTTTTGCCAATCTTTCTTTTATGATACCTTAGTTTGGGGTGAAATAGGAATTTTATAGGTGTTCCCTTCCATAGAGACATTCTTTTTTGTCTTATATGGCTGCCAATAAGATTATCAACGGCTTTTGCGATAATCCAGTGAAAGTAGAGCTTCTCAAATTTCACCTCAATTTGTTTTAAATAAAAAACATTTGTCTGGTTGACTTCGAAAAATTCCAATAATTTTTCTTGAGCTTCATCAACTACATTGTCATGTGCGAGGTAATCTAAGTAATCGCGGTAATTCCCTATTTTTGTAATTGTATTAGTTTTCAGCTAATAGTCAAGGGGGGTAGGTCCGAAATTCAAAAGATTAGCATACCGTACTCTCAATACGCAAGAGATTTTTGAGTTTTTGGAGGCATTGAGGTGGGCATATATTTTGGCGCACCTGTCCTCGTCATAGACAGGGAATATGGCACAAGCAAAAAGGGGAGTGATGTTGAGGTCACTCCCCTTCGTATATTGTAAGGAATTATTAAAGGCATTTTGTATAACACCTAGAGGTTATGATTGAAAAACCTTAAAAAGTCATTTACTGTAAATATTCACGAGCTCTGCATGAAAAAAAACTGAAAACATTCCACAGTCAAACAAGATTGACAAAACTGTTTTACCTGTTATAATGAGAATAGGAAAATGGGGAGAAAAAAACTGTATATTCCAATCGATGATGAATTTATTGAAATTAAAACTACTATCACAAAGAATCAACTAATAAAGATACTGTGTGATAATTTCATACCATGGACTGAATGCTATAGAAAATGCGGTTGGGCGGAAACCTGCAAATACACCAAAAGATTAAAAAATTCAAGAGATGATCAGCAATGTTGCGTTGTAATGAAAATATTGGAGAATCTCATAAATTGCACATTTGACATTTATAAAAAACTAAACAATAGTAAAAAATACAGATATCTTATAGCCATTACAAAATATACTGAGTTATTAGCTGATTTGAAGGGCTGGTTGGGGATGACCTACGACGAAAGAATTGTTAAATGGGCTGGAGATTATGCACCGAATATGTATGGAGGATTGTTACGTGAGCGAAGAAATATGGCAGAAATTGCTTCGCTATTAAAAAAAATTAAAGGGTTTAATACTGAAATACCTGTCTGCTTAGTTGAAGGTCATGGAGATAAAAGACTACTTCAAACTTTTGTCAGATATTCACGAGCTGCAAATTTCGATATCCTCAAATATGTCGATATAATTTCTGGTAAAACAGCCATTAGAAAAGGTCGAATAGATACCCTAATTAAAAACAAAATTCGACAAGGTGAGAGGACAATAGTAATATTGGATGGTGATGAATCAAAAGCAAAAACTATGAATTCTCTGAAAAAATTGTGGGAGCAAAAATTAGTGAAACAAAAAGATATATATGTCTTCAAACACAACATCGAACTTGCCTTTCCTTCCGACATGCTATTCCAGGCAGTCAGAGAATACGTCAATCAGTTTAATTTACAGGTTCAAATAAAACAAGATCAAATAATAAAAATTATGGCAGATAAAGGTAATTTTGTAGAAAAATGTGAAAAGGTTTTTAACATCAATATCAAAAAAGTCTTTTTTGATGGATATCTCGGTTTTCTATTAGCCCGTGAGGTAGAATGGAAATTTAGTGAAATAATGCAAAAGAACCCACCATATAATAAGCATGAAATATATCAATTTTTAAGAGTCGTAGCAATGCGTTGGTGAATTTCACATAAGATTTATACAGACAATGAACAATCTATAATTCCTGCATATTTTGTATCTATTATATGAAAAAGTAAGCAAGCTTTGGATTTGCAGTTTTTGTATACAACTCATCTAAACTACCCTGTTTATTGTTTGAAACTCTTAATATTATCATATGTTTTGGCACTGATTTGGCACAAATAAAAGGGGAGTGATGTTGAGGTCACTCCCCCTACACCCAAAAATCACCCGGGGCACCTATCTGATACCCCATGCCGAACACTCTCTCACTTACAGGTTGAGGTAGTCAATCGTAGCTAATTGAATCACATGGCAAGGATTTGATTGATGGGTTGATACAGCTAAAAAAGATTTAGAAAAACATATTAGATTAACTGACTGGCGACTTTATTATGAAATGAAAATTGGTGGTGTACCAAAGACAACAAAAGAAACCCCGACAACTGAAATACCGATTTTTGGTGCTGGAGAAGGTGCTCCTGACGAAGTGCAGATGATGGATGAGATAATAAAAGGAACTAAATAGAAATGAATTATAAATTGCGGGATTTAAAACGGGAAACAAGAAAACCAACAAGCACGGTAATAAAGAAAATAACTAAGATTATGATTGTTAATCCATACGACCCAAAAGTTATGAATACGTTTATTTTAGCAAATTCTTCATAATTGGGGATTAACCAAACGATAACGGGAATAGCAAGGAAGATAATTAAAATAATCGCGGAAATGAAATACAATATAATTTTGCCTACCATTTTATTCTTCTGACGATGGCGAAAATTAAACCAACAAAGAAACTAACAAGAAACCTAATGACAAATATGTTTAAAATAACAATCAATATATTCTTCCACCATTTTTTTGTCCAGCAAATACGTTTTCGGAAAATCATTGCGAGAATAAAAACAATGACGAATAAGATGATTTCTATTGTTTCAAGCATGTTAAATTATTTATTCAACATTTATTACTAAAGGAGTTTTCATGAGTATTTTATGTCTTTCAGTCTTCTCTAATTTTATATATCTTTTCCCGTACTTACTATGCTTCTCTAATAGTTCCAAAGCTATGTTATGTTTCTCATCTAATTGTTTGGCTTTTGTTAAATCTGCTAAGGTGGGTGGCGTTTTTAAATATATTAGAAGTAAGATTATAAAAATCGCTATCAGTAAAATCCAGTCAATACTTTTATATATCAGTTTTTCGACCATTTATTATATTATAACAACTTTTTGGAATTGTCAAGGGCAAGATAATTAATAATTTACATATCCTTTTCCTTTACACCAAGAACATGTTTGACATCCTCTACTATTACAATCAGAACATTTTATTATACCTCTTCCGTTGCATTTCCCTAAGGAGGGTCAGGTCTGGACATTGGACAAATGGAGACTAACTATGCAGTTACAGACAAACTAATGCCTTACTAATGTCCAATGTCCAAATCTGATCCTAATAACTAAATAAAATAAAGGGGACACTGTCCCGCCTTTGCACCCGTATG
>Ga0209986_10002535_pt1 | contig 16626 bp, 10 predicted proteins | sample BlataG_FD_183168 | JGI IMG/M metagenome (GOLD analysis project Ga0209986, IMG submission 183168) | Deep subsurface microbial communities from Black Sea to uncover new lineages of life (NeLLi) - Black_00105 metaG (SPAdes) (version 2) | ecosystem: Environmental > Aquatic > Marine > Oceanic >...
TCGGAACTAAAACAGCGAGAGGTCTATGTGAGCATATTGTCCTTGCGCTGGAAACGTGCTTCTACATTGCAGACAAATCGTCTAATCGGACAGTGTTCGAAGCAGTTGAGAAATACTCAATGGATGAGCTTCTTGACCGATGGGCTCGATTGGATGCTCGATTGAGCAAGACAATCGCGGAGATTCCACAGGGCAAGATAATGGTCCCGCACCTGACTGACAATCCATTTGAGATAGACGTTCTAGACTTTTATCTGCAATATCTGTTCCATAATATACACCATCGAGGGCAACTTGCCATGACCTTGAGGGCGCTTGGTAAGGATATCCCCGGTACTGACTACCTGATGTTCTTTGCTGAGAATCCTACTGGTTGAAATGCCCCAAAATCGACCTGTTTGCATTCGCCAGAATGGCTATATCTGAGAATCCCCCTGCGTTTCAGCTATGAGAATAGGACTTCTTACCAGCGGCGGAGACAGCCCGGGGATGAATGCCTGTACCCGGGCTATTGTTAGAATTGGCTGCAAGCAGGGATTCCAAGTAGATGGTATCGTTGGAGGATACCAAGGAATCCTTGATGAAGCGTACGTTTCTCTTGACCCCAGGTCGGTGGCAAATATTATCCACAGAGGTGGCACTATCCTCACTACTGGCCGATCGGAGGAGTTCAAGACCGAAGCGGGTCTCAAGAAAGCCGCTGAGAAACTAAAAAAGAAGGGCATAGACGCGCTGATTGCTGTTGGGGGGGATGGAACGATGAGAGGGCTCTACGAGCTTGGGAAACGGTGGAAAGATGGGTTGCTCATCGGCGTGCCAGGAACTATCGACAATGATGTGTACGGCACGGACCACTCGATAGGTTTCGACACTGCAGTGAACAACGCCCTGGATGCAATCGACAAGATTCGAGACACTGCAGAAGCCTTTTCGAGGGTGTTCCTTATCGAGGTGATGGGGCGGCACTCGGGAGCGATCGCGGCACACGTGGGAATCGCTAGCGGCGCCTCTGCAATAATTATCCCTGAAACTCCCACGAACTTGGATGATATCGCCCAGATTATCATTGACGAGCGAAGGAAAGGAAAGATGAGTTCCATCATTATCGTTGCAGAAGGCGACGAAGCCGGAGACGCTGCTACAATAGCTTCAAAGCTCACCGACAGGGTGGAAGAGAGTTGCAGGGTTTCTGTACTTGGCTACATCCAGAGAGGAGGCAACCCTACCCATTGTGATCGGATTCTAGCGACACGCCTTGGTGCTCATGCAATTGACTGCATACTCGAGGGTAAAACAGGCATCATGGTTGGGGAATCAGGTCGAGATGTTATGGAAACCCCCTTCGAGGATACATGGAAGAAAAAGAAGCACATAGAAGAATGGATGCTTGAAAGTATGACCGATCTCTCAAGCTAACGCAGGCGGTCCATGTCTAGGTGTTTATCAGTCTCTGTAAGCACATCACTGCATGAGGCGTACTGTGCAGACAAGGCTGGCCGACTTCGACGAGTCCGAGAAGAGAGAAGTCAGTCAACCTAAGCCTCTAGTGGTTGTAAAGCGGGATCGTCCAAAAGGGCAACTGTGGCAGAAGACAACCCATGAAGGCGAGGAGTGGGGCGTCTGCAATCTCGACGATACTGTCTTTCTCGTACGCCTGATTGATGGCCGGTTACATGCTCATAGAATGGAGGCCTTCTGCAAATATTGTGGCGGGATTCTTGAGATCCGTGAGAATAGCAAGGTGTTCTGTAGCGGACAGTGTGGGCGGTATCAGGGCGAATTCTCTGCGGACTTAAATGACTACCTGCGCTGGGAAGGTGCTAAGTCTTACACGCTACGACTAGCAGTGGCAGAAGCTGAGGGCCTGCAACTAGAAGAGCGGGACCTTGAACCAATCGAATATGCACCGAACTGGTCTGTCTTTGAAGAGTATGACGAAGCCGAATAAGCAAAAAGTGCAAACAGTTAATAGCATTTATTTCTCAGCGCGCCTGTGGTAAGGACGGACAGAACCAGCGCAACGCTGAATTCTGTAACACTAGACAGAGTCTTAGTCGCTTATTCCTTGCGCACGCCAAAAAAAGAGGAGTTTCCCAATGAGGACCGATTTGCTTTCTAAACTGCTGTGTCTGACAGTAATAACTTTGCTTCTTGTACCGCCGCTAACCATGCCGTTTTCCAGCTATTTTCCATCTGGAAACTCAACGGAGAGCATGACTGAACAACTCAATACACTTGATGACCCATTCGTATCGTCGTCATCCGAAGACCGCGCTCAGCCATTAAGTTCAAAGGGACTGTCAAGCACCGACGATGACTGGTATCGTCTAGATGAGAACAACAACTGGTTTGACTCCCGTGACATGCTAGCGCCTTACAGGCAATCCGCAGAGGGCATTCAACGTTGGGAAACACGCCTGCACGAAGACGCAGGCTCCGGTATGGACATTCGCTATGAAGTTGCAGGTAACATTCTCTATGTTGACGTTTCCATCGGTAGCTACAGTACAATCACGTACGCTTTCGAAGAGGGTGTCTTTCGAAGCCTAATAGTACCAAACACTGAGCTGAGCCAGGATTATGGACGCCCAGCATTGCCATACAAAAACGTGATGCTCTCCATTCCTGACTACGCCAATGTGAACTCCATTGAGGTTCGTGACCGAATGTTTGAATCCATTAATGGACTCAGAATCATTCCAGGGCCTGAACCACTGGAAGTTTCAACTCAACTGAAACCTCTGAAAGGGCTTTTCCTTGATCCAGATGCTTACTCTTTGGCTACGTTTGCACCGGATGATGTCGTTGAAACCGATATCGTGAACATGGGTGATGAACAGGGGCTTTACATGACACTGCGTCCCCTACAGTATAATCCCACGACAAAGGAGGGCCGGCTTACTATCCAATTGACTGTTGAGATTCAATTCGATGTGCCCATCTCACCCGAAGATTTCATCAATCCTTCAGCATCCTTCGGACCGTCATTCGATAACGGCGAAGGCTATGTCCTCATTGCTGATGAAACGTTTGTAACTGCATTGGAAAATTTCGTGGACTGGAAGACAGACATTGGCTTCAATGTCACCATAGAAACAGTGCAGGGCATTTACGCAGCATATTCCGGAAACGACCACGCAGAGCAGGTACGCAACTTCGTCAACGCAACATACCACAATAGTGGTACAGAATACTACTTGATGGTCGGCGACTGCGATATAGTTCCAACTCGTGAAGTATGGGACCCACAGGGCAGTGGAGGGCTCGATAATGGTACTGAACCAACAGACCTCTATTTTGAGTGCTTAGACGGAAACTGGGATGCCAACGACAATGGGCTCCATGGTGAGCTAGATGATAATGTAGACTTATTCCCGGAAGTAATGGTTGGCAGACTTCCTGTTCAAACTCCTGAACAAGCACAGCAAGTATGTGCTTCCATTATCCGATTCGAGAGCAATCCCGTTCCTGGTGACTGGATGGATGACTTCCTTCTAATTGCTCCCAACTGCTTCAATAGCGGCGATGGGGCCAACATGGTTGAAGAAGAGATAAATCAGAAGTTTCTCTACGACTCATTCTTTGAGGTTGACCGGCTCTACCCAACAGACGGCTCGTTGTCTCATCAGGCAACGATTGACCGGATCAATGCGGGAGTCAGCCTAGTAGACTTCTTTGATCACGGAGGTTATGACCAGTGGGTGGATTCCCTTTACGCTTCTGAAGCCCTCGATCTAAATAATGGTAACATGAGTTTCCTTGCCTTTGCCATGGCTTGCGAAACTGCAGCATTCGATGTTGAAAGCGTGGAACCGACGATAAGCGAAGCCTTCTTCCGCGCCACGAATGGCGGAGCGATTGCTTACATAGGTGCTACACGAATTGCGTGGGCCGGTTATCATGCCTTTGACGGTTTTCACCATCGCTTCTGGAACAACTTCCTTCAAGAAGCATTGGACCAGCAAATAGCCAGTCCAAAGAAAGCGTTTCAGTCGGCATTGTACGAAGTTGTCACGACCTTCGACATGACAAATGCGGTCAGCTTGGAAACGGTCTACCAGTCCATTTACTTTGGTGATCCTACGCTTAACTTCTACTGGAAGCATAACGTCACAACTGAAGCTTCAGCCATTGAAACTGATGAGGAAGTTCAGCTCGATGGCACCTGTAGCTTATTCCACAACAACACGCCCATAGAAGGAACTGTAAATGTCACAGTCACAGACCCATTTGGCACAATTGTCTATGACGGTGCACTCGCAACCAATATCCTTGGTGAATACACTGCCACTTTCTATGTTAACGAGTATCCTGGGCGCTACACGGTAGAGACCACAGTACACAATCCATTCGTGCATACAACGGTGACCGACTTCTATGTTGGAATCCTCAATGTCGCTGCTGGTCTAGATTCCGCACCTATCTATAATGCCCTTCTCGATTTCAGCGGTACATCAGACCAAGACGGTTCCGGCACTGCTTATCTTCTCGATGCACAGGGCAGCGTGCTTCAGACGAAGGCATTTACTGTCACCGCCGGGGCATTCTCGTCTGACATCAACGTCACTGGTTTTGGCATGCTCAGCCTTTACGTGGAAGCTGACAATAGCACTCATCATGGAGGCGATAGCATCCTCTTTCAAGTCAAGCGAGGCGATGTATTAGTAATCGCAGATGACACCGGCGGATGGGGACCATCATATCCCGGTGGCTGGGTGGACGACAATGCTGGCGACTCAACAAACTACGCAGACTTCTATGTTGCGCTCCACGAGGAGTACAACGTGTCCATCTATTATCCCCGATGGAACTCAACTCCCAGCCTTTCTCTACTGGATTCTTATAACATAGTTGTTGTTTCAGTTGGCGATAACTACGGATATCCATTGGTTGCTCCGGATAGCTACCTGCTAGACGTACTCTTTGAATACCACAATAACGGCGGCAACCTTCTGTTCGAAGGGTGCAGCATTTTGAACACTCTGGATGCTGAACACGGAGCCCTCTTCCCGAATTTATTCCATGTCGAATTCGATCAACATGTCACCAATTCTGATAGTCTGAACCTCGAGATTGGAGCACACCCCATTACCTCAGGTCTGCCAGCAACCATTCCTTTGGCTGGGGGACTGGGTTCACCGTACGCGGATGTACTAATTCCAACCAATGGATCAATGCATGTCGGTGGCTACAGCGGCAGCTTCACTGGCGATAGTGCGATTTCAGCTCTATCACCCTCAGTTACGTTTGGTGGAGTTGTATTCATCGGGTTTTCAATTGATGCTATTGGCAACCAAGAATACCGAAATCAACTAATCAAGAACTCGGCCGCTTTCCTTCTATATCCAACCTTGATGGCCACACTTTCCGACGACGCCCTGAGAACAGGAACTTCAGAAACAATCACCATTGATGTGATTGAATGCGCGACCGGCACACCAGTTCCCAATGTTCTTGTCACCTTTGATGGGTGCGGCATTTCTGCGTCGAACCATACCTCTGTGGACGGAACCTGCACGATTTTCATTAATCCCAGTTCGGAGGGGATCATTGAAGTCAACATCACGAAGTCAAGCTTTTTGAATTACACCACGGGCATCATTGTCTACGACACACCGATAGTTGATCTTAACACGGATCCGATCTACCTGATGAAAGAAGAAACGCAAATGCTAACTGTTTATGCCAGTGACTACTATGAGGGTAACCCACTTGACACTTGTTTCATCAATCTCACTGGTTGTGGTGTTGCTGATTCGGGTTACACAAACACATCAGGCTTGATTGATTTTGTTCTGACTCCTACTGTAGCTGGACTAATCTCAATTAGGGCCAATTTGACTGGGCACATCAATTTCACCGGGTACGTTCCTGTTCGTCTCACAGCTGCGGTTCTGTACAGCTACGGCACAGATGAGCCTGATTACTGCTGTTGGGACGAGATTAATTTCAATTGGCAATCTTATGGGAGTGTTCCGATATTCATTGACTATACAACATTCGACGCGCCCAATTTCACACTTCAGTCCCTTGAAGATTTCAACGCTGACGTTCTGATTTTATCCTTGGTATATGACGCATACACTGCCGAGCAAAATGAAGCAATCATGAATTACGTCCGGCAGGGACACGGATTGCTGTCGACGAGTTCTTCAATGCCTGAGAATGCAGAGGTTCTTGCGTCCTTCTATGGATTAGCTGATTCCATTACATACACCATTAATAGCATAACTGACTTCGACATTCTGAACTTGGCGCATCCCATTTTCCAAGGAATGTCCACTCCCTATGGAATGGGCTACGGCGGATTGTCGTTCAATCCAGAGGGCTCTGGTTGGGACTCGTCCGTACTCGATGGCGCGTCATATCAAGCCTTGGATGTATCTGGTCAGAATTATGGAGCCATACTCACTCATCGGGGACTTGTCTATTGCTCACATATACCGGAATACTCGTCGAGCACAGCGGATATCAAGTTCATATACAATGCGCTACGGTGGTCAGATTACGAGATTCCTGAGCATGATCTTGGTGTTGCGCTGGAAGCGCCAAGTCACCTCAATCCAGGAGATTCGACGCTACTCAATGCTACAGTTACGAACTACGGGCTAAACAGCGAAACAAATGTTCTGCTCCAGCTCTTTATCGATGGTGTTGAGGTAGACTCATTTCTTATTTCGAATCTTAACAATGGCACGAGTCAAGCACTCTCCTACTCATGGACTCCCGCTGTTGAGGATGTCTACAACGTGACTGCTTACGCGGCTCCCATGCCCGACGAGGCGAGCATCACCAACAATGGTGCAACATCGATGGTTGTGGTCTTTGAAATAGCATTAACCGGGCTTGTTGCAATCTTCCAGGATTGGGATCCGTGGGGCTATTCCAGTATCAAGGATATTCTTTCGGCTTGGGGCATAAGCTATGACGTTTTCTCCAGTTCGGACATTGGTTCTGCAGATCTTTCTCCATATGAAAAGGTCGTAATCGCATCCAATCAGCCTTCAGACTTCATGGATACTGTATACAGTAACCTGGACTGGTTCGAAGACTATGCATCGCAAGGGGGTATACTGGAAGTTCATGCAGCCACTAACTCATATTGGGTCGACGGCATGATTCCTGGCGGGCCCACCTACGTCGAATACTATGGGGATGCTGTGACCATTGCTAACCCTATTCATCCTGTGCTATTCAACCCCAATCTGATTACTGATGCGGAGTTGGACGGCTGGAATAGTGCAGTCCACGGTTATCTCATCAGTGTTCCTGTAGGAGCGGACGTCATTCTTGTGGCTGAACCAGACTATCCAGCGCTTATTGAATTCCACTTTGGTGCCGGAGCTATAATCGTTTCCACACAGACCCTAGAATGGGCTTATGGCCGCGATTCAAGCTACATCCTTGAGAACATCCTATTGCACATTCCCATCAGTTATGACCATGATTTGGCTGCTGGTCTTCAAGCACCAGCGCGCCTCTGCCCAGGTGATTCAGTCTTGCTGAATGCTACGGCTTTCAACACTGGCTTGAATATTGAAACGAATGTGCTGCTCCAACTCTTCATTGACGATATTGAGGTCGACTCATTGTTCATCTCTGAGCTCGCCAACGGCACTAGCCAGACACTCTTCTACTTGTGGGCGCCGGCTCTTGAAGGCATATACAATGTGACTGCTTACGTCACGCCTAAGCCAGATGATGAAAACATCGGGAACAATGCTGCCACACGGCTGGTTACAATCAAAGATCTACATGACTACACAATGGAGGAAGGATCTGCGACATGGTTGGATGCGCAAGCCAACGGCGAGAATCTGAATCTCAGTGGTGATGATGTATCCACCTCCGTTGCGTTGCTGTTCGACTTTGCATTCTATGATGCCACCTTTGACATGGTCTATGTCAGCAGCAACGGCTGGCTGTCTTTCAGTAACGCCAATCCGTATCAGTGGACCAACCCGCCATTCCCATCAGCCAGTCCGGACTTCGCATATGCGTTAGCTCCGTTCTGGGATGACTTGCGGGCGGAAAACAATACCTATGCGTGGGTAACTGCGGAATGGGCGGTAATACAGTTCGATGACTATGATTACCTAGGTGGGAGCCTCCTCGGGACATTCCAAGTAGTCCTGTACGCTAATGGTCTAATCCAATTCAATTATCTTGAGATTGTCAATGTAAACTCTGGAACTGTTGGACTTAATCACGGAGACGGGATTCACTTCAACAACTATCTCGATGACGATCTCGAAGGAGTCACCGATTTCGCTCTTAGATTCACATATCAACCCTACGAGCATGACCTCGCAGCCACTCTCAACGTTCCCTCGGAACTTCCTGTGGACACTCTGTTCTATATCGATGCCACAGTAACCAACCGGGGAACGTCAGACGAGTTTAGCGCTCCATTCAGCCTCTACATCGATGACGCTTTAGTTTCATCAGTGATTATTCCACAGTTGAACTCATACGAGTCCTACGTGCTAAGCTATCCTTGGACACCGACTGAGATGGGAACTTACAACATCACTGCGTATGCTGAACCAGTTCTTGGTGAATCTTTCACCGGCAACAACCTCGCCACGGCTCTCCCAAGCGTGGGTGGAACATACTTTTTCATCGTTGAGCCAACCACTGGGGCGACTGTTTCCGGAGGTCAGGTGTACGTCGAGTTCGACGCTTCAGATCCGGAGTACCTACAGGAAATCCATGTGTTTGTGAATGGTGAGTTCATAACAACGTGCCATATCATAGACAATTTCGATCTCATTGTTCCAGTCTTTCAGAATGGTACAAACACAATCGAACTGATGGCATTCTGGTCGAATATGACAACTCTCAACGCCACGGTCACAGTCTACTCGGTTGATGTGGTTCCAATCGCCCTTCCGAATCCAGGCGATTATATCAACTGGCGCGTGGAAGCAGACTCGTACACACAAGATCTGAACTTCACCTTTGGCGATTGGCTCTCTGAGTTTGAAGTAGATGTTTCAGGGATAGTGCATATGTACGATGAAAGCGGGACAATTATGCTCGATTACGTAGAAATGGCGGTCAATGTGCTCAATGGGTACATTCCGTTTGGTAATATGGGCTGGGAATATATGCACTTCTTCTGTTTCTCAGGTCTACAAAGTCTAGAAGTAATCGACTCGTTCGCTGACGTGGGTGATGCCGCACCGTTCTTCGCATGGAATGATCTTTTGGTCGTGGATGGATCCACAATCTACGAAGGTTACGCTGTGTGGACTCTCAGCAGCCCGGTACACATGATGATGGCATATGTTCTTCGGCCAACAGGAATGCTAGTATACTTCAGGTCGGATGATCCATTTAGTCCCTTCGAGGCTTACATCACCGAATCCAACCTCCTTCCTGCTTATGATACGACTGCGCCAGTCTGGGCTGAAGACCCCACCGATCAGAACGTAGAACTTGGTCACGGCCTCAACTACAGGTTGACGGCAATCGACCCTTCAGGTATCAGCACATGGAGGCTGAATGATACGGTTCGCTTCGCTGTCAGTGCAGGTGGTCTTGTGACTAGCATAGTAAGCCTTGAAGAGGGAACATACGGTCTGCAGATCTGGGTGAACGACACTCTGGGCAACACATTGAACGGCACGTTCTCTATAAGTGTTCAGGACACTCTGCCGCCAGAAATCGACCATCCTGAAGACATCAATTACACGCTAGGCGAAACTGGCAACTCAATCACTTGGCATCCAACAGACGCGCTTCCGGCGAGCTATGAGATTTCGATAGATGGCACTGTTGTTAGATCAGGTCCATGGAATTCTAGTTCAGAAGTGATTTCCGTTTCAGTTGATGGACTGGATTCCGGCACGTATAGCTACACCTTGGTTGTGACGGATGAGCACGGACTCTCTTCAAGTGATACAGTGATTGTCACGGTAAGCGAACCCCCCGCACCTATCCCCCCCATTGACATGACCATCATCATAATCATCATTGCGGGCGGCGTCGTGGTGGTGATTATAGTAGCGGTTGTAATCAGAAGGCGAAGAGCTTATTGATGTGAACTCTGGGGAACGGCCAGGGGCTTGTTCGCATGGTGAGCATTCCTCTATCCCTAGAACAACCTCTTCCCGCGGAATAACAAAGGATTTTAGACACCCAACAAAGCCAATCTGACCAATTTGGAGAGACACCAATGGCAGAAGAAGGAACTACTGGAACGCAGTCAGGCAAGCCTAGTGAAGTGACCTGGGTGAGTATCTTGATGGCTGTAAATGCACTAGCGGGAATCATAATCGGAGGTATGAACCTCGCCTACGCAGATACCATACTATGGTACCAAGGTGAATTCTTGGGCACAATCAGTCTCGTAGCTGCAGGCATTGGACTGCTTCTTGGATTCATTGGCCTATGGGTTGCAATAGGTCTGTATAACATAGAGAGCAAGTTCTGGCAATACGCTTTCATCCTGAACATAATCGGAATACCGCTCTGGTTGGTTGGTGATGATTGGTGGGGCGCGCTCATAAGCCTCTTCATCATCTTCTATCTACATCAACCAGCAACCAAACAACACTACACGTAAGTGTTAGTTAGATTCTTGCATTAGGGATGGGCCGAACAGCGAGGGTTGTTAACAGTTGCTGCAAACTTGTACAATCCTCCTGTGCCCAACACAGAACTAACCTTCAAGGCCGCGCTCCAGAAGTAGATAGCGTCTGTTCAAATAGTCATCCGAAACGATTAGCAGGCTTGGTGCCCATTCTGTAGCACGAGGTCCAAGGAAGAAGGCCGCCCGATCCGCACCCGAGTTGTCAAGCTCCTCAAGTATCCGAGCCATGATGTCAATGAAGACACCCCTGTCCGTCGCGAATACAGAGTATGTTGCGGTCTTTGATTCATTCCTCTCGACCGATGCTCCGTAGAATAGCCCTTTTGCGTTTCCCTGGTCGCCCACAATCAACTTGAACTCAGTCCTATTTTCAAGCCTTACGAGACCTTCAGGTTCCTTGTCTTCGAACCCCCAGAGAAGCGGCAATGTTTCTGACTCCACAAGCTCGGGAGTAGAAGACAGCGCTTCATGAAGACGTTTGGAGTTGACCACAAGCGGGACTGTTATGGGGCTAGGCGCCGGGTGCTGAGGATAGGGATTGGATAATCGAAAGTAGCCAACGCTGTTGGCCACGGCGAAACCTAGGTTCTTGGCCAGATGAACTGAAGGCTCGTTTCTTGAGCTGGTCGCGTATCTAAGCTTCTTGATTCCCCTTTTCTTCGCTAGATCAATCATGTGTTCAACAAGCTTTGTCCCATAACCTTCGTGTTGGCGGTTCGGGTTCACCCTAAGCCCCTTAATCCAAGCAACAGGGGAGTCAGGAGCCGCATCAAGATTCCCCAATGCGACAAGTTCCCCATCGACAAAGAGGCCAATCGGATTGGAATTATCCTCCTTAATCCAGCTGGAGAAGCGGTCAGGCACATAGTCGTTGCCTTCCCAGATGTCCTTGCAGAGCTCTCTAACTGATTTCTCATCTGTAAGCTGGAGGTTTCGAAACTGTTCGGGCATAGCGTTTGGCTTTGATTCTTAGTATATGAATGGTCTGAAGTGGACATGAAGACAATGCTCACCGCTTAGACTGACACCTTCTTGCTTGAGAGCTTTCCTCCTAGGGTTTCGCCTTTGCCTTTTGCAGTACGAGGCAGTAATGATGGTGTACGTTTGATACATAGGTCTTAGGGAATCCCCAACAACCAAGACGCTTATTGTCCTGACACCAGATCTGTTCCTGCTTCAAGTCGTACACGCGAGACAACCTCCGTGCAAGGTCCCAGGCAATGGGTCGCATAATGCCGTCAACATCACGCATGTTTTGAGCAACAACCGCGAGATACGCTCCGTCTGAAAGGAACGGATGGACACCATCCAAGACTCTGCCAACAGCTTCGATGTAGCTCTCGTATGAGTTCATGTTACCAAGATCCAGATTCGAATCGCTGTAGTACTGCTTGAGCCCTTTGGCCTCTCTCTCTTTGTGGACTGTTTCATTTCCTCCACGCGACTTGCGCAGCATGTTCCAGTATGGGGGTGACGTTATTAGGAAGTCGAATATCGGCAAATCATTGCCGAAGTGTTCCGCGAGTACACTCTCTATCTTAGTAGAGTCTCCCACAATCAAATGATGTTTAGTATCAAAAGGTGTTGCTTTCAGAGCCTTGAGACCTATCTCAACGAATTCATGCATTAGCTCAATCCCTACGGAGTTCCTCTCGAGCTGACTACAAGCAACGGATGTACTTCCCACGCCGACGAAAGGATCAATCACCCATGCGCCAGGTTGAGTGAAAAACTGCACAAAGCGACTGACAAGCTCTTCAGGGAATTTCGCAGGATGGTTCTTCTGTGCCTTCTTGCGTGGCCTAGGATTTACGACAAACCAAGACTTGGTAGCTTTCACCCAGTCCTTGCCATCTAATTCGTTGAGGTGCTTTGATTTCGAGCTGTCGGTAACCATTCCAATCACTCCACTATCGACGGCCCATGGATTCGCTTCTCGATGATTCGATTGATTGCAACCTCTCCAATGTCGCTGCAATAGGATGCTATTCTCTCCATGTGGAATAGGATCAGAACCTCATGTGGTCCGTAGCTTCTCTTTGAAGTTTCTCGTTTAGAGAGTCTGACTGACATCCGCTTGGCACTGACCAACGCTTCGAATGCTTCTCTAGATGCTTTTGTGAGGGCTGTTCGACGTTTTTCCCCACGATCTGCCTCGGAACTGAAGAATGTATGAGTTGCCTCATCATAAGCTTTCGCGAGGCCTTTGCCTGACTTAGCAAGGAACGGGTCGACTGTCTCAACATTCGCTATTTCGTCAAGAGCACCACACACATGGTCAGCTATTCTTTCGATGTACTTCGCCGCAAGGCTGAAGTGAAGACAATCAGAGGGTGTTATCGAAATCCGACGCGCATAGGCGGGGTCGTGCAGGGCAATGTGGCAGAGCCGCTCAACAAAGTATCGATGACGGTCAACATCCTCATCCCGGCTTACGATTCTAGAGGTTTCCTCTGTTTCGCCAGTGTCTAGAGCCCGGAGAAGGCCCCCGAGCATGTATTTCGTTGTGGAGAACTGTCGTCTCAACACAGGCAATACGACCTGTTTCTCACTTGTATCACTGATTGTGACACTCTTCTCATGCTCGTCCAGAATCTCGAAACCTGGTAGCTTCCTAATCCAGCTACTGATTCTTTCACGAGTCGTCATATCCAGAGGTCTAGACGTGCCAATATTGAGACCTTGCACCCCCACTATGTACGCTCCGATCAACAAATTCTCGATTTGGTCCTTGATCACATCATCTACCTGAAATCGAAGATAATCCCTCTCCTTGGGTTTCGTGGAAGTGGGCGATATCAAGAGCGTACCGTCCGCGCCCTCTTGAATGCGGACCTCCGAGTCGCTCGTCAAATTGTAGTCTAAGCACCACTGTTTCGGTAGATAGACATAGAATGAGCCACGTACTCTGTTGAGTTTTCGAGTCGTTATCAACACGAAACCACCTTGTTACATAGACTGCAGATGTGCAGACGCAGTGTCATATGAAACAAATGGTCTGCACCTGCATTAGTTATGTCCCGTTGAGAGATAAACTAATCGCCGGAGCGACGATGGTGGCGTTATCGCCGCTCCGTATCCCCCTCCTAGGGAACTCCCCCCTCACGCTGTATTATGGCTATCTATTGCTATAATGCCTCGTCATATGATACATATGCTTCATTGTCGTGCATTCGCTCTTACAGCAATGCTTCTGAAACAGCAATTATTTGGACGCGTAAGCTTGCTACGTATCTACAGAAAAGAGTGAACTGCTTGAGCTTCAGATGATTGATTTCTTCTCTTTGGCTTTCTTAACAACCTCAACAAGAAGCTCTGTGAATGCTTGGTTGACATTACGATTTTCAAGCGCGCTTGTTGTTATTAGTTTGAACCCTCTTGATTCAGCTTCCTGAACAATCTTATCGGGCGGGATTGCCGGCTCCAAGTCGACTTTGTTCCCCACCATGACAACAGGAACCTTTCCAGCGGCATTGTACAGGTCACCAAGCCAGGAGTCAATGCTTTCCAATGTGTCAGGGCGCGTAATGTCCACGACAAAGAATGCTCCAGAAGCCTGTGCACAGTACTGCTCTCGTAGGACATTGAATGACTGTTGTCCTCCAAGATCCCAGATCACCAGCTTGTGTAATGCATCCTTATATTGTACCATCTTCACGTGAAGCATGGCCCCTATTGTACGTCCTACGTTCGGATCCAAACTGTTGTAGACGTATCGTTGGACCAGAGAGGTCTTCCCCACAGAAGAGTCCCCCAGGAAAACCAGTTTATGAATGAAATCAGGCGTGGCTTTGGTCACATTCTTCAGCCTCCGATATTTGCTGTATGTCCCCCGAACACTAAATCGGTTTGCGTCTTTGTGTACGAGAACGCCTGAGGATTTCTATGGTCATCTTCGTGAATGCCTCTTCGACATTCGTATCCTCTTTTGCGCTCGTTCGTATCCAGTCTACTTCGTACTTGTCAACAAATGCCTTGATGCTCTTCTTGGATATCGCTGTTTCAAGATCAACCTTGTTCTCAAGTAAGACCAGCGGAATAGGCCCTGTAACGCTAAAGAGAGCGTCAATCCACTCGTCAATGCGCTCTATCGTTTCAGGTCGGGTGGTGTCGAAGACGAAGAATGCGCCGCTCGTATTTTGGTAGTAAGCCTTGCGTAACTGCGCAAAGTCATCCTGACCAGCTATGTCCCAGACAACTAGCTTGACAAGTACATCATCCTCAACCTGAATCATCTTGACGTGGATGTCAGTGCCGATGGTTGCGAGGTAATCGCCTTCGAAGGAATCATAGACGTAGCGACCTACAAGTGAGGTCTTTCCAACAGCTCCTTCCCCTAAGAAAACAAGCTTGAACAGGTAGGCGATATTCTCTGGCAGGGCGTCTACTCTCCACTGGTTAAGCCAAGTATTTACCCTTGAATGCCACTCATCTAATAACACTATCGCCATTAAATACAGCTACCTGGCTTTGCAGTGACCCAAGGAACGAAATCTAAGGTCTTTTCGCCAAGGAATCAACGAGCTTGCCAACTTCGATAAGACCATCCTTATCTTCTGCTTTCATGAAGAGGAACCTTGAGATGCGAACGACATGCTGCGCGTCTTCATACTTGCCTTGAACTACAAGGAAACGTGCTTGCTTCAATCTCGCATTGCCCATGCCACCGTAGACTTCTTTCGGATACTCGAACATATCCACATTGATGACTGAGCCGCACGTAGTACAAGTTGTAACATTTTCTGGTCCTCCAACGGGTGAAGGCGCAGGAGTTGCAGGTGTTGTCGGAGCCGCTGGAGCAACCGGTGCCTCAGGAATAGGCTCTGGAGTGATTGGCGGCGCCATCTCAGCGGGAGCAGGTGTTGGAGCTGAGTCATATCGTGTAGAGGCAAACTCCTCTCCCAGTGCAGCTGGCATTTGTGGAGTGACTTCCACGTCCACCGGCGCAGGCACAGGTTTTGGTCGTTCAACAAGAGTGGATTTAGCTCCGAGTATCGAATGCTCCACGTCAGCTGGGGTGGGCATTGCTGGGGCTGTCAGGTGCGCAGCATCGGGAGGAAAGGGTTCCGAGCCCTCCATCAAGGTGGGGGCTGGCATTTCAGCGGCCGAGTATTCCGCGGTCTGCTCTAAAAGCTCTCTGACTTCACTGGCTCTCAACATCCTTGACTCGACGATACCTGAGCCATCAGCTTCATCAATCCCTACGTTTTCTGCTTTGCTAAATGCTTCACGTGCCTTCTCCAGCTCAGTTTTTCTTTTCGTTCCCTCCGCAGCTCTAACCCTGTCCCTTGAGATTTCGCTTGGGCGCACCCATTGATCTCCTGTTGTCACCGAATCTTGATCTGACGCAGTTTGAGGTGCTTGGGGTGGGACAGTTGGTTGTGGTGTGGGCTGAGGGACAGGTGCCATGGGTGTCGGCTGAGATATGGTCGCTGGCTTTCTCGGAGCAATCAAAGAAGCCGCACATCGAATACAGAATTTGCGTGTTGGTTGATTAGCCTTGCCGCACTTGGGACATTCCCTCATGAGAATCACCTATGGCCTTGACCGGGCCAAGTTTCCATACGCATGATAACTGATAATGTTTTCTTGTTAAGAAACTCTCGCATGAATTTGGAGTATTTCATGTTAGACAGCCTTGGAACTACATCCGTACGCAACAGACCAGAAGTAATCGTTGGCACAGACATAAAACAACCACGGCAAATGCGGTGACAGATTAATGAACAGAATCAACCAAGCGACTATAGATGCTGGGATTCAATGTTGGACTGAATTAGATGTGCGACTTCGCTTGCTCGTGCATGACTCAATTGTAGAGAGTCTGAAACCTCGATGATAGAGCAGAGCATTACGTCATCACCGGAAACCGTGACATAAAGGTGTTCGAAGTCAAGTACACAAAGTGATATCCAAACTTGTTTTCGGGCAAGGTGGGGGGTGGTTCGCACAAAGCTTATACCTATCGGAGTCTGTGTGCAATTGTCTGCTCCTCGAGGGAATGAAATGTCACGAAAAGACAAGCTGAG
>Ga0209986_10002536_pt1 | contig 16625 bp, 19 predicted proteins | sample BlataG_FD_183168 | JGI IMG/M metagenome (GOLD analysis project Ga0209986, IMG submission 183168) | Deep subsurface microbial communities from Black Sea to uncover new lineages of life (NeLLi) - Black_00105 metaG (SPAdes) (version 2) | ecosystem: Environmental > Aquatic > Marine > Oceanic >...
TGCCTAATTCTTTTGTTTTTATCATTTCTATCTGTAAAAATTTTATCATTTTTTTCTTGACTTTTGATAAATTTTGTGGTATAATTAAAGTGTCTCATCTACCAATGGTAGAAAGAGCTCTTTCGCCGTTTGGATTTTCCAGACGGCGATTGCCTTTTATACTGTAGTCTATACTCTTTTTTGATAACGCCTCGCTAAATCTTTCTTCTTCCATTTCTCAACATAAAAGGCAGTAATTAAAACAACTAAATGTTTTCTCTTCCCTCTATTTCTTTCTAAAATAACAGCATAATCATAATTTTCTAACCATAAATATATTCTAACTCTACCATTTCCCTCGATATAATCCCATACTTTTACTTTAGGCTCATTGTGATTTTCTATGGTTGGTTTAGCCCACGGTAATCTTTTTGCTCTTTTATAATCAGGTATCCTACCCAACTTCTTATCTTCTTTTGTAATCAAATGCCAAAATCCTTCCTCTTTCTCATTATCAAGCTTACGCGTATCATAGATAACCCTTAAATTAGTGAAATAAACTTTGCTGTCAACAAAATCTTTTTTAAAAATACTATACAGTTTATTTAAAATTACTTTCCAAGTTCCATCTAAATCAAGAACTGGAGGAAGAAATGACGGTAAATCACTCATCATTCAACCTCCAATGGCGAGAAGATAAAAAGGTTAAACTTTTCATTGAACAGAGAAGTCGACAAACAAAGACTCTGTCTTATTTTTTTCTCAATGTAATTGATAATTGAAATTTTTGTCTGATTTCCAGTTAAATTTCTGTTTTTATAGCTCACTGCTCCTATAAGCAAATCAGTAAGTTGTAATAATTCAGATTCATAAGAGCGTATATGTTGGATACTTGCTATCATCTGTTTTGTAAAATCGTAGACATTATTGCAAAGTACTTCTCTTAACTTATTTACTTTATTCTGACTGCGTGTATCTTTTATATCTAAATAGATATAATATCTATTTTGAGGATTTAAGATCGTCTTAAGCATAGAATAATACATTTTGTAGTAGAAAGTATCGTGACTTCCTTGATTGAAATAATTGTGGTTCAGTTTTGTTTTGTCATCAACTACAAGACATCTAAAACGAAGTTGGGGTGTTTTGAAAAAGTACTTAAGTAACTCAATATAAAAAGACTCCCTTGATCTCGATACCTTTGTCCATTTCAATTCACCTCTTGCATTATGCCTGGCTTTAATCTCACGAATATCAACGGAAAGCCTTTGTACATCAGATGTTGGACACCATATGCCCCCTAATAACATCACAGGCTGACGATCGTTTTCTAAATGGCAACTTTCATCGCAATAAACATTGTATTCAACTTGCCGAATATTATCTGAGAGATTCATATCTTTTACCTCGCCTTAATCTCCGAATCATATGGCAAACGGGGTCAGGCTGAAAAATAGAAATAACTAAACCCCAATTCTCTTGCCATCAACAAACCTGCCTGCCGCCTGCCTGCCGGTAGGCAGGGTAGGCAAGTATTATTTCGTTCTATCTTCAACTTCTCACAAAATTCCGATTCCTTACCCTCTTTTCTCCTTTACCACACACAATTGCACCTGATTTGTGTCCAGTCCATTCCCAATTTTTCCCACATTGCTCTTGTCTCTTTACACAAGGCAATGTTAGAGTATGAGTATTTATTCTTCAGGTGTTCAATTATAGTCTTATAGATTCTGTATCTTGTGGTAAAGTCTATTTTCTTTCCCCAGTTAGAACTTTCTTTCAAGTACTTGACCCAACTGGTATCATTTGTGCCGTTGATTGTGCTCTGAAGTCCTCTTAAAGAACCCAAGGTAATTCTTTCGGGAATAAGTTTTGAGAACAACTTGTCTACGAGCTGAATGTAATATTTTTTCCAGTTTTCAATTGGTATCATAGGGTCAATTCTTATTCTAACTTCATAGCCTTTATCAGCAAGTTTCTTAGCCGCTTCTATTCGTTTCTCAACGGGGGGTGTAGCTTTTTCCCACCTTTCCGCCACCGGAAAGGCGTTAAGAGTGAAACTCATTATGGTTTGCTTATGAGATGGTATTTTTAAAAGATTCTTCACATTTGACGATTTTGTGACAAATAAAACCTTGTGTTTGCTCTGCATTTCAAACATTGGGATTATAAACTTAGAAAATGGGCTCTCCCCATTTTCCTTCATCAGTGAATCGGCAATTTCTCCTGTGTTAAGGAGTTCTGGAGTTTCTACTTCTTCAAGGAATGTTTCAGTATGCAATCTTACTTTGTCTAAAGGTTTATATGCAGGTTTTATCCCTTCTGGTCTGAATCGGAAGGTTCCTTTTAGATAACACCAGGAACAATTAAAAGGACATCCATACGCCCATTTTAGTTCAAGGAAATGGGGACAAACTACATTGGTAGGTTTCGCTGGATAAGGAGTTTTGTCAAATCGTTTGATTATTGAACCATCTGCAACTTGCTTTACTAAAGCTCTTGAAGTACTATCTAACATTTTATACTTATTAAAACGCACATTTATCTTTCTTCCATAGGTTCTCTTTTTTATTTGTGGATAGAGAGAAATTGGTTTTCTGATTAGAGGATTAGTTGAATAAAATTTAGTGGTATCTTTAATTTTAGACCAAGGCCGTTTACCTTTAAAAAAAATATCTTTAGTAGTCATTCTTCTCACTAAGTGTAAAAAAACAACTGTTAAGACCCTACTATACTCTGTATTGAGTTATTAGGTTGTTGTTTTTCAAGTTATTTGATTACTTCCAGAAATAATCTCTAAGAAATGGGCGATAGGATTCTTCAAACTTGTAAAAGATTTCATCTGTGAGTTTTTTTATTTTACCTCTGACACTTGTGATTAGTCCATACTTCTCAAGCATTAAGAGATCGTCATCGAAGCTATCACTTTCAGGATGCGAGATGGAATAGTTTATCCATGCTTTTGTTATCCCTTGCTTTCCCTGCTCAAGAATAAAAAGCTTCAGCAATTTTATCGCATATCCTTTTTTACTTCCATCTTCTAACGCCTGTATTTTCTCTTTCATATATTTTCTAAATTGCTTATCGTAGCCTGTGATTTCAACAATCGGTTCAATAAAATGGGGAATTTCTTTCTCTAACTTTATTAACAGTTCTTCCTTAGATGAATATTCAACTACCAGTTGATCTGAAAGATCAAAAGGAAGATCGTTAATAGTTTTATGCTCCTTCTCAAGAATATTCTTACTGACAATATAAACACTCTTTTTACCTAGTCCCATCAAGAATCCAACTTCAAGAAAGACATTATAATTAAGTGGGGTTAACACAGCAATGCCAAAATCACAAGCAAGAGCAAGCCGGCATATTTTACAAATCTTTACTCCCAGACCTGCTTCCTCCCGAGCATCAAAAACATAATATGTGGGAGTATGGAAATAAGATCTAATAGTTTCAACTAAATAAGGATCTTGACCATTAAACTGATACATCAAGAATGCCTTAAATTTCTCTGTCCTCTCTAAAGATTCTTTCTCGCTTACCAAAAGAGTGCAATTAAGAGGATAATTTTTAGGACACTTTAGTCTAAATTCTCCCAATCTGCCTCCTTCTATAAACTGTTTAAAGTATACTCCATCTTGCTCCCAAAGTCACCTAATTCCTTTATTTTTAAATATCTAAGCTAATCGTTAAATGGGGTCAATGCCATTCGTGCCTATTTTACTTCCTCGCTTATGATACATTTAATAAACATATAATTCTTATTTCGCATTTTTATTGTATCTCTACACTTAATATTGTATCACACATCTCGCTATCTATTTTTCTAGAGCACCATAAACAACTTTATTTGAAATTTTATTTGAATCCAAAGCAAGCGGGGTCAGGTCACAGACTCGTATGATTCGAAGAATCCTGTGGAGCTGAAAAATAGAAATAACTAAACCCCAATTCGCCCCAATTCCAGTATCCACATAGCTCTACAAGCATTTTTTACTTCTAAAATAAAGTCAAATAGCCGCGCCTGACCCTCTCATTTCTCCCAAAGTGCGAGCAAATCTCCTTCATAAGAACTATTATTCATTTCTTGTCCGAGTTCTAAATTGGTAGATATTCCCTTGCCCAAATCTGATAGTACTTCTCAGTGTGAAGCTCAAATCCTTGCTTGGCTTTTTCAACATGCTGTCGCAGCCATTCATCTTTACCGAGTTTCTTATATTCTTTTGCTCTCTCAATCATTTTTGTATCCCCTTTGACCTTATCGCAGGGGAATTCGTCACAGTCAAAGCATACATCAAGTCCACGATTCTTACAACACTTTCGAATTTCACAATCAGGTCTTCCGTCCCCACCTTTACAACATCTTCGGCAGACGAGCCAAGTATCCTTCTTACTGAAGAAGTCTAATGCTTTTCTGAACTCAGCATAGTCAAACTCTTTAACCTCTGTCGGCATCCAGTGGTGGTAGCCTTGAGCATCTAACCACTCTGCAAAAATGGTTGCAAAATCCTTAAATACGGTATTCCCACACCATCTTGCACAAGCCCCACCATAAACCCCACAGTAGGTAATAAGATTTTCTGGTTTCATAATTCACTCCTTACTTTTGTGAGCATTTCGTATAACTTGTTCATATATGCATATGCATTGCGTATCTCCATCTAATTTGGCGATATATACGCAGTAGCCGGGGTCAGGTCACAGACTCGTATGATTCGAAAAATCCTGTGGAGCTGAAAAAGTAGAAATAATTAAACCCAATCCGCCTCAACTTCAGTATCTACATAGCCTTACAAGCATCTTTTACTTCCAAAATAAAGTCAAACAGCCGAGCCTGCCTCCAGTGAAATCTGAAGACCTAACCCATTTCTTTATATTTTTAGGGATCGCTTCTAGTCCTCAATTTCATCTAACGTCCTGCGGACAACAGAAGTTGCAGAAGTCAATTTGTGCGAACGAAGTAAGCCTTTTAGCCGCTGTTATCTGCAGTTTAGGCACAATCTAAATAACATCGTGCTTATCAAAAATCTGTCTGTTTTTCTTCAAGATTGGCAAGAGCTTATCGTCCTCCTTTGATGCATGTGTTAGAAGGCTATCTATTATCTTTCTGCCCACAACGTTTAATCTTGTGTTTGTATCTTTGTCAAGAGGAAAGGCATTTTCAGATATTATCTTTTGGAATTCTTCCAATTCTTTCAATATGCTCCCGTGTTCCCTTTGCAGCACCAAAATCAATTTTATAGAATCCGGTGTAGCAGCCCGTGACAGGATAGTGGGAAAGACTATTTTCTCTTCGAATTTAAAGTGGTCAATTAAATTTCGTTCGAAAAAGTCTTCAATTGGTTTGATCTTGCTCCAGGCTTCCTCTTCATGCAGAAAGCCCAGTATTTCTTTAAGAACCTCTATGTATTCCGAAACATCCTCGTGATCCCTAATGAGTCTCTTCAATGAATCTGTCCATTCATCCTCTCGTTTCATGACACACCTCCTCTCTTAGGTAATTTGGTTGCTTGTAAACGGGGTCAGGCTGAAAAATAGAAATAACTAAACCCTGATTCTCTTGCCATCGACAAATGTTGTTGACAAAGAAGTTCATGGGGTCAGACCTGAAAAAAGAATCTATTGCCCTTAAGTTATAAATGTTGTCAGATATAAAAGACCCTTTGCTCCTTAAAAAATAGGATAATTACGACTCTTTTATTATACTACAAGAATTGGTGGGTGTCAAGTCTTTTTTGAGGTCTCTGGAAAATAGCCAGAGACCTCTGATTACACAATACCTACGGTATTTGATTACACAGATTTTGGAGAAAGATTACACAGATTAGGATGAAGATTACACCGATTTTTACAGATTAAACTGTTTTTTATTGGTTCAACTCCTGTTCTTTTCTTTTTTAACAGGGAACTGAAGAGATTGGAAGAGAAACAATCCCTGTCAATTTTTCTTTTTTTCAACAGGGAACTAAAGAGATTGGAAGAGATTTCTGAACTTATTCAAAGATTATTTAAAGAATTATTTTCTTTTTTAACAGGGAACTTAAGAGACTGGAAGAGATTTCTAAACTTATTTAAAGAATTATTTTCTTTATTTATCTGTGTGCATCTGTGTTTATCTGTGGTTTGTTTTGTTTTTAATTTTTGATTTTTAATATCACTTATGTGTTTTATTCTAATCTCCCATTTCAAATACCGCACCACATCCAAGGTCAAGGAAATTTTCTTCCCATGCCTCCCGAAATAGCTCTATCGGTCTTCCTCCCGTGCAGTGACTTGGGGCAATCTTTAGAACGCCCAGTTCCTCTAAATCCTTGATAATCTCCTTGACTTCTTTCTCAGAATAGGACATCAGATGAAATCCTCCCAGCACCAGATATATGTTTTTATTTAACAATTCTTTTGCTTTTTTCACTATATTCACTATTCCGGGGTGTGCACAGCCCGTAACGACGATGAGACCCTTTGGTGTATCAATAATCAAAGACTGTTCTTTCAGCCCTATCCTTCCAAGTTCACCGGTTGAGTAAACATTCCCATAAATCTTCGTATGTTTTTGCACTGAAATAAATTTCGCTCCCGTCTTTTTTATTCTGTTTTTTAAATCTTCTGGAAAGGATGCGGGTAGATAGACAACAATATCTTTATTTTGCTCGAGAAAGCTCCATAAACCACCTACATGGTCTGAATGAATATGGGATAGGACAATAATATCTATTTTCTTTGGGTTGATTTTCAACTTTTTCATATTATCAAGTAAGATTGAGCCATCCCCGCCCGTATCAAACAGAAGACTTTTATCTTTCAAGTCAATAAGACAGGAAAAGCCCCAGGCAGTGGTCAAATTTTCGTTATATGGGACATTGTTGTAAATTATAGTAAACATAAGACCCCCCTCAATGGATTGAAAAAGAAATGAAAGTAAGAATAGATAAATCATTTTTTTCTACATGCTCTTTTGACACTGATTTACCCCGTTAAATAGAGGCGTTATAGAAATACCACTCTGGCCGTTTATTTTTGAGTTATTTAACGGGGTGAACGCTGATTGACACGGATTTTGCACCTCGCCGAGGCGGGGTGCCTACAAGATATATTTTTTATCTCTCTGCGTAATCTGTGTTAATCTGCGTCTAAAAAACTCTTCTTGGGGACACAGATTTACGCTGATTAACACGGATTCATTTATTTCAAAGATATTTTCTTTATTTATCTGTGTACATCCCTGCCCCGCACCTATGCATAGGTGCGGGGTGAATGTTTATCTGTGGTTTGTTTTCTTTTTAACAGGGAACTTAAGAGATTGGAAGAGAGACAATCCCTGTTAAATTATTTCTTTTTGATTTTTGATATTTGATATTACATCTGTGGTTGATACCTTGCTCCCTGATATGAATCTTTCCTTACAAGTTCTTTATCTATACGGGATAGAACCTCGTGTTTTTTGAGATTCCACATTGGAGAGACAAGAATACTTTCATCCAAGACATCACCCAATAGACGCTGAATAATTACATTTTGAGGCAACAATTCAATTACATCTACAATAAGAGATAAGTACTCATCAAACGAGATAGTATTAAACTTCCCCTCTTTGTAGTCCTCTGCCATCTTTGTATTCTCTATCACCTGAAGATGGTGAATTTTCACTCCGTTAATTGGTAGATGGGATAGTATCCTTACAGTTTCAAGCATATCCTCCCTCGTCTCGCCGGGCAGACCAAGAATGATGTGGACACAGATAAATATGTTCTTGTTCTGGGTTCTATAAACCGCATCCTCAAACTGTGCAAAATTGTGTCCGCGATTTATAAGGCAAAGGGTCCTATCATGGGCTGATTGTAATCCATACTCAACCCAGATGTGATATTTGTTTGTGTAGGATTCAAGAAGGGAGAGCACCTCATCTGGTACACAGTCAGGCCTTGTCCCAACGCAAAGACCGAGTGCATCCTTATTTTGTAGTGCCTCATCGTATAATTTTTTCAAGGTCTTTACATCTGCATAGGTATTTGTATACGGCTGGAAATAGACCAGAAACTTTCCTTTTTTTCTCTTTTTTCCGAGTTGTATCTGGTCATAGATACTTATTTTTCCTCTCAAGGTGGGTGGGCTGAAACTTGGGTTATAACAATAGGTGCATCCACCATATCCGACCCTGCCATCTCTATTTGGGCAGGTAAAACCCGCATCTACAGGCAACTTGTAGACCTTACACCCAAATCTTTCCCTCAGGAATTGGTTGAATGTATAATATCGCTTACCACCGAAGTTAGTGGAAATTTCATCCATCGGTATTGAATTAAACACTGAACATCACCGAAAAACACCGAAAGATATTTTAAATATTTCTTTATTCAGTATTCTTCAGTGTCCTTCGGTGTTGAATTAACTACTGAATAGTGTATCAGACGATCAGAATATCAGTAGGAAGGAAATCAGGACATCAGTATATCAGGTTAGAGATGGTTTACCTCTGATACTCTGGTAATCTGATACTCTGCCTACTGATCCGCTGGTATCCTGATATACTTTGAAAGGTGATATCCCTGTCTGGAAATTGGACAACCACAAGGGTTGTCCCTACAAACTCCCTCTCTCCTTGTTTGTATTCCCCCTCTCTCCTTAATAGTTCTCCCCTAACAGCTCAAAATATGTCCTTGGATGGGCACAGGCGGGGCATTTCTCAGGTGCTTCAGTTCCCTCATATATGTATCCACAGTTTCTGCATCTCCATTTCACCACCTTTTCTCGTTTGAAAACTTTACCCTTTTCAAGGTTTTCAAGCAGAGCCAGATATCGTTTCTCGTGCTGTTTTTCCGCAACCGCTATTGCCCTGAACACACCAGCTATCTCTGAAAAGCCCTCTTCTTCTGCAACCTTGGCAAACCCGGGATACATCTTCGTATGCTCAAAGTTCTCCCCGCCAGCAGATGAGCTGAGATTTTCTTTTGTATCTCCGATTATCCCAGCAGGAAATGAAGCAGTGACTTCCACCTCACCACCTTCTAATAGTTTAAACAGCCTCTTGGCGTGTTCTTTTTCATTATCGGCTGTCTCAAGAAAGGTTCCTGCTATCTGCTCATAGCCCTCCTTCTTTGCCTGTGAGGCAAAGTAGGTATAGCGATTTCTCGCCTGCGATTCACCGGCAAAGGCTGTGAGTAGATTCTTTTCTGTTTTTGTCCCCTTCAAACTCTTCATAGTTTCATCCTCCTGGTATCTACGATACCTGATTACACAGATAGTAAAACGATTACACAGATTTATAACGGATTACACAATACCTACGGTATTTGATTACACAGATGCTAATACCTACGGTATTTGATTACACAGATATTGAAGATCTGATTACACAGATGGGTAGGATTTATATTTTTGTCTTCCACAAACCGTGGATAGTGCAGTATTCTCTTACTTCTACAATTGCCTCGTTAATTTCGAATCTCGCTTCTGGTGTATCGCCGGGCTTCAGAAACTTCCGTATTATTCCATCACTGAAAACCACCTCCACCCATTCTATGTAGTGTTTCTCCTCCATTGGATGGGGAATAGAGCCCACTTTCACCCTTACACCCTTCCCTATCTGTTCAACAACGGGCATATGTTTCTCTTTACCCTGCTCCTCGGTCTGCTCTTTTAAGAGTTTCATCGGCTGACCACAACACACAAGCTGTCCCTTGCCCTCGTGTAATACCTCCACGATATTTCCACATATATCGCATTTATAGACCTGCAGTTTTTTAGTCATCTTCTTACCTCCTTAGTTATTGTGCTATGTAAAATATCAACCACAAAGAACACAAAGTCACCAAGATTTCAGATTGTAGTTTGTGGGCGAATAGCAAGCTTCGGCGAGCAGTTCGGCCCTGAGCGGTTCAGCAGTGAGTTCACCGCACTGCTCACTGCCGAAGGGCTCAGCCGAGCCATTCGCCCCTACGGGATTGTTCACCACAAAGAGCACAAAGGGACACAAAGAGATTTTAGAGTATCAGGGGTGCACCATCTTTAATCTGGGATTACTTCATCGCTTTTTTAAGTCCCGATAATTTCACAAAGTGTCTTCGCTCTTCTTCTATTATACCATCAATCAAATTACGCTCGCTCTCTGGAACGAGATTTTTCATCTCCAGATAATACAGGATGGAATCCAGCTCTCGCTGTATTGCAAAATCAATTGCAGAAATTGCACCCTTGATTTTTGACATTTCTTCTTCCAATTTCTCCTGGCTGAATATGATATTATCTGCATAGGCACGCAGATAGGCAAAATATTCTCCTGGATAACTCTCGGGTGGTTCGTATTTCTCAACTTTTGATACCATATCTTCAAATGTTTTCTTGTGTTTAACCTCTTCATCTGCAAGATAGGTAAAAACCTTTTTCATATTGGCGTTCTCTAATTTTTCAGCCATCTTGCGGTAGAATTTTTCGCCGTTTTCCTCTATTCTTATGGCAAGTTGATATAGTTCACTCGCTTTGAAGATACCCATCTTTTTACCTCCTTAGTTATCAACCACAAAGGACACAAAGTCAATAAGATTTCAGATTGTAGTTTGTGGGCGAATAGCAAGCTTCGGCGAGCAGTTCGGCCCTGAGCGGTTCAGCAGTGAGTTCACCGCACTGCTCACTGCCGAAGGGCTCAGCCGAGCCATTCGCCCCTACGGGGTTGTTCACCACAAAGACACGAAGAGAGTTGATTTCAAAAAATGATTTACCTCAAAGACACGAATGTATTTGAAAATGCACAAATTGAATTTGTGCCTACAAAATCATTTATTTACATTCTTATATTTCTTTTCTTTCTCAATCTTCCTTTTCGAATTGGTCTTTGCTTGCACCACATACAGGGCACACCCAGTCATCAGGTAATTCCTCAAACGGTGTGCCGGGTTTGATATCAGAGTCGGGGTCACCATTTTCAGGGTCGTATACATATCCACAGACAGTGCATTTGTATTTTGCCATTTTCCCTCTCCTTTCCTTTTTTTAAACAGGGAACTTAAGAGATTGGAAGAGAAACATTGTTTTGTGTCAGGAGGTAACTCCTGACATCACAAATTACTTATGTCATTGGTCTTATGTCTTTGGTCCTATGTTGTTACTCAGGGATATATATTGGCGCTGTCTTTGGGGCCTTACCGCCTTTTACCTTATGATAATAGGCATAAGTCATCGGTTCTTTATCATTGATAATTTCGGCGTCAACCACCTTTCCGATAAAAACGGTATGCGTTCCGGCATTCATGGTATTAATAAGTTCAGCCTCCAGGTAGCCAACAGCATTTTCTAAAACGACAGGCGCACCAGTCACACCAACTTTATAACTCACATCTCTGAACTTATCCAACTCTTTACCGGATTTAAAACCAAAATGCCCTATGAATTTCATCGGTGTTTCTTCTGACAGAATGGAGATAGTAAAAACTTTACTTCTTTCAATAAATTCATGCGTCAAATTCTCCTTATTTATACTCACCGCTATCGTTGGCGGCTCCGATGTTATCTGAAACACCGTATTGGCAATCTGTCCATTGATTTTCTCGCCCATCTTTGAGCTGACGACATACAAACCATAGCTTATCTTGTATAGGGTTTTACTATTCATTTTTCAACCTTTGGCATTTTTTAGATTCATTAAATAGATTACAGTATTTTGAGTCCAGAGCACAGCCGGAGCTACACTACTGCATAACAATTATATTTCTTTTACCATAATCACTGCATCTTCACCATCAGGATAATACCGTTTTTCTACTCCTGCTTTGTAAAAGCCAAATTTCTCATAGAGAGATATCGCGGGTAGATTGGATGACCTAACCTCAAGCACTGCCTTTTTCTTGCCCAGACTAACTCCGAAATGCAAAAGATAGGAAAGGATTTCACTCCCAATCCCCTGGTATCTATGCTCCTTCCTCACGGCTACATTGGCAATATGAATTGTATCCTTATGTAGTATTGCTATACCGTAACCAATTATTTTGTCTATCTCATATATAATTAAGCGAGAGTTGGGAGTGGACATTATGCTCAGGAACATACTCCTCGTCCAGGGTATCTTAAAGCACTCATTTTCTATTTCTACTACCAGTTCAAGGTCCTTAAAACTCATTTCTCGAATATGTTCTTTTGTCTCAGGCATTTTAAAACCCGCAATCAAAGTAACTCAAGGCTTTAGCTTTGATAGTCAACCCTCACACACTGCTATTTCCCTTTTCTAATTCCTCTGAACAATCTCAAATATATCCCGCCGTAGCCGGATTTTTTTAAAGGAAATATTCCCTCACTTACAAATCTAATATCTTCTACTGAATAAAATGCGTTTGGGTTAAATCGGTTAATAATAGCAATAACATTCTTAAGGTCCTGCCGTCTAATAATCATAAAAATAATTTTTACTTGTCCCTGGGCACCTTTAGCATCAATACAGGTAATCCCATAGTTTTTGGATTGAAGGAATTGTATCAATTCAGATGCATCTTTCTGGGTAATAATTCGGACAGTCACCATTCCTAAAGATAATTTTTCCTCTATAAAGATACCCAAAAAAGTTCCCAGAGCAAAACCGCCCCCATAGGCAATAAAACAGCCAATATTATTCAAATTTTTCATAATCTGCCCGATTGCGAGAAGCCAAATCAATATCTCAAAGAAACCGATTATTGGAGCAAGGTATTTCATACCTTTGGAGATAAAGATAAGACGGATTGTTCCGAGACTAACATCCAAAATTCGTGCAAGGAAGATAAGTAATGGTAGGATGAACCATGTATATATTGCAGAGTTTAACAAATGTTCCATATTTATAACCCCCGAATTCTATGTATGTTACAGATTATTTTCTACCACAAAGACACGAAGAACAGTGGGCGAACAGCAAGCTTCGGCGAGCAGTTCGGCCCTGAGCGGTTCAGCAGTGAGTAGTTCAGCCTTGAGCTCACTGCCGAAAGGTTCACCGCACTGCTCACTGTCGAAGGGCTCAGCCGAGCCATTCGCCCCTACGGGATTTTTCACCACAAAGACACGAAGAGCCGATTTTATCAACGGATTAAGCGGATTAAACAGATTACCGATTACAGATTACAGTAAAAGGATAAAGGAAAAAGAAAAAAGGATAAAGGATAAATTACCAGTGACTAATGCCCAATGACCAATGCCCTAACCTTGATTACGCTTATTTCATTAAATTATAGGTGACTGCAAAGCCTAAAATTGCAGTAAGATTTGGCACCATCCTAAATAGTTTTTCGTTCTCAATATCAAATAATGCGTTTAGGCCTGTTCCAAACAACGCACCCAGATAAGCACCAGCATAAGCAAGTATTCCATTTCCTCTGGAAAAATGTCTCTCTCCTTTTATACGGTCCATAACGGCACATCCAGCAATATTTCCAAGCATTGCCCCGCTTATGTAAAGTTTATTTCCTTCAATATCAAACTGAAACAATAGGTTACAGGTTGTGGCTGCACCAAGAAGTCCAGCTGTTAGAACGATTTCTCCATCTGCTGGTGTATATTCTTTTATGCTTGCGATTTTGTAACCAATAAACTGGGCTGGAATCCTTGTGCCAAGTGCCAAAAGTCCCTTTCCTGCGTCTGATTTAATACAAAAAAGTTCTGCAAAACCGAGTCCATAGAAATATCCTTCGCCTGCGGATAGAACGGAAAATTCTGCTTCCCCTTCTGTTATATCAACCCTATCAGACAGGACAAATCCTCCAACATTTTCAAGAAGGCTCATCCCCACCGGTAAAATAAGACTGCTTTGCTCACCATTAATACCAAAAATACTATTTAAATAAAAACCATCTGCTATTCCAAGGCATGCTCCACCAAGACTGTTAATTGCGTGCGTGTTTGTAATCGGTCTTGTTTTGGTTGCCGACAATCCACTTATTAAAACAGAGAGAGGTAATGTCATTTCGCTTGCAACGATAACCTTGTTGTTTTTTACTCCTAATACTCGAGGAATTGCCCATCCATACCAACTAAGCGTAAGAAATGCCTCTCCTACTGTCCAGTATCCACGGGCCCCTTGATTTATCCTTTTATATGGAAATCCTATTTCTATATAGTCTGCAAATGTACGGACAAACTCTTTTATCCCGCTTATTATTTCTGGTTCAGACTCACACATAAATTCTCTGTGAAAGATTATTTCTCCCTTTTCAGCAGATATCGCCACAAGTCTAATAAGAAATGCATCGGGAAGTTTCTCCAACCATCCTGTAACCACATATATTGCATTGAAATTCTTTCCTATTTTCTTCAAAGCTACAATATCTGTAATCTCGCCGTCTTCCCAGATGTTCTTCTCTATCTTTTGTTTGCCCTGTATTTTGAAGATTTTATAGTGTGATGCGAGTTCGCCCACCAGAAAATTGGTATATACCTCTACCTTATGCTCCGGGATATCCTTGGAAGCTTCCAGACAGGAAATCGCAATCTCTTCTTCCCCGTAGAGAGATAGTGTAAGGAGTAACCCTAAGATACCGAATAATTTATGCATTTCCCCTCCTTGTTATAATAGCCATTCGAATGAACAGCAGTTCGCCCCTAATTATTTCTGACGCAGATTAACGCTGATTGACACTGATTCTTTTATTTTTTGTGTTCTTCTGTGGCTATTTTGTTTCTTTTTATTATTTCTTTGTGTCCTTGGTGTCTTTGTGGTTATTTTTTAAACGCTGATTTACACGGATTAAAGATTTTAGATTACAGATTACAGATTACAGTAAAAGGATAAAGGATAAAGGAAAAAGAAAAAAGGATAAATGACTTAATAACCCAATAACTCAACAACTCAATAACCTAATTATCCATTGATTATCTGCGTGCATCTGCGTTCAGTTAGAAGAAATACCTGATACCAATGCCACCATTAACTTCAAAATCAGTAGCAGGAACAAGTCCAACCAGTGGAACAAGCTCAAAGAATATATCTATAGGCGCTTCTGTAAGCATAAAATCTATACCAAAAGGAATACGAATCCCAGCCTCACTCTTTTCCGCAAACTTGATTTTCCCACCAATTCCATAATAAATCGGGATATTGTTCTTAATCAGATTAAAGTTATGGAACAGATAATCTGAATGGAGCTGTAAAGCACCTTTCTTACCAAATGACCAGGCAGCCACACCGTCTATCGCTGTGTTACTACCCGTCCATAACTTACAGCTTAGACCCGTTGGCTCACCTACAATTACACCCAGTCCAAAGCCTGCATTCTGTGCCGTAACAGTGCCACAGAGTAAAACTGCTGTTATAAGAAAAAATGCAATTAATCTAACCATCTTAACACCTCCTGGTATAATGAATATTATACCTAACAACTCTTATTGACAAAATTAACTCCTTAATTTTTTAACCAATAAGGCTACCCTTTTCCCCAGCTTTGCTGCATTTAAACCTGTCTTTTTATCTGGAGTTCCACAGCATGATATCCCATAATGACCCGTTGCATCTAATGGATCTCCCACAATAATCATTCCATATATCAACATTGCCTGGATAATTGAAATAATAGTGGTCTCTTTCCCGCCGGATGGATCACCAGCTGTTGCAAAGGCAGCCCCTATTTTATCTCCCATCTGGCTGCGAATACCAACGAACTTATCAAAAACTTCTTTCAATTCAGCAGCCATTGTTCCGAAATAAACAGGGGAGCCCGCAATAATTCCCTCAGAGGTTAGAAAATCCTCCTTCGTGACTTCCGAAACTGGTTTCAATACACATCTTACATCCTTTACTTCTTGCACTCCCTTGGCTATTTCTCCAGCCAATTTTTGGGTATTTCCTGTCCTTGAATAGTACATTACCAAAACCCGCATGCTCCCTCCTCGGTTATCGGTCATCAGTTATCGGTTATCAGTCATCAGTGTTGTGTAAAATCAAACTTTCCTCCAGGCAGGCATGTGCGTCCAATTTGTCCGCATTGTTATTTGCACGGTTAAAACTGTGCCCTACTTTGTGGACTTCGCGACTTTGTGTCTTCCTGCCTGACGACAGGCAAGTGTGGTGAATATTTTCTTGACCAATAAGATCACCCTTTTTCCCTCCCCTAACCAAATGCTGATGCAATCCAGTGCCCCACATAATGAGTGATAACTATAACTATCAACGCAACGGCTATATGCTCTGTAACCGCCTTCCACGGACTTGCTCCTTGTTCCTTAGCAATGCTAAAACTAAGAATAGATAGTATGGATAATCCCCAAATTACGCTTATCACAATTGCCGTTGTAAGTTCAAGCAGTAAGACCGGAATAAGAAATGTTAATGCAAAAATAAACTTGGAGAAAAAGGTAGAACCTGTTGCTTCCCATATCTCTTTTGCGCTATGTTTATTTTCGGATTCCTCAGAAATATGAATACCCAATGCATCTGACAATGCATCTGCTATTGCTATTGTCAGTATGCCACCAAGAACAACGAGTTTTGAATGGGTACCAGCATGTAATCCTACCATTAGCCCGAGCGTTGTGATTATCCCGGATGTTAAGCCAAAGCTAACTCCCGTCCTTAGTGAATGTCTCATGGTTATAATTATGTGTTATTAAGCTCCCCTAAATCAACCATTACATAACCCACTTATTTTTGATTATATCACAATAAATATCTTTTGTCAAGTGAAAAACCAAATGCAGGT
>Ga0209986_10002537_pt1 | contig 16622 bp, 10 predicted proteins | sample BlataG_FD_183168 | JGI IMG/M metagenome (GOLD analysis project Ga0209986, IMG submission 183168) | Deep subsurface microbial communities from Black Sea to uncover new lineages of life (NeLLi) - Black_00105 metaG (SPAdes) (version 2) | ecosystem: Environmental > Aquatic > Marine > Oceanic >...
CAGCGGGATCTTTTTTACACTCAGCTCGAACCGCTCAAGTTGCGCGTTTTTCTTGGGACATCCGATTCGCCCAGATCGAGGGGAAAAGTAGTTGATGTTGAGGCGGGGGCTGAGGAGACTATCAATGTGACATTATTCTTAGAGAGAGATCCTCCTACTCCTGCAGGGAGTGAGATTCCGATTCAGGTATTAGAAGCTGATAATGGCAAGAACTATGCTGCCGGACTTGTAGTGAAGGTAATTAAAGACCTGAGCTGAGGGAAAAGGACATCATCATGAGTGAACAAACAGCCTTGGTGTTGGATGACATCGACCAGAAAGCGGCTGAGAATTTTCCTGGGTTGGTAGTGCGAAAGGATTTATTAAGGCGGATGCGCTCCTCATTCAGCGTGCCGATGTTTGTTATTGAGTTTTTGCTTGGAAAGTATTGCGCCACAACCGACCCAGATATTATTGAAGAAGGTATACAGTATGTCCGTGAGACATTACGGAACAAATATGTAAAACCCAGCGAAAGGGAGATGGTCAAGGCGCGCATCAAACAACAAGGATCCTTCGAGGTAATCGATAAAGTAAAAGTACGACTTGTTGAGACACATGATAAATATTGGGCGCAACTCGCCAATATAAACATTGACCACGTAAATATTGATGAGACCTTCCTTCGTAAGTACGAGCGTCTTGTTCAAGGGGGCGTATGGGCGGAGGTGAATATTGGTTATGACGACAGCTTTGTATTCAGGGGCAGGAACCGCCCATTCTTTATCGAGCGACTAAAGCCAATCCAGGTGTCCAGCCTCTCACTAAAAAACTTCCAGGCGGCTCGTGCTAACTTTAGCCGTGACGAGTGGATGATCATCCTGTTGCGCAGCCTTGGACTTGAACCAAAGCATCCGTACTTCACCCATCGGGTGAAAATGCTTTACCTCTCGCGATTGATACCGCTTGTGGAAAAGAACTTCAACTTGATCGAGCTTGGCCCGCGTGGAACCGGGAAGAGTTTTGTTTATCAGCAGGTAAGTCCATATTGCCATCTGGTGTCTGGTGGGCAGACCACAGTTGCCCAAATGTTCGTCAATCTGGCGACAGGCGCGCGTGGACTTGTTTGCCTCTGGGATACTGTAGCCTTTGACGAGGCTGCAGGTGTAAGGTTCAAGGATAAGAGCGGCATAAACATCATGAAGGGTTACATGGAAGACGGTAATTTTTCGCGCGGCTCTGAAATCATCACGGCTGAGGGATCCGTAGTGCTGCTTGGCAATCTTGATGGTGACATAGAGACAATTTTGAGGACTTCAAACCTCTTCTACCAGATGCCGAAGGAGATGGATGCCGCCTTCTACGACCGCCTTCACTCTTATCTGCCGGGCTGGGAGTTCCAGAAGACAAGGGATGAATTCTACACCGATCACTTTGGGCTTGTATCAGATTACCTTGCCGAAGTGATGCGTGCTTTGCGGAAGGATAGCTACACGGATGCGGCTGAGCGTTACTATCACTTTGGATCACACCTGACAGGTCGCGACCAGAAAGCCGTCCGGAAGACAGTGTCTGGGTTAATCAAACTCCTTCACCCAGATGGCCAATTTACGAAAGATGAAGTTGAGGAATACATGGTTATTGGCATGGAAATGCGACGTCGCGTGAAGGAGCAGCTGAGGAAGATAGCAGGAGTCGAGTATTGGGACGTGAATTTCTCATACCGTGATTTGGAGGTGGGTGGAGAACATTTCGTTGGCGTGCCGGAGATGGGTGGGGATCAGATCATCGAACCTGGTACGATGGCTCCAGGCGCTGTTTACACCATCGGTCGAGACGCAGATAGTGGAAAGCTGGCGCTCTTCCTTCTACAGACCCAGATCAACCCTGGCTCTGGGAGGATTGTACCATTGGGGAATCTCTCCAAGGCAATGAAAGAAGGGATAAAGACCGCCGACGCCTATCTGAAAGCCAACCTTAGCAATTTGGGTATCGTCAAAGATCTGAAGAGCTACGACTTTTCCATTCAGGCGATCAACCTGCAGCAGGCGAAGGAGGGAGCCGAGACGGCAGTAGCGTTCTTCGTCTCCCTGGTTTCTGCCTTGCTAGGAAAGCCCGTAAAGCCACAACTTGTAGTTCTTGGTGAAATGAGCGTGCAGGGTATGTTGCTAAAGGTTACAAACCTCACGGAACGGATGCAGCTTGGTCTTGATTCTGGGGCAAAATATGTGCTTATCCCCAGCGAGAACAAGCGAGATATAGCGGATGTACCTGACGAGGTCCTCAACAAGCTCCAAGCGATTTTCTACACTGACCCAATTAATGCATCCATCAGGGCAATGGGGCTTGAATAGGTATTGATCACTCCGGGGGGATATTTTGGATCCAGAAGTTGCTGAAAAGCTCAAAATTTGCCGAAAGCAAACGTTGCTTAAAGTACTTGATGCTCTTGATCAATCTCCGCCTATCTACATTGTTTGGGAAAAAGCAACGAACAGGTATTTCTACAAAGAAAAAAACGATAATCCCGTTTCTGTTCCCAGTAAATCAGGTATATACATCTTTTATAGTTTGAGATATCAGGCACCTGTTTATGTAGGACAAGCTTTGAATATTAAAAGGAGACTCGGTGACCATTGTCGCGTCAGTGGGACGAGTATATTCAAGAAACGATGGGTTCGTCATTGGATTGGCGAGGCTTCATCAGAAGAGGATGTTGTTTCCTTTATCCACTCACATATGTACTTGAAATATCTATTGCTCAATTTTGGACGCTGCGAAATTGAATCTGATCTAGTAAATGCATGGGGACTTCATGATCCTGGAGCAGTTGATCCTCGCATCTTTTGTTATGCCCCGGCTGACAAGTTTTTTTAAATCAGAGATCCGTCTTGAAAATGTAGGGTAGATATGAATCAGCACGATCGTTATGGAAAGAAGCTTATCAAAGAAATTGCTGGTGAACGACTTATTACAAGGGGCAGTCAAATCAGGGTTCATTACGATGGAGGGGTGTCCGCCTCTATTGATGCCGTAGTAGAGGGCACATGTGCAATAGAAATTGAATCGCGGGTAGCAAAGCAAATCAGAGGAGCACTCGTTGATCTAATTTTTCATGAATTGCCTAACAAGCTGCTCATCATCATACCTGTCCATATGAGTAATCCTGAAGCAACTGCTATACATTGTAGATGTATATTGGATAAGCTTCGAAGGAAAGACCATAAGATAGAAGTTGTACTTTTGAGTGGAACTGGAGATTGCCCAGAGTTTGAAATCGATAAGGAAAGGATCTGCCAGGCACTAGAGACATTTCAGAGAGAGGATACCACTAGGAACGGAAGCTTGTCTGCTAGGATTTGCTCTGAGTTACTTGAACTGGGCAAGATAATAGAACCAATGATTCTCTTTCCCGCGCTAGCTAGAGAAGCCAGTGAGTTGGCGATAACTAACCCTTATGCTTTTGCTATAGCTTGCTGTTTGGACCGTGGAATGAAATCTGAGATTATCTGGACAATTCCCTTTGACATCCGACAATATCTCGGCAGCCTCGATCCCTATCAAATTAACCAGATGTCCCTTGAGGATATTTCTCTGATGTTCAATCGACTACCTAGAAAACCGAGATATATTCACGATGCGCCGCAGACTCTTGATGATCTGACGCGTATTGTTGTGCTCGATTGCGACGGAGATGCTTCAAAGCTGTGGGAAGGGAAACTAGCTACCGAGGTAAGGCGTACTTTTGAAAGTATACATGGCGTTGGGCCAGGGCTTGCTAATATGGCGGTTCTTCTAATCGAGAAGGCGTTCAATGTGAGCTTCACTGATATTGACCACCACCAAATGGATATCAAGCCTGATGTTCATACTATAAGAGTACTTTTCCGGTTAGGTGTTTCATCAAAAGAGACGGACCGAGAAGCGGTCGAAGCGGCTAGAAGCTTGAACCCTGATTTCCCAGGTGAAATCGATGGGGCTCTCTGGTATATAGGTAGGGAGTGGTGTCATGCAAATCGACCTAGTTGTATCCAATGCCCGATGGAAGATCTATGCTTAATGGTTGATGTTGACATCTAATTGTTCTGTTATCGGTTATATCACATGTAACATGTTTCTCCGGGAACCTGGCGTGCTCCCTAAATAAGTGAATAACATCGTAAGTGGGATTGTGATTTCAATTGGTTAAAGGGGTTTCATTCAGATGTCAATCACGATCGTCGTTTCTCCTTCCGCTACAGGTAAGACATCACAATGCATCCACCGGTTGAAACAAGTCCTTGCTGATAACCCACTAGCGCCAGTTTGGATTGTACTCCCCGATCGGTTGCAGGCGGTTGCCTTCCGTCGGAGATTAGCCGCCGTCGGCGGAGCCATTGGGGTTCATATTGGGACATTCGGCGATCTCTACCATTCCATCCTGTTTCGAGCAGATCAACCTATCCCCGTCGCGTCAGACACCGTTATCTACAGACTCATAAAGACATCTATTCGAGATGTTGCCGCACAGGGGAAGTTGGTCCACTACACCCCCATCGCTGACAAACCCGGCTTCATCAGCGCGATCCGAGACCGGTTCGCCGAATTGAAGCGTGCCCGCGTCTTGCCGGAGGACCTGATAGAGACAGCTAAAAAGCACGATACTTCGCTGGCCGAACTCGGCCTCCTGTATGCCGACTATCAAGCCAAGCTTCAGGCTATGGGGTGGGCGGACCCTGAGGGAGTTAATTGGTTGGCGGTTGAGGAACTTGAAAGAGATCCGGCTGTTGCATCGGAAATACGCCTTCTGATCGTCGACGGATTCGACTCGTTTAATGGTTCCCAATTCGCAGCTCTTCGGCTGCTAAGCGAGAGAATCCCGGAACTCATAATTACGTTGCCTGGAACGTTGGGTATGGAGAGGACAGCTCACCGTCGCTTTGCCCGTTCACTTGAGATGATCAAGACAGAGCTACCCGATGCTGCAGAGGAGGAGGTTTCCGGGCCAATGCACCTTCCCGGTCCTCTGGCCAATTTGGAACGAGGCATCTTCGAGCCCGCGCCCACACCGACCGAGGGTCAGCCAGGAATTTCATTTGTTGAGACGTGCTCGCCCGTCGACGAAGCTCGCGAGGCATTGCGATGGGTCAAGGCCCGCATCATCCGGGATGGATTGCGGCTGGATGAATGCGCGCTTGTAACGCCAGATCCAGAGCGTTATCGCCAGCACTTGCGTGAGGCAGGCGAGGAGTTTGGGGTGCCGCTGCGCTTTACACACGGCGAGGCGCTGACCTCGGCCCCGGGGATCGCTGCGCTCCTCGATCTTTTGGAATTGCCCTCTCAAGGTTGGCCACGACGTTTGACGATCGAGGCATTACGCGCTCCGTACTTTGATCTGACACAATTCAACCTTGATACGCAGAAGGCCGATCTGCTTGAACTTGTCAGTCAATTTGGCCAGGTGGTGGGAGGGCTGGGACAGTGGAGAGAGTCCCTAGAACGATTGGCGCTGATGGAGCAGCCGCCTCCCACGGAGGAAGGAGGAGACCTGCCAGCACCGATGCTCCCTCATGGCGAGGCCGCTGCCTCTCTCTGGGAGAATCTCAAGGCTTTTTCCGACCGGTTGGCTCTGCCTGATACTGGCCCGACCCGCACCTGGGTTGAATGGCTCGAGGATCTGCTCGACGAGCTGTATTTCTTCGAGAGACAGGAGACGGACCGCGACGAAGCCTCGGCCATCGGTCTGCGTGGAGCTCTGCGGGCGCTTGTCCTCGGGGAGGAGGTGTCGGGCGAAGCCCCGATGGAATATGAAGCATTTCTCAAAGAACTACGCAGCACGCTCGAAGGAACCAATTTCCAGGAAAGGCTGGAGTGGAGTCACCCAGCCGTTCTGGTACTGCGCGTCCTCGAGGCTCGCGGCCTACGCTTCAAGGCTGTCGTTGTACTTGGGCTATCCGAGGGGTTGTTCCCGGAGGTCGAGCGAGAGGATCCCTTCCTAAGCGAGGAACTACGGGCCGAATTAGGGCTCGAGCCGCGCCTGCAACGAGAGCAGGGAGGGCTGTTCTACCAGGCAGTAACGCGGTCCGATCGGTTCCTCCTGCTCACACGGCCGACGATGGCCGAGGACGGCGAGCGCTGGGAACCTTCGCCATTCTGGACCTCAGCGAGGTTATTATTCACCGACGAGCCTGTAGTTGTCAGACCGGATGCACCGCGGGCACTTGCGGATGCCGCCTCCGCAGAGGAGGTCCTATTCCTTGCCGTTCGCAAGGGTGGCCTTCCAAGGTCTTACACTGACCTAACGCAGCGCTTTGAGGGTCTTCGCCTTGCTCGCGACGTGCTCGAAGCTCGGCTTGGCGATGATGGCACGAGCCCATTTGAAGGAGATCTCTCCGATGTCGAAGAGGCGCTGAGGGAGTACTTCGGCCCTGACCATATCTGGAGCCCCAGCCGACTGGAAACCTATGGCACTTGCCCTCATTGGTTCTATGCAGCACATGTCCTGCAGCTGGAGCCCAGAGAACCTCCTGAATTTGGGTATAACCCTCGGCAGTTAGGCTCGATACTGCATGCCATCCTGGAGAAGGCCTACATGCGGGCTGAGGATCCTGGGGATGTGGATTCGGTCCTCGCAGCCCTTGAAGTTGTGGCACCAGAGGAGTTCCAGGCTGCTCCGGAACGCTTTGGCTTTCGACCTTCACCGCTTTGGGATGTTGAGCAAGAGCATCTCCTCGAAAAACTGACGGAGACGGTGACCGGGATTGTGGAACTTGAGGATGGGTGGACGCCAGTGGCCTTCGAGCGTGTTTTCGGCCTCGAAGGAGTGCCGCCATTGGTAATGGAAATCGACGGGCAGAAAGTCCAGCTCCACGGGGTGATCGACCGCGTGGACAAGAATGAGAGTGGCGAACTGCGGATCCTGGACTACAAGAGTGGTTCCAGCCATTTAGGCCCGCAAGACCTAGTCGAAGGTCGTCGCTTACAGCTCCCGATTTATGCGCTTGGGGCTCGTGAAGCATTAGAGATGGGAGAGCCTGTCGAAGGACTTTATTGGGCCATTCTGGCGGGACGCCGTGGATGGCTAACGCTCAGTCGCTTCAGCTACGAGGAGGGAGAGGAAACATACAAGGGACCAGACGCCGCGTTTCGGATGGCCACGAGGCATGTGCGGCGCATCCTGGAAGGGGTCCGCGCCGGCGTCTTTCCGCCCATACCACCTCGCGGTGGTTGCCCAAGCTATTGCCCAGCGGCTGCGTGGTGTTGGAGATATGACCCAGCGTTTTGGTAGCTTATGCGCTTCCAGTCTCAGGCTATCTCCGTGGGACGTCGCCTCGCTGCTTGTGCCTGCAACCGGATCGTAAAGCAACGGTTATCCGATAAGGAATGACACGCATATGACTGTAGATCTGATCGACTTGAAAGGAAACCAGAAGCGCGCGGTAGAGCTGAGGGGGCAGGACATTGTGGTAACGGCCGGCGCCGGCAGCGGCAAGACTCGCACCCTCGTCCAGCGGTATCTGAGCCATCTTGAAGAGGGGCTATCCCCGCGTCAGATCCTTGCCATTACCTTCACTGAGAAGGCCGCCCGTGAGATGCGAAACCGGATCCGAGCCGCCGTTCGAGCGCGGGCGGATACTGCCACAACCACTCAGAAGGAAGCCTTCTGGCGGGACCTGGAGGCGCGGATGGATGCGGCACGGATTAGCACGATTCACAGTTTCTGCGCCGAGCTCCTGCGGTCCCATCCCGCAGAAGCTTCTGTCGATCCGGAATTCGAAGTGGTGGAAGAGGGTATAGCAACGGTCCTGCGCGCCCGGGCCGTTGAGGACGCGCTCGCCTGGGCAAGCGACGACGCTGAGACAGCGCGCTTATTCTCCTCCTTCTCGCCGCGCGGACTTGGGCAAGTAGTCTCGTTCCTTCTAGCGCGTCGACTCGACGCTGCTGCCGTCCTCGAGAGTGGGGAGGGGGACGAGAGGACAATGGGGGCATTACGAAGCGCGCTCCAGGCAGTTGTCGAAGCGCCGAAGGTGGCTGAGGTCATCGCGGAGCTGCAGCGCATGAGGGCCGAGGGCGAGTTGCTTGAGGACGCCGGTGACAGGCTTCAGGCGCAACTGATTGAGCTGCTTGATGTATGGGCCGAGTTTGAAACATGCCTGCAGGCTGATGACTTGGTGGCGTCAGCCGCTCACCTCTACGCCCTTCGTCGTGAGCATATAAAGCTCGGTGCTGGCAAGAAAACGAGTCAGGCGAAGGAATTGCTGCGAATCCTGCAAGGAACTTACGACGCCACCGTCGACCCATGGCTTGGGGGTTCAAAGTCTAGCGACTCACCGCCCGATGTGGTCGCCGAGGAGCGTTTCGCCGAGGACCTACCGCGTCTGAGACTGCTCTTTGGTAGGGCTCTTCAGGCTTATCGAAGCTCGCTTGATGAGCGACGCGCCCTGGATTTCGACGACCTTGAGGAGAAGGCCCTGCTTCTCCTCAGCGATGCGCGGGTAAGGGAGGTTTGGCAGATGCAACTTTCTGCTGTGCTGGTTGATGAGTTTCAAGACACCAACGAGCGGCAGAAGCAGATCGTCGAGGCCCTCTGTGGAGAAACGGCGGGCCGTCTGTTCGTCGTGGGAGATGCTCGCCAGAGTATCTACCGTTTCCGGGGTGCGGATGTCACGGTCTTTCGAGAGATAGGTCAGGCTATCAAGGCTCGTGGTGGCGAACCCATTGAGCTGGATCTCACGTTCCGTACGCATCCGGGGTTGCTGAAGGTGCTGGATCGTCTCCTTCGGCCCATCATGGGGGATCATGACGACCCCGATCGGTTGTATGCAGTGCCGTACACATCGATAACAGCCCATCGAGAGGGTCCCCGGGAAGGCGTGGAAGAACCCTTCGTCGAGTTTGTATTAGGTGTGGGGGAAAACGCTGAGGCCGCGCGTCCACACGCAGCCAGGGCGTTGGTTCGAAGGCTGCTCGAACTACGGGAGGAAGGGCAGATAAGAGAATGGGATGATGTAGCTCTGCTCTTCAGAGCCTCGACGGGTTTTGCGCACTATGAGGACGCACTAGAGGCCTTTGGTGTACCCTTTGTTACCATCGCGGGTCGTGGCTTCTATGAGCGCCCCGAGATTCGCGACATACTCAACATTCTACGAGCCTTGGCAGACCCGTGGGATGATCTTGCCATGGCAGGATTGCTCCGCTCGCCAGCTTTTGGCTTGTCGGACTCCGCGCTCCATAAACTGCGACTGAGCAATGGCGGGGTTAAGCCTCTGTATCTTGCTCTGAGGGGTGACCTAGAAATGCTCAGTGAACCTGACCGAGAGCGCGCTGTTCGGGCACGGGAGATCCTGGACGAGCTAGAGCCGCTAGTCGACCGATTGCCCGTGGCCGAGCTCCTGAAGCGCGCTATTGGTCGAACGGACTATCGCGCCGCGCTGGCCAGTGGCCATCATCGCTACTGGCAAAACCTTGACAAGCTGCTGGTCGACGCCCATGCAAGCAGGCTTGTACGAGTAAGGGCATTCCTTGAATACATCCGCTCTATCCGCGACGTTGGTGTCCGCGAAGGGGAGGCGCCGGTAGAGGCAGTGGGCGCAGTCCGGCTCATGACCATCCATAAGGCCAAAGGCCTTGAGTTCCCTGTTGTAGTGCTTGCGGATGCCTCTCGGAGAGTGCCGAGCAAGGGCGAGGCAGCCTATCTGCTCGAGGAAACAGGTCTCGACTTCAAGCCTGATAGGCTGGATGGTGCGCCTCTGGCCTATCAGATCGCAGCAGCAATGGACAAGGAACGGTCGCAGGCAGAGGAAAACCGTCTGCTGTATGTGGCGATGACACGCGCCAGGGAGAAACTGGTTATCAGTGGCCACTGCACGGAGACTTCGAATGGCTGGCGACTGGATGGTTGGATGAAGGCACTGGGGGAAGTCGCAAGCCTTGATATAGATGAGCTCGTTGAGGCAGCGGGTGAGAGGTGCAAGATCGAACTTGAGGGTGGGGGAGTGGTTGGGGCATGTCTGGCATCTGACGAGGTGGACGACGTCTCCCTAGAAGATCTAAAAAACATTGAGAAATGGCCGACCTCCAGCGCAACGCCTCTGTACAGAACTCTCAAGCCGGGGAGAGGGGAGGAGCTTGATCCTGAGCTTGAGGAGGAACCTGCCAGGGATTGGAGGGCTACCGGGGAACGCGTTCACCCACCGGCGGCAGTGGTTGGATTGATGGTGCACAAGGCCTTAGAACGTTGGCTATTCCCTGGGGACGAAGGTTTTGTACGTCTGCTTGATAGCGTGGCTTTGAACGAATGTCTTGTCGAAACCGCTCAACGGCAGAGGGCAATTCGGGCGGCACACAAGCTTCTCGAACGCTTCAAAGGACATCCTCTCTATGAAGAGATCGAGGCTGCCGCCGAGCGACACCACGAGATCCCCTATACGAGACCCATGTCCGATGGGTGGTCTGACTCAGGTGTAATTGATTTGCTCTATCGCGCAAATGGCCAGTGGAAGCTGATCGATTTCAAGGCCGATGAGCTGCGCAACGAAGAAACACTCGAGGAGGCCGTAGACAGCTATAGACCGCAGATACACCGCTATGTTCAAGCAGCCAGGGAGTTTCTTAAGACAGAGGTGATTTCAGCGTTGTGTTTCTTGGATTGTATGGGGGAGGTGCGGAGGGTGGGACTGTAACGGGATCTCTGATGGAACAAAACAATTCCGCGGGTACAGGAATTGTCGACGCTATAATGCCCTCGACACCTACGTAGTAGCCTAGATTACTTGAGCAGATTCAACTTGTTCTAGCTTCTCTGTACGAAGGTCTAGCTTGAGCTGGTCGCTCTCTCACCTCTTCAAGGCTCCCGGCCTTATTGCGCATAGCCAAATTGCAGCCTACAACACCAATTTCCCCTTTCTGCTTTGAGTGGAAAGAGGCTATACGCAACCGATGCGCGATACCTCTCCGCGTATGGAATAAATCCGAATCCGCCTCTGAGCATCAACAGGAAGGGGCCATACGGTCCCTGGGAGGATCTGGATCTGCTACTTGATTAAACGGTGGAGGAGAGCATTCGGAAAGGCCAACAAGTTTGATACCTTCACAATCGACAAACGCAACTTAGGAGATATTAAGTTGCGTTTTTGCGGTCTCATAGATCATTTTCTCTGAGCCCCTTGATCCGGTTTCAATTCCCCTTAAAATAATAAGAGTACGACTGTCTGCTGGTATGAAACCATCACATCCCGTTCCTCGGCAGTCAGATTCAGTAAATGGGGAGGGGGACTTGGGCCGTGGCTAAGTCATCCGCTTTCGATATGCGAGGTTCTGGACGTAAGTTCAGTATGGGGTGGCAACAAAGGGCATAGGGCTCCATTTCTTCGGTTTGTGTCTTGTTGAAAAAGGGTTCTCAATGATATGCTTCAGCGTGCCGCCCAAGAGGCGTCAGAATGCCGCTCTCCAATATTCACAAAGGACTCTTCACCAACTTAGACGATGACTTAATGGCATGAGTTTAATGGTCATTGTCCCTGATGTGCTGGGCGGACCTCCTGAGGCCGCGGAACCATTCATATCGATTGTGGCCAGTAGCAAACCACGCCGCCAGGTCACACTTGCGCTGTCCAATGTAACTTGGATTTGTCCTTATGGCAGCGCACTCTTACTCTGTGCCTGTCGATACTTGGCCAAAATGACTGACCATCCAGTTGAACTGAAATCCTTGCGGAGTAATGTCCATGCTTATTTACGTCGTGTCGACTTCTTTGACCGCGCTGGAGAGACCGCCTTCACGAAGGATCAATTCGACGAGATAGGAGACCTAGGTCGAAGTCCTGCATCCACAAACGTCCTAGAGCTGGTCCCGGTTGCGAAGCCCGACGACGTCTATGATGTGAGCGCTCGGGCGAGGAGAATCCTCCGCTACTGGCTGAGAGGCACGCCCAAGGATATTGATCAAATAGTAAGTCTGTTGTCAGAAGCTTGTAGCAATGTCGTAGACCACAGCCATGACGTTGGAGCTGTAGCAATTCAGAAATACGAGCGCGAGCCATTTGCTGATGTCGAACTCGCAATCTCTGATCTCGGAATCGGCATCCGGCGCTCCCTCGTCGAGGCACACGGGGAGGTTTCCCAGTCTGCATCCGGGTACATCGAGCAGGCATTAGCGGGATTAAGTGCGAGACACGGTCGCGGTGGCCATGGACTAGGAGCCATCATACTAGTTTATAAAACTGATCCTTAAGAAAACCTGAAGATGAATGAATAAGATGGGATTATGAGGATGAGTCTTAAACATTTATTAAGGTGTCATTTGGTAATATGAATTAAGGGAATCCATATAGTCGCGAAAGATTGAAAGGGATCATTTGGAGATCAGTTAAGGGCTCGTTTGGTGATCATGCCTGTCCTGCTAGGGTAAGTTGTTAGTACATGCTTTCCCTTTGTAAAACGGATCGAATTAATACAAAACAGTCCTGTTCACTGGATTTCATCGTGCCAGGTCGATTGCAGGGGGAAGATAGTAGTTCTCATCTTCAACATAATTGATTGTAACTGCCGCAGTTCCGGTAATCTTCACCTTGTCACAAATCAATTGCGAATTCAGTCCGAGATTATCTCCTGTGCCGTTGACCTTGCATTCTGCTGAGGGGGCATAGATCGTGCCTGTATAGGTAGAATCGGACGTGCCAGCGATTTCGACGGGAGAGGTGTTGCCAGGACCCTGATAGACCAACATCCCTTTCCAATCATTCCTGGATGGATCAACGAGGACACCTTCGGTTTGCTCTGCCCTGAGATCAACCAACGTGTTTCCTCCTAGATCGAGACCACCCTGCTGAAGGTAAATCAACACTCCTGTCCCGTTTATACTGCCCCCTGTTCCGGTGAAGCCTTTGGTCCCATAGATGCAATACATACCTGAGTTCATGGTTACCGTCGCATTTGCACCAAACTTGATACTCTCATACCTTCCTTGATTCAAAGTTCTCGTCTCGCCTGCATTGATCTTCACAGTTCCTTTCTCAGGCAAACCAGAGCAATCCGGAGTCGGTGGGGTTCTTAAATCCTCTTGGGGCACACCTTCATTAGGAGGCGGGTTGACGGATCCCGAACCTCCGTCATCAAAAGTACCAACAACCTCGATCCCATGCGGAGGTGGGCCTACAAATATATCGCCACCACCATCCTGTACGCCGGACTGACAGTTCGGATCATTGGCATCGGAATTAGAGAACACATCCCCACCGGTGATTACTGTGTCTCCAGTACCTGAAAACCAAATCCCCTTGCAGTCGTGCTCAGACGCACTGTACAAGGCATGTCCAGGTGAAAGGCTCTGTTCCGGCCTCACCCGTGACTCAGCTATGACAGTGGTAAGCAGGCCTCCATCAAAGACCAAATGTGCGAACGATGTGTTTATTTTGGATGTGATCAAGACTTGAATGTAGGCATTATTTCCCACATAAGTACCACTTCTTGGAGGATTGCTCACCTGCACCGCCCACTTCTCTCCTGTGCCAAGTGTGCAATCGTAACCAGGAGGGTCACAAGGTCCCCAGGTGGATGGATAACCATTACTTTCAATGCGTTGGAGAGCAGCAACATACAAATGCACCCCTTGAACTTTAGCCAGTGCTGCTGCTAAAGCTCCAGCATCAGCAGCGTTTTGGGCTCGGCGGCGTTCTGCGTAAAGCATCCCCCCATCGATAGCTAACGCGGCGAAACCAAAAATGCCTAGGATCATGAAAACAATGATGACAAGAACTTGCCCTGATTGAGATTCACGCTTAGAAAACATATAATTTACCTCTTATCCTTTTTAGTTCAGCAAGGAGGTTGAAGTATCGTATTGATTGCCTCCGCTGACAGTTGCAGAGCATTAAAACTAATAAATGGCGCGAGGAAGGAAAAATCATAATGCAAGGTGATCTTGATTGCGTTACCTGCGCAAGAATAACCTATCACTTGGACATTAATTTGATCATCCGTAAAGCTCGAAAAATCAACAAAATCACTTGAAGTTGTACGTATGCGCAGCCTTATACCGTCCACATCATATGGAGCGATTGAAGCGTACGAAGCGCCCTCTTGGGCCGCATCAATTAATGAAAGGTGGGTAAAGAAAGCCCGTCCCAAATCCACTGTACCAGCCAGTAAAACCATCATGAAAGTAATGCCAAGGGCAAATTCAACAAGACCTTGACCCTTCTTGAGATGAGATGTTTTCTCCTTCCGTGTATTTTCTTCTTGATCTTGGAAAAACATCTTGCACCTTTTTGTTGACTCTGGATTAAATGATTCTGCTATCATTTTGCTCTACTCAAGGTCCTATGGTTTGATATAGATCTCTTTTAAGATCGTACGGTTGGTTTCAGCGGTAATTGGTGTTGGCGGTAGCGCAAATATCGGCACAAACACCAAAGGTTGATACGTGGCCGTCACGGTAATTAAGATTTGACTGCCGAGCGTCACATCAATTGGATCAACGGATATTCCTGCCTGGCAATATTCAACTGGATCTGTGCCGCCCGGTCCGTCAACATCAAATTCTATAGTGATATTTGGCTCGAGGAATAGACTGATCCTTTCAATCGTTTCACGAATACCGTCACAGTCTTCGTAGTGTGCAACTCCCGTGGAATTTTCGCCAACAGAAGCTCCGTAACGTGCCGCATCGCGGCTGGCAGAAGCAACTGAGGAGTAGGTGATCATCAGGCGGCCAAATTCAGCTATACCAACAATAATCAGCAAGAGCGCTGGGAGAACGAGACCAAACTCTACAAATCCCTGCCCTTTTGTCCTTCTATGTCGAAGTTGAAGATTCTTCGCTGGAGAACCTTGGGATAAATTCCTCATTCGTCTTTCCTTCTACACTTCTTTTCTGAACAAATGTATACATTGCATTCAATCCTGCTAATTCATTGTATTATAGAGAAGCACTCCCTTACAGTTTGCTTACATCTAAAGCGGGACTGAACGCCTCGATGTGGAACGAATACTTCCTTGGTCGTCAGGAAGAGTTCGACGTTATCCGATTGCAGATCTTGATCGTCAACGCAAAGCCGTGCAATTGACCACATCGCCAATTACACGGCTACGAATAATGCTCCATGTAAGCATCATCTCGCTTCGGAAACTGGCTGTCATGGTCTGATAGGCAGACTTTAGACCCTATAGCTATGCGTCACCACTTTTCAGTGGCTTTGCCATTTCGGCGAGCAAACAATATTCCTTTTGATTAAAGTAACGTAATACCTAAGCAAATGTTACAGTACTTCGGATGGGTAAATGTAATCAGCATACGCGGATGAGATCAAAGCTATATAAGTTATCCAAAAAGTAAAATGAACAATGATGCTAAAGAGATCACGCCAGCAATAGAAAATCCGATAGCGGCTGCTCGTTGTCTGGAACTGTTATGCTTATTAACGCTTTCAAGGTACGCATTGAAGTCATTTATAAAATTGATATTTGCTTTATCTAATTCAGGATCAGTTTCCTCCTTTCCAGAGTGCGAGCTCCGTTCTCGGAACTTGAAAGGTCTGATGCCTTCGGTAGATTGTCTCCAATTGATATAAGCAAAGTAGAAGAAAAATGCGGAAAAGAATAGCCACACGATATAAAGGTAGGTCATTGTGTCCTCCCGAATAATCAAGTTTTCAATTATGGAGTATATATCAAACCATCTTATTTAGCAATTTACCCTATGAATATATTATTTATTTGAATGATTCGCGATCACGACTTGACTCACCATGTTGTGTCAAGAATTTTGAAAATTACCTAAACTTGGTTACTATTATTCCTATTGGTGGGTTTTCCCAATTTTGTAAGAATATTAGGGGCAGGTTATGGATGATCCGAGGCTAAGAGGTCAAGTCCTAGATCTGCTGTAAAAACAGCGACATGAGTCATGCGATCTCCCTCAAAGCCTCTCTGGAACGAGTTGCTGGTAGTAGGCCCAGCTCAGCACGGAGTTGAAGGAGTTGCTGTTGCTCAAACTCACTCATCCGAACCCCTCGCCATCGCTGACTGGCCTGCCACAGTGTTGCGAAGACCAACTTCAAACAGCTCTTCTCGGTCCAGAAGCCAGGGATGATCTTGGTCCGCCGCTTCTGCTCGACGAAGGCTCGCTCCAGCAGGTTAGTGGTACGAATACGTTTGTGATGAACGGTCGGGCAGCGCATGTAGGACCAACAGGCTTCCAGATCGTCGGTGAAAGATTTCATCGCCGAAGGATACTGGTCCTGGTAGCGCTCCAGCAGATCTTTAGCGATCATCTCTGCCACTTCTCGGTTCGGAGCATAGTATGCACTGTGCACCATGGCCTTGAGTTCTGCCTGGGTGTCATCAGGGACCTTCCCGATCACGTTGCGTATCTTGTGTGCCAGACAGCGCTGACGAAGGCTGTTAGGCCACGCTTCCTCAACGGCTCGGATCAAGCCGGGAGCGCCATCGGTGGACCAGCACCGGCGCTTGCAGCCCTCTTCCCTGGATGCTCCGGATGAAGTCCTGCCAGGCGGTGTAGCTCTCCTTATTGCCCAGACCCATGTGCAAAAGCACCTTCTGGCCGTTCCGGCAGATCCCCCAGGCTACAAGAACGCCTTCCTTCAAGCCCGCCAGGCGTCGCAGCGACTCATAGACCCCGTCAAGAAACAGGTACTCAACCTCGA
>Ga0209986_10002538_pt1 | contig 16621 bp, 30 predicted proteins | sample BlataG_FD_183168 | JGI IMG/M metagenome (GOLD analysis project Ga0209986, IMG submission 183168) | Deep subsurface microbial communities from Black Sea to uncover new lineages of life (NeLLi) - Black_00105 metaG (SPAdes) (version 2) | ecosystem: Environmental > Aquatic > Marine > Oceanic >...
CTAAGTTGCTGGCAGGTTATGAGAGGTTCGCTTCAGCCTTTGAGTATGGATCCCGTATTGGTGATTTTCGACTGGGATTGAAAGAAGGTAAGAGCCCACTCGAAGCAGCCTGGGAAGCCAGGGAAATTACCACTGACTTCGGCAAGATCGGATCCAATGGATTCTGGGCCGGGTTTATTCGTACAGTTCCTTTCATGAATGCAGGCCTCCAGGGTGTTGATAAGACAGCCAGGAAGATCTTCGAAATGCAGGGCGAAATGAGCCTGGCAAACACTGTTCGCCTTCGTGATATGGAAGGGAAGGTCGATACTGAAAAAGCTATGTTCCTGCTGAAAGCGATGCCGTTAACAATCGGTACCCTGGCACTGTTCGCAATCAATTCCGACGATGAGCGATACAAGCAGTTAACAGTCGATGAAAAAGTTCGCTTCTGGCATATGTGGGTAGATGATCCAGATCTTCGCAGGATCCTGGGTGTTCCCAATACCGGGCACATAAAGTTTCCAAAGCCTTACGATATTGGCCATATATTCGCCTCGATCCCCGAATCGATAATGAACTATATCTACAGCGAGCATGGCGATGAAGCAGGCAAGATGATCACATTCGCAATGATGAACACCTTGGGTATGTTCGATTATCCTGGTATCGCCAGGCCAATGATCGAAGTAATGCAGAATGAGAAGTTCACCGGGGCCCCGATCGTTCCACCGTACCTGGATGCAGCTACACCAGAATACGCCTGGCAGGAATACACCGATCGCACACCTGAGATCTATGTTCGCCTGGGTAAGTTGCTCAATGTATCGCCCCTGATCGCTGAACACATGGTTAAGGGTTACACCGGCTATTTGGAAATGGCATTGACTGATGCAACAGAAGCCTACTTCTGGGATGAAGAAAAGTGGGGGCCTCAACCTTTCCCGCGTAAAGCTACTGACTATGTGGCCAAGCAGTTCCGTAACGATCGCCAGCCATTCCGGACGAAATACACCGAGGGTTACTATGATCTTCGGGCCCGTTCCCAGGATACGAAGCGATTCTTTACCAGGCTGCAGAACCAGGCAGTATTGAAGGACAAAACAGATAAGGATCTCAAAGCGTGGTTTAATGCCGAGGGTAATGCCTTGCTGGTGGAGCTAGATAAGCACTTCGCCAAAATGAACCGCGAGCTTACGGATCTACCTGATATCATTACGGCTGTGAAGTACAACCCAGATATGACCAGGGAAGAGAAAGAACAACAGATAGAGAAGTTGTACCAGGGTAAGAACAAGGTAATATCGCAAATGTATATTGCTTCAGAGAAGGCACTGTTTGAACTTGAGAAGCAGCAAGCCAAAAAACAAAGAGAAAGGAGATAGTTATGTTAGTTCCATTGACCACTGGATTATTCCAGTTCCGTGATCCAAGTACTGACCAGCCGGTTCGTTATGGGTTTGTTTATGCGATCGATCCAACTACTGGGGATCCTGCAGACGTTTGGGCCGATCAAGCCGGTACCATTCCTTACACTGATGGCAAGGTTCCATTAAACAGCAATGGGGAAGCGTATATTTATGGCAACCAGATCTACACGCTGCGCCTAGTTGATAGCTGCAATCGTTTGATCCAGACCTACAGCCCAGTAGGGTTTTTACCCATACTTACACCAGGTGTTGATTTCTTAGAAGTTGATGGTGGCGCAACAGTCGAGCTTACAGCCGACCTTCTTCTTGGCGGGGTATTCTATAATTTCATGACAATTTTTGTGATTGTTCAAGATGGTGGCATTAAGGATGATGCTATTTTAGAGCTTGGTGATGACTTCCTGGCAGCAACACAGTCAGGCGCCAGGATTAACTTTGTTCGTGGTAACTCTGCAGGCTTAGGTGTTGGTGATTCCGGTTTTGCTTTTAGTGAGATCGAAACCACAAAGTTAACCCAGAACAGCGCATATTTACCATCATGTGGTGTACTTGATACTGAAAACACAGAGTGCACACTCATACGAACTGGAGATAGCGGTATATTCATTACTGGCGATCTCGATTTCGACGCACCATAAGGAGCATACAATGCAAGTTACAATTCAAATGCTAAAAGCAAAACCGCACTGCCAAGACGCAGATAAGTTTTTCCCGTTGTTCGAACGAGATTATCCAACCGGTACTACCCTTGGTGATCTTCTTGATAAGTCTGAAGCTGATGCACCAGACTTTTTCGAGTGGCTTGTTGAATCATTTCATGACGATATCGAGGTGGCGGATTATTCTGGTTACTGCCTGCAGTGTAAGTCACTGCTTGTAAAACACCGGCCAGATCTTATTGGTAACATCGGCTATGACGCTATGACAGAAAAGCAAAAGCGTTATATTGATCTATTTGAGGGGTAAGGTATGTCTTTTGTTCGTGTTGATACAGGATCGATTCGATTCACCAATCCAGCAACAGGAAAGGCGCTATCAGGGGGTAAAGTTTATACTCGTGATAATGCAACGGGCCAGCTTGTTACCACTTACCAGAACCAATCTGGCAGTGTTGAGAATGAGCAGAAAATAACGCTGGATATCTTTGGTGAGTGCAAGATCTTCTATAATAACCTGCTTACTCTGGAAGTTTACGATTCTTGTGGCCGGTTCATTAACAAGTATATGGATGTTGGCGCTTTAAGCCCAGGCGATCCAAATGCGTTACCTGTTCTTGAAAATGACAGTACTCAGTCGGTGCCAGATACATTATCCGACGGTGATTTACTCACGGTACTTGATGAAACTACCCGTGAGGGTAAAGGTGTGGCTATACCTTCAACCATTACGTTGAATGGTAATAAGGTTCTTGGCAGCATACTGGGCGCTTACTCAGTGGTATTAAACAAGTTTGCTTTAACGGGATCTCCAATACCGGCAGAAGCTATTGTTATCGGTGATACTAACGGATACCGATACAAGCTACTGATTGCCGGTGATTCTGCTATCAATCCAGAGTCTGAAATTTATGATTCCTTTACTGGACTAGGCACGAATTGGCGAAACCTTGAAATTCAATCGACAAATGAACTTAGCTATCACTGGCAGAATAGAGATTTTTATACTGATAGTGGTGCAGCTAATGCTTATGTGCTTTCAAGTGTTTCACCTAATATTAATGTTGAGCAATACGATTCAGGCATGGCCCTGGCATTCATAGCGCAAAACACAAACAGCGGGCCAGCTACTATAAATGTAGATGGTTTTGGTGTTAAAGCGATCGTTGATACAGATGGAAACGCATTACTAGGTACCGAAATTTCTACCAGTGCTTATAACTTCGCTAGATATGATGCTGCAAATGATCGTTTTGTATTGGTAAGCCAGGCTGGTGGTGGTGGCGGATCTTCTGATGTTGGTTTTCAGATCGATGGCTTAGTGTTCACGTCGGATCCCGGTGATGGAATAACAACCCCGTTTGAAAATGTTGTTATCAACCCAGGGCGCTGCAAGAACGAAACTTTTCAATTCACCATGGTTAATGCTGCAGCAATTAGTAAAAAGTTTGGTGATGCTTATAGTGAAGGCCCAGGTGGTGGAATGAGGCCCCCAGCTGTTGTAATTAATCCTGGTCAGTACATGGCCATTTTCTTAATGGCTAAAGCAGATGGAACCATTGATATCGGTTTAGATGTGGACGAAGCAGCTGTTGATCTTAGAGCTGCAGCACCTACTTATGTTTTCTTTCGTCGAATTATGTGGTTGCCAGCTTTCTCTGGATCCACCTATTGTGACATTAGCCAGCAAGGCGATAACTTTAGGCTCGGAAAATCGGTTTTGTCTGCAGTAGGTCAAACTCTGATAAATGCTGCCGGTGGTAATGAATCGATAACCTTCAAGGCACCAGCACCACCGAATACTAGGCTGTTTGGATTTTTATCAGAAAACACACTGGTACCAACACCAGCTGGAGGATTTTGGACAGCCCAGGCTTTTTATTATGTTTTACCTACATGGAGCACATTTGCACCGAGTGCGTTTTCTTACCAGGTTAAATACGACGTTCTGAATGGTAATGCAGGGGCTTATGAGCTAGGCCGTGAAATGACACTGCATAGTGCGTTTGAAGTAGAGGTAGATGAAAACCAGGAGTCTCAAGTTCTTGTTACTACAACTGGGCAGCCAATAACTGGTCAGCTATATGTATCAGCTTCTATGTGGTCAGATCGACGTTTGCAAGATGGCGTTCAAACACCAAACTCTGTTAATCACGTTCCTTAATATCGGAGAATCGTATCTTGGGTGGTACCGGGTAATCGTCACACTCACCATCCAGGATATCGATATCGCCCTTAGTGGTTAGTATTTTCGTAACGACGCCATTTCTCATGTGAACGCCAGTGATCCTGGCATTATTAAAAAGCTTTATGAAGTGGGCCGGGTTACGAAACTGACCTGGCTTGCTCTTATCCCAATCGTTTTGTGCAATGTATTCTTCAGTTATTGGTGATCCGGATGGTGTTTCGATGTAAGTCGGCTTACGAATGAAATCTTCGTCACTCATATCTTAATGCCTTTCTTCAATGCACCGTCCAGGCATTCAGCAGAGCAGCATCCGCGTACCCGGTGGGCAATAAAATTCACCTGGGTAAATGTGTACTTACACTTCTTTCCATTCTTGTCATAGCCTTTACAAACAGGCATTTTTAATTTTAACATTTCGCTCATGCGAACAATCCTTTTAAGTTAGTAAGTGCCTGGCGCATATTTTCACGTCTACTGGCAGCCTCTTCCGCCACCTGGGTTACAGCAAGATCCCCGATCTTAATCAGTTCAGACATTGGTTCTTCACCTTTTTCTACCTTCGACTTCATGCCAAAGAAATCGCACTGTGTTTCCCTGGGCATCATCTTGAAATGTACAGAGCACAGAATGCGAGAATTGAGAATAGTATGATTACACCCGAAGATAGGACATGGCTTTTTAGTTTTATGTTGCATCGAGGCACCTCCTGGTGCATTTAAGTTGAACATCCATAAGAACTGCATCGTGTACCATATGGATTAAAGGCTCTATATCGCCAAATGCTAAAGCAGATTCAGCATTGCGATAAGAGTATCCGGCCCTTGGATCGTGTTTTAACCTAGAATCAAGAGCCTTGAATAGGGTAATGGCCTCATCGTCAGTTAAAACCATTATAAGCCGAGCAGGCCGTTCTGGAGTTGCATCCAGTGTTGCGGCCCGCCAGGCACAAAAATCTACGTATGACTTTATTTTCACAAGTACGCCCTGTTGATCCATCCAGCAAGGAAGATCGATTGAGTATCATCAGCTGCAACGATCAAACGATAATGGCACGCTTGTTCACTGCGAATTGCAGCCATGAGCGCACCCTGGTCTGACGTATTCATCAAATGCTTGGTTTGCCTCCCGATTATGCCGTCCTCAGTCAAAGTGCGCCCACAGGCCCTTAGAGCGCGTTGAACGATAAAGCCAACACTGCGCGATCGCATGTTTACATACATACTAAAAACCTTTTTAGCCAGGTCGTTGCTTTTAATCGTTTCGCATTTATAGTGTTTCCAAAAATACTTGTAGTAAAAGTGCTTAGCTGTTTTCACATCCAAGGCTTTCATATCTTCAGCATCGACGTGACCATCGCCATTGATATCACCTTCCGCAATGCTTTTAGCAAAACGCAGACTAATACCATAATTAGTAGCGCCCCCATGATCTTGGGCGATGTTGTTGTACCCGCCTTCCATCATCACAACCTCTTCAAAGGCCTGGTTAAAAATATCTGAGTATTCCATGTTGATCTCCTATGATTCAGTTTTTGGAACTATCGTATTTCGCCACTGCACAAGCTGGCTAAGTGCTTGGCGCTGTGTGCGACCATTACCATAGGGAACGACTAACAAAGTCATTTCACCTTTGATTTTTACCAGGGCCGCATAAGCATTCGGAGTGCTTTGGCCAAGGCCCCATGGGTAAATCGCAGCAGGCAAGTACTTTGGATCCACATCGTTGGGGCCGTATGTTTTTAATAATTGTCGTTCTCTGATCACGTCTAAACTCCTTTTGCGGTTACATCCGCAGCTTTTTGCTTTTCCGCCTTTGAGTTGATCCAGGCGAACTTCAAATACATTCCCGCAGTGACACTTTGCCTCCACGAACTTCTTAAACCCTTTTTGGCCAGGGTTACGTTTAAGCTTTTTTAAAGCCAGTACTTTCACGTTATTGAAAGAATGGCCCACCTCGTCAATGCTGGTCGCTCGCATCATAGTAAAAACTCCTCGTAAAGTTTTTGGTTAAAAAAATCCTGCGTCCAGCGTTCAAGCTGCAGCAATGTGTGTATTTCCTGTGGAAACCCTTGTGGATAAATTAAGGCCTGCACCTTATGCCAGAGTTCTCGCTCAGTGCCGTATCGCTTTTCAAATACGGCTTTGTTGTTGTGAAGGGATCCTGGGTGCATATAGTTATGCGCTTGCGGAAGAAGTGGCAGCACCAGGAAGTGTGCGTTCTTCTTTGTTTTCCCAAGTAGGTGGTGAATATCCAGGGCCGGGCATTCAGTGAATGGCATGATCAGTTTGCTTGTGATTGATGCGATACAGCCCAGCTGTGCGGTTTTGTCGATGTGCCTCAATTCCAGGGCGGTAGGTTTACGGCCCTTCATTGTTTGGCGCCTTCCGTGGTTCTTCTAACTGCACATTGAATGGGATCCCTTCATACTGGCCTGACTTGATACATCTCAAGATTTCCCTGGCAAGCAGTTCAGCGCGGAAGTGGTCGATGATAGTTACCCGGAAGGTGTTGTTACTGATTACCAGGCGATCGAGTTCTCTCTCAGCCATATCAAACCTTCTTTGGAGCGTTTGGATCTGTGATGATCTGACCAGGCCCAGGCATATCCGCCACCGTTTTCTTGATATCAGACAAAAGCTTTTGAACGACCAGCTTATCTGAGTTACCAATCATGGCGTGTGCTGTAACGATCATTAAGTTTGAGAGTGCAACCATGGCAGCTTCACGATCGGAGATATGCAGCTGGTTCATCATCATTTCAATAAGGCCAGCAGCTCTTGTTTGGCACATAGTTGGAAAATCAATCTCAGGTACTTCATGTTCATCTTTTTTAAGATCACGGACTTTGTTGAGATCAATCGGGTTTTGGTCTGACATTCTAGGTTCCTTTTTCAAGTAAGAGATACAGTAACAGATGTTACAGTAACAGTTACTTCAAAAGAAAGTGTGTAAAAGAGAAAAATTACCAGATAATAAACTTACAGACATAGGAACACTTTTTCCCCTGAAATCTACTTCACCCAGTACAGTGTTGTAATTCAGCCAGCCTGATGCTGGAGGTGATGCTTGTCACCTTGGTACTCATTCCGCAACCCGGCACTGCCATACCAGATTAAACGCCCCTGCCAAGGCCTACCCTTGGATCAATTTAGCGTACTGTGGCTCGCCATCATCTTGATGCTTGGACTTCAGGGAGATCGTTGTCAGTGTGCGACAGAGCGATCATTCCGATTCCGGCTTACCTGGGTTTATACCCATGCTTGTTTATTTAACGTGATTCCAGCATTCGGGTTATGAAAGCTCACGGAACACCAGCAGGGATTTGTATTGTTAGATGTGCCTGCATTTGGAGAAGTGTTCGCCTACATTTATCGAACAGGGCCAGCAATGCAGGTAGCTTTTACTAGACACGAGGATCTAGTGGCCCATGCGTGCAATGTAAAAAAAAAGGCCTGAACAAGTCAAAGCCTTTTTTTAAAACGATGGCGGATTCTAGCCAGGATAGCTTTTGATGTAATCGGGCCAGCCTACTTTGAATTGTTTTGAGTGAATATCAGCCAAGTCTGATTCCCACCACTTATGGAATGTGCAATGGCCATCATCGATTCTTAGAAAATCTTCAAGCTGATATTTTTTAAAGATCTCTTCCAGCTTGTTATCCAGGCGCGTCCAGGCTTCAAACAGCATGACTTCAATACGATCTTCAAACGATAAAGCATCCCATTCTTGCTGGGCCTGGTGTTCTTCTTCAGTCATAAACTCATCATAGGGAACAAAAGCGGAAGTGAAGTGCACGATCACTCTCTCAATTCTTTGAGTTTTTGGATTAAACCGATCGCCACAAATTAAAGATACAGCAATAAATCCACCAGGTACTCGACGAAGACCAAGACGCTCAGGCACTGCCTGCAGGTTCTCGAACATTCGTAGTTTTTTTATAAGTGGTTCAATTTCATGGTACTGCGGGGGGAGGTGTTCAGACATTATTCAGCCTCAGTGATCATGCGACGGTATTCTGCAAGCCCTTTATCTGTAAGCTTATACACTTCAGGATTGGGGCCGCGTTTACCTAGTGCTTGTTTTTTTCGCTTAGTAACCAAACCTTCATCAATCAGATCTGCAGTGACTTCATGGATCCAGCTGGTAGGCATTTGAACTTTATTTGCTGCCCTGGATAGATCTGTCTTAGTTGGCTCACCTTCAGTTCTACAGATTCGTAAAACCTTCCAGCGTAGTTGTGTAATCTCTTCACTTGTTGGAATGTCATCGCTTGCATCCATTTTATTTTTCCTTTACAGTTACAGTAACAGTTACTTCATTATCCGAAGTAACGATGCAAAACACAACAGACAACAGAAAAATATGCAGGGGTTTTTCTTATGGCGCTTCAAATAATCGGTTCCACCGACGAAATCAAAGTCGAAACAATCATCTTACTCATATATGGCCAGCCTGATGCTGGTAAAACATCCACAGCCTTTACAGCAAAGAACACATTATTGATTGATTGTGATCGTGGAGCCCACCGTTCCCGTTATCGTCAATCGTGTATCCAGCCAAAAAGCTGGGGTGATGTAATGAACCTGGCCAAGCAGCCAGAGTTAGATAAATTCGATACCATTGCAGTAGATACAGTGGGCCGACTACTTGAGATGATTACCAGCTCTGTACTTTCTGATGGCAGTAGTCATGGGAGCAACGGGATCTTAAACCTTCGGGGCTATGGTGAATTGAAGCAGCGTTTTGTTGCCTGGTTAAACTCTTTGCGCGAATTGAACAAAGATATTGTCTTGCTGGCCCACCATAAAAACCAAACGCAGCAAGAGAAAGTTGGCAGTCGATATGAGACTAAGCATTTTCTTGGCCCTGACATTATCGGTGGAGCACAGCAGGAAGTGATGAAGGTATGCGATGCCGTAGGATTCTTACACCGTGAAGGCCATCAGCGTGTTATGAACTTTGATGCTACAAGTGAGCGTGCTGGTAAGAATGCAGCGAGGATCCAATACCATGCTGTACCTGACTTTGAAAGCAGCCCAACTTACTTGGCTGGCATTATCCAACTGATTAAAGACAATCTCTCAGGTATTGGACGTGAAGAACGTGACATTCAAAAAGATGTAGAAGAATTCAAAGCCAAGCTACTGGGTGACGTAGCTGTATATGTTGAGCAAGAAAGAACCTATCCGTTAGAAAGCCTTAATCTGATGCTTGCAGAGGCAAATTGCATTGAGAGGGTGGCGGTTAAATCTATCTGCTTGAAGGAAGTCGGACAGATTGCCCGTAATTATGGGTACAGCTGGGATAAAGAGAACCAGGTTTTTAAAATCAAGGAAGAGGAACCAGCTGATGTGCCAGGGAATGAGGCAGTACAAGATGATGATGTGCCAAGCACTGATGAATCCACAACCGACGCGGCTTAGTTACGAACTGCAGCGTGCTGCCAAGGATATCTGTGTGAACATCGAAGAGAAATTAGAAGTTGTACTTGCAATGAATGGTGGAAACCAGGATAAAGCAATGCACTTTCTTATGTCGTTGTTGGCTGTTTCTAACCAGAGCGATGCCCTAAGCGATTCTATTGGCGAGTATCAGCTTGAACAAATAGATCGTTAACTTTCCCGCCCCAGTCCCCTAGCTGGTGGCGGTTTTTTTTACACTGGAGATACAAGTATGGCTTTAAACATTGAATTTGACGGCAAGGCGCGTCTCAAAGGGGTTAATACCCGCAAGGAGATCCATGGCGATGATTTTAAGATCGGTATGGATCTAAATTTAATCGGCAAGATCGACGTTGAAAAGCACAAAGATATTGTCTCAAAGCTATTTGGTGGTAATCAGGCTGATGCACTTTTGTTCTGGGATAAAAATGGATCCCCTAAGTTTGCTGGTCTTGGTGTGTTGCATAGTACCGAAGATTTTAGTGAGGGCCAGGCCTTGGAGATCGATGGCAAAAAATATGAAGGTGTTGTTCTGAAGAAGTTCGGATTGGCCCCGCATTCTAAATTTACAGCAGAGCTATCGGTACAGGTTCAGATTAGTGGAATTCCTTATACGCAAACAGGCCACATTCTTAAATGTCTAACTATCGGTGAGATCAAGGCCGAGATTACTGGCCAGCTTGAATTGCTTAGTAAGGGCGAGCTAGCTGTAAAGGCTGAAGAAGATAAGCTGGAGGATGTTGGTGGCCCAAAAGGTGATCACCAGAAAGGGCCTGCAGATCCGTTGTTTGAAGAGGCGCGTGAATTGGTTTGCACAAAGTTATCAGGTGGCTGCGGTATTGGTTCAATTCAAATGGGATTACGTGTTACTGGCAAGCGAGCCGGTGAGATCTTTAAGGCATTGATTGATGCCAAAGTTCTAGGTAAACCAGATGAAGACGGTCTTTGTATGGTTCAGACTCAAGCAATAAAAGCGTTTAACCAGGAGCACAACGTAGCATAAGAATTCACCATTGGGGTGTGTAGTGGGTTCCCGTAGCCACTTAAATTTAAACGGGATGAAATGTGCTGGTAAGAGTAAAAGTAACTCAATCGCGAGTGGAGTGTTAAGTAAGATATTCAAAGGATGCGATTCACCACTTTAAAAACAGCCTGGCCACGGTGGAATGGCACTGATGGGGTAACGACCATCACCAGCATGATTTCAACTAACTAACGAGGTATTACAATGAAAACACCAAAGAAAACAAAACGACTATCAGTAACGGAACAGCTAAAGCTTGCCAAGCAGCGATGCAAGGATTATGAAAATTCAGTGCAATCGCTAGACATAAAACTTAGAGATAAGTCTAATAATTTTTCTGCATTGCAGAAGGAGTTCTCAACGCAAGGCCTAGCAATAAATACTCTACGCGGTGACGTTGAAGATTTAAAAAGTGCACTTACTGCCAAAGAGAACCTTTACGATTTACTGCTTGAAAAACACCAGGTGTATAAGATCCAAGCGCTTGAGTCACTAGATTCTAAGAAGAGGAAGATCATTAACCAGCTAAATATGATTCATGAACTGAGAGAATCAAACGACCAAGAGATTGGACGTGTTAAGAAGTACCAGAGCGAAATGGAAACAGCGAAAGAGTTTGCTGCAAGCCAGGATTATGAAGTTACTCGGTACCGTACAATCATTGATAGCCTGGAAGTTATTATTCGGCACAGCTTGATTACACATGGTTTGGATCCAAAATCTTTATATAACGTGGATCCAGATGAAGTTACTAACTACCTGGTAAACCAGGGCCATGCGGATCAGTTACCTGAAATTTTGTTCTATTATTCACTGTTCACAATTATCACCACTAGGCACTTCGATATGGATCTGCCGATGACCGATGCAATGGAGTATAAATAATGGCACAGCGCGGAGTAAATAAAGTAATCATTGTTGGAAACATTGGTCAGGATCCTGAGACAAAAAGCACACAATCCGGTTCACAAATCACCAATATCAGTGTAGCCACTAGCGAAACCTGGAAGGATAAGCAAACGGGCCAGCAGCAGGAGCGCACCGAGTGGCACCGTGTTGTGTTCTTTGGCAGGTTGGCAGATATTGCAGGCCAATACTTAACTCGTGGCTCAAAGGTGTATGTTGAAGGCGCCCTACGTACTAGGAAGTGGCAAGACAACAATGGTCAGGATCGTTATACGACTGAGATCGTCGGTAGCGAAATGCAGATGTTAGACAGCCGTGAAGGTGGCGGTGGACAACAATCAACGGGCCAGCGCCAAAGTAGGCCACAAGCGCCTCAAGCCCCTGCAGCGCCTATGGCCCAGCCTGGTACAGATTTTGACGATGACATACCTTTCTAATGGAAACCAAGCAACCCAAACTGCGTGCCAGTGAGAAGCACCTTCCTGATTGTAAGATGAAGAGGGAAGGTCGCTGCGACTGTCACGTTCAATTCGTAAACGATCATCATGATCGCTGTATATTCCACAGGCACCCGACTATGTGCGATTGTGGTGGAGTAAGAAAATGAAATTAAACAAAAACATTATTAGCACCATTTTACATTCAGCTTTTGGCAGAATGAATAAGCAGCAAGGTTTTAGTTATCGCTGGCAAGGTGGAAGTATGCCAACACCTGGAAAGCGCCAAAAACTAGCGAGTTTGAAGCGTAAGCAACAGAGATCTAAGAAGCGCAGGGGAATGTAAGAATGGTGAGGTACCCCAGCAGGCGGTGGGGCTAATAACACCTGCAACCAGGCTACCCCGACCTCCTTGCGACACATAGGGCAAACCATCTTTAAGGCTTAGTTTTTAAGTGATGGAAGTAGTGACTGGCTGACACTGGGAAAGACTAGAACCATAAACTTAAACTAAGCATTGGAGAAATAAGATGGAAGAACATGATTTTGGATGGGCCCTTAAACAACTGAAAGGTGGGCACTTAGTTCAGCGACGCGGCTGGAATGGTAAAGGGATCTTTATCAAGCTGCAGGTACCGGATGAGCACAGCAAAATGACAAGCCCGTATATCTATATTGATACAACTGGCCTGCAATCTGACAATGAAGCAGCGCCCAGAAGCTGTGTTCCTTGGTTGGCTTCTCAAACGGATATGCTTGCAGACGACTGGGATATTGTTTCCTGCGACACTGAAGGCTAAAGAATTAAACCATCCGCCACCAAAACCGGCACCTGGTGGACACCCTTAGCCGGTGGTGGGTGGTTTATCTAACTGGAGTAAATGATGGTGCCTCAAGAAATACACACAGCTCCCCTGGGAGAAGATCTGTTGTTGTTCTTCCCTGGTTATGGTTGGAAGCGTGCGATGCCATTGTTTTATGGTAATCAGAAAGCCAAGCAGCAATGGTGTAAGAATGGATATTCCAGGCCCACACACTGGCTACCATTGCCACCAGATCCACTTACTCCAATTCGACCAGGTGATAGTACCGAGGAACACTTCTAATGATTAAGATCAACTTTGCTCATCGCTCGATGATAGGTGCAATGCAGGAAACAGTTGAAGAAGGCGATGTATGCCCGATCCCCGAAATTATTCAATTCATGACATACGATTCTAGCCACATGGCAGTAGTGGCCACGTTTTTTAATGGTATTCACTATGCCTTTGGTGCTGATACTTTTCGCAATGCGCACATTAGGACAATGCAGCAAACGCTTTACAAAGAGCAATGGGAAATGATCAAGACTGCGATCGAGGAAATCTATCTGAACACGATGAAAGAGCAGCACACTGCCAGGCAGAGATTACACTAATGGCCGCAATAAGAATGAGTATCGAGCAGTACGAGGACATTATCCAGGGCCGCAATCAAAAGATCGACGCACAGGTAGCAGAGGTTAAGAAGAACAAGTACAACAATAAGCGCATGAAGGTTGACGGTATCAATTTCGATTCAAAAGCTGAGGCCCTTTATTACGAATACAATAAGTTAAGGATCCGGCTTGGTGAGCTTAGTCACCAGCATATGCAGGTACCTTTTCACATGGCCAATGGTAAGAAGTACATTGTTGACTTTCTTGAGGTATTGCCTAGTGGCTTAATTCGATACGTTGATGTAAAGGGTAAGGCTACTGATGTGTTTAAGCTGAAGAAGGCCCAGGTGGAATTGGAGTTTGGTGTAAAGATTGTTTGCATTAAGAAGATGCCAGGCGCCAACCACACGTTTGAAGAGATCACGGTTAAATAACATTAAACAATAGGTGAGAGAGATGGAAGTAAGTGATTTTTTAGAGCAGGTAGCATACAAGAGCGAAATGCTAATAATGGATGATGCGCCAACAGAGGTGTGGAAAAGTAAATTTGATGACAGCTACCTGTCCCATGTCGGTTTGGAGTGTGATTTAAAATTCTTGGCCGACAGAGAGATAACCCAAGAGCTTACGCATGGCGTTGGCTTTAGCCCTAAAGATGGCAAATGGTATGGGTGGAGTCATCGCGCTATTTGCGGCTTCCATATTGGCTCAACCTGTAAAAAAGGTGATTGTCATTATCGCGCATCTAATGAAGATGAAGAAATTGATGCTGCTATTGCCTTCTGGCGTGACGATGAATTCCATGAAAAAACGTGGGTTGAAGATGTTGGTGATGGAAAGATTGAGGTTAAATGGCTTTACAACGATTTAACGCCCAATGAAAAAATCAGAGGCACAGTGTGTGGCACGACTTGGAACTATAATCCTTCAGAGTTTGGTAGAGGCGAATGGACTGCGGAAACCTTAGAAGACGCAAAACAAATGGCTATTGATTTTAATAAAGGCGTTAGTTAACACATAAACAAACATAGGGCAGCATTAGCTCAAGGAGATAAGCATGAGTGATAAATACGGAAAGAATTTAATTTGGTTTCTTGAGGAAGTACAGGCTGGGGATGATGATTATATCGAATCGCACCATGTTGATATTTACGGTGAAACTGAAAGTGGTTTAGAGGGAAGTTGCCAAATTGATATTCGAGAGCTTTGTGGAGAGGCCGCCAAAACCATATCAGAGCTTCAAGCCAAACTAGCAGCATACAAAGGGATGGATGAATTAACACAGCTAGGTCAAGAAATGGGTGATTATGATATTGGAGATAAGCATGAGTGAAGTATGGGATTTAAAAAGGCTTAAAAACCAAGTTATATCCACAACGGGCTGCAAGGTAAATGATTTAGCAATTAGTATTATTATCTCAAGCTACCTATATGAAGTGTCGGAGTATGAGCAGGATAAGATAAAAGCTAGGGCGGGGCGACATAGTAAATCGCCACTGATTTGGCGTAGTGTTGATAGTAGTGTAAAGCCTGTTTTTGTTGATGAAAGGTCGTTGATTCAGGTGCTGATTTACACAGATGAGTATGGTGTTGAGCATGGGTATTTTGATAGGGATGGACTGTTTTTAGATGCGGATTTAAAAGATATTGGCGCTACAGAGTGGGCATCACTTAAAGATTTGAGAGAACAATCTAAAGGAGATAAGCATGAGTGATAAAGAGATAGAGCAAGCGTTAGTTGATGCTGATTTAAACGCACAGCACATTATTAAAAATAAAAAAGTGTATCCACAGGAAGCGGTTTCCCTTGCTTTTGACCACTTAGTAATTGTTAAACAGCAAGCCGAGCAAATAGCCGAGCTTGAGCAAGAGATTAAAGAGCTAAAAGACCTGCTTCGCTTAATTTCTAATCGAATAGCGGATGCTCAAACTGCTAATTGCATGGCTAGAAGTGTTCTGTTGCAATCAATAGTTCATAGAATAAACGAGGCGCTAGGTGATGAGTGATAAAAAATATAGAGACTATAAAAGCATGGTTGAGATTATTGAGGATGGTCAGGCTGTCGGATTAGTTGATGCTGAATTTGTGACAAAACAAGCCGAGCAAATAGCAGAGCTAGAATCTAAACTGGCAAGTTCTGAAATGGAACAAACCACAGGAGCAAAGCCCAACATGGAAAAAATCGTAGAACTTAAAATGTGCCCGTTTTGCGGTGGTGAGGCTCATTTAATAAGAGAGGCAAGCGAGAATTTTGTTCAGTGCAGCACTCGCGTATGCCCTTTGTCATGCCTTAAAGATTGTTATGTTGATGAGTGGAACGCACGCGCCTATGAGCAAGAGATAGAGCCACTAAACAAAACTATTGAAGGCTTGAAACATCAGATTGCAAATGACACTGATCATATTCATAGCTGCATGATGTGCAGTATCTTTGAACGCCAAGCCTGTAGAGAGCAACACAAGGGGCTTGAGCAAGAGATTAAAGAGCTACAAGCCAAACTAGCAGAGCAGGGAGCGATAAAGCAGATTAACGAATTAATTCAAGACGGCCACAAGGATTATGCGAGAGATTTAGAGCAGGTTGGCAGTATGATGTTTGATGACGGCCTGTTTTGGATATGTTCACCGAATGAAGTGAAGGACGGCTTAAATGTGTTTTACGCTACCGATGGGAGTGATATTTGCAGAAAGATAACCATTAAGGTTAGCGAATGTCTTAAATCTGAAATAACCCCGCCACAGGAGCAAAGCCATGAGTAAAGAATTAACCCCATTAAATAACATTAAACAATAGGTGAGAGAGATGGTAAGAATTCCGGCAGTAGATCAGCCTAAAGGAAAGACACACGCTAAGATATTAAGCGATATACACCAAACAGATTTAAAGCATGGTGATATGGGTTATATTGATGGATATGTTAGGGCGGGAGATTCAAGGCCATACGCTGTATTTGTTAGGTACTCAGACGGTCTTATTGATTTCGTACCGCTACACGCGCTAAGAGCGGGTTTTGATAAACATTAGCTAAAGGAGATAAGCATGAGTGATAAAGAATTAAATCCTTGCCCGATGTGTGGTGGTGATGCTGAACCATATCGAAGTAATTCTAACTTTTTTAGATGCAGCAAGAGGGATTGCATT
>Ga0209986_10002539_pt1 | contig 16608 bp, 14 predicted proteins | sample BlataG_FD_183168 | JGI IMG/M metagenome (GOLD analysis project Ga0209986, IMG submission 183168) | Deep subsurface microbial communities from Black Sea to uncover new lineages of life (NeLLi) - Black_00105 metaG (SPAdes) (version 2) | ecosystem: Environmental > Aquatic > Marine > Oceanic >...
CGTCTATTTCGTTCTGGTAAATTCCCAAGACCCACTGAACAGTAATCAACAGTGGAGATTTTATACTCAAATGTGGACAAAAAGGTGTCGCCGCCAGTTAGACGGAGACTCTAAACGCCTGTTGAGAGGATGTAAGACTTTGCAGATCAAAGATTTGCGAAGCAGCCTCGATGAATCAGGAACCGAACACCATTAGGAGGATGTCCTAGTTGGGTAAGTTTCGGGCAACGGTGGACAATACTCTGCGGGTTCTGGTACTCACTAATCAGAATTATTCATTCGGAAAGCGTCCATGGTCTTCGGCCGGTTATTTGTCTCTTGATCTTTGCATTATGGTTGATTCCAACAGGAGTCCTTCTGCACATGCTAACGTATGATACTCCTGCAACTATCAGCTTATGGCTTAGTCCAATATTGACTATCGTCTTCATACAGCTTGTGCTTACAGTAAGAGATATGATCTGTCAGTTCCGAAACCTACGCGCATAGCTCACTGCTATCATTTATTCATGCACGATTCGAAAGGCCAACGGCACCCCTGACAAACCTTAAGTACAATCATACGAGAGGGATTCCGACCCACTTACAAAGTGAGGTGATAACACAATGGGTTTTGGAAGTAAAACCACAACCTCGGCCCATCGATGTCGGGTCGCAGAGTCAACAGGTGAGCGTCAAATTAGCCAACGAGGCGAATGTGTTCTCCAGTGGCCATCAGGTTTCTGAACAGTTCACTCATCCTGCTGATAAGCCTACTTTTGAGAGTCTTGCTGCATCATTCCTACGGTTAGCTGACCTACGGTTGGGCAGCACTCAGAAGACCGTCTTGAGAATGAGTACTCAACTCCTAGAGCATCATTGCCTAACGGTCACTGGGCTTGCAGGTCTGCTATCCCGACGAAGCACTGTTCCATATTCGACTGTGAAATGGAATCTACGTTCTCTGATGGACTTAGGGCTGCTTGCTGGGGGCGATACCCGGTGCAGAGGATTGCAGGCAAGTCTGACCCCCTCTGGGCGGATGTTAGCTGCATATCTCGAAGAATCTGATGTAGACTGAGAAAGAGGGGACTCCATTGAGTTTCCCCCTTTCTCGTTTCTTTCTTTGGTGTCCGGCAGTCCAATGAAGATATCGAGGGGCTCCTCGTGCTCGGCTGGTGTTGCACTGCTTTACACCCCAGCTTCATAGCATCTTCTTGCTGAAGAGCTCCCATGCCTTTGGAATGAGAGCCTCCGCATCCTCGTGGCTGATCCCTGATGAGATCACAACATCGACGAACTTGCTCTCGCCTTTGTTAAGGGTTCCAAGGTTCCATTGCACTGCGACTGCAACATCCCTTGGTCCCAGCTCGCGGTTATTCTTCAGGTCGCGGTAGGTATCTGTCACCTTTAGCTTCAGCGGAGGAGATATCTCCCAACCGGCTGGTTTGGGCCTTGAGGCCAGTTCCACATGGAGCGGCGCATCATCCCAGACCTGCATGATGCCTGTTTCTGGTTCGAATCTCGCCGAGTCGTCCCTGTAGCTGGGCGGGCCGCCAATATCGAAGTCCATCAGGTTGTAGACCCTTAGGTCTTCCAGTGGCGAATCGCTTATGTTCGTCGTCCGATGGCGCATCAACAGAAAGGGCCTGTTGAAGGTCCACAGGGCGATATCGAACATGGCCATTGGGACAGTCTGACCCTCTGGAGTGTATTCCAGAGCCAGTTCGAACCGTTTCTGCTTGTACTCCCTCCGTTTTACGGAATAGGACTGCTCCTCCGTGGACATGCCACAGAAGACCTGTCCGCCACTTCTGAATGTTGACCAGAAGCCACTTCTGTATCCGGCGGGATTCCGAAGCAGTAGGCGGTCCTTGCCGGTGGAATCAATCAAGCTGAGGCGTTTGATGTAGAAACCTAGGCGACCTTTTCGTCAGCCTGTACACTCGATGTTGTACGCGAGATCAAGCCTAGGATGTCGGCTGCCAGTTTCTAGTATCTCAGACATGACCGATCACTTGTTCCTATGCGTTATCGCTTTGGCCCTAGCCTTGATATAAACATGGTCAGGCGTGTGTACAGGCTTTGCGAGGTCGCAAAGTTGATAAAGCACATTCAGAAACCGACGCCCGACTAGGTGAGATTCCCCCATGACCACTCTTACTGTCGACCAGCTCGACAAATGGTATCGAAAACGCTTGGCAACGCAGTCGAAGGACTTCATCAAACGCGCTGAGAAGAGCCATAAGAATGTAAGCCAGACTCTCAAGGATGTTGGGGCAATTGCAGGGGACCTGGAAGACAGTGCAAAAGACGAGTCTGAAACCATTGGGATTGCCAGTCGGTTTGCATTGAAGCTGGATGGCATTGTCAAGGACTTCGATGTCGAGCAGGATATTACATACGAGAGCACTGAGGCCATGCAAGAAGAGATTCAGCGCTTTATCCAGGAGTTGTGGGGTGCCGGTGCTCGCTGGATTCGCAGGATGGACAAAAGGCACAAGAATACAATCAAACTGCTTGATACGTACATGAAGGAGCTTGCCAAGGAGATGAAGGTTCTTGGTAAGTTGCTTTACGAGTTCAGCTGGGTCAAGAACTTGGAACGCATTGGCAGTCGAATCCAGACTTTGAGCGAATTGACCTATAGCGCGGAGGGGTTCGAGGAGCAAATCCGTCAGATTCAGCTCAAGATTGACGCGGCCAAGAAGGAGCATTCAGCTGCTTCGCAAGCTTACAACAAATTCACTGAAACATCCAATGTCGCAGAGCTGCTCTCGCTAGACGAGGAATCGGAGCACATCGCAGCGCTGCTCCGGATGCGGCTCAACCCTTTGAAGAAACAAGTCAAGAAGTTCATGCAGCGTGATACCGGTGTGAGGGTGTCCCCTTCCGGTCAGAGGGCGTTGACCGAATACTTCGAGGATCCTCTGACTGCAATAATCGCGGAGCCCGATGGCACTCCTGGCTTAATTGAGGGTCTAGAAGGCTTGCAGAAATCTCTTGACATTGGCAAGTTGAAAATCAAGGATCGGCTAGCGCGTCGTGCTTCTGAGGAGATTGAAGCAATAAAGAATGGTTCCGTGAGCGATCTTCAACTACAAGCAAAGGAATTGGACGAGAAGCGTCGAACTTTCGCAGGGTCAGATGTTTACAAGAAAAGCGCCGTCCTCGCAGAGCGTTTGAACGAAGCTTCAAGGAACTTGGAATATCATACGAATGACCTCCTAAAGGTTGGAGATGACATTGGGAAACAGATAGCTCGGGTTGAGGAGTTCAAAACGCGCATTGAATCCGAGATACTGGAGTTCTTTGAAGAAACAATCACAATAAAAATCGAGAAGCTAGGATTGGAGCCATTACTGGCACGATGCGTTGTTAGCTGACTTGAGGTGCGCAGTCTTGCGAGTCCTTGTGACATCGGAAAAAGATATCGCCAGCCAAACGATTCGGAACGTCCTGATAGAAGAACATGGATTCTTGGAAACCGGAGATACATTCGAGGGCAATCCAATTCTATCATCAGACAACTCGACCTTGTTGATTACCTCCACTCGCGACATGATTTTCTGTAACCATCTGGAATCTTATTTCGATGCCGAAGTGTTCATCTTCTGTTCGCGCCACAGGGCTGAATCCGGACAACCTGCCTTACTGGTCCACAGTACAGGCAACCTTGGTCAAGAAGCGCTCTTTGGTGGCAATCCCCAACAACTCTCCGTATCAACAGCATCTCTGGTAGCAGTCGCTCTGAAGCGGCTTCACAAAGAACAAGCGGATCGCAAACTGGATGCCTTCGATGTCACAATGGAAGTCACACACCATGGACCCACCGCAATGAGTACCCCCTTGCTATTTATCGAACTGGGCAGCGATGAAGCACACTGGCGACACGAGGAAGGTGCACGTGCAGTTGCTGCGGCGGCACTCGACTGTGCAAGAGCGCCGTTTGCGGAAGACGCAGCCATTGGGTTTGGGGGTACACACTACGCCAGCAAATTCAACAAATTAGTCTTGGATCGCAATCTGCATGTTGGTCATATGGCCCCGAAACACGCAATACCCGGTCTAACTCGCGATGTTGTACTTCAGATGATGAACAGATCGCGCGAGACCGTGAAGACCGCCATTATCGATTGGAAAGGCACAAACGCTGAACAAAAGGCACACCTCCTCCCGATGCTTGAGAGTCTTAGCCTAGATATTGTGCGAGCAAAACGCGCATAGGCGTCAGTTGTCCTTTCTCACGCATTCACGGTTCTCAACGATTCCTGATGATGCCCGCAGTGTTGTTTTGCATTTTCGTAATCTTCTCCCGAAAGCCTAAATACCGGACTCGCATCTCAAGTAGCACGCACACGTCTAGGTAGGAGACACTATGCCTAAAGAAAAAGAACCAACGGCTGATGAGCTTGAGGAAAAAGTTGACAAACTGGCAGAGAGTCTAGCCACGATTATCAACGAGCTAAAAGTGCTTTCTTCTGTCAAGGACATGGCCAAGAAGATAGGCTCGCTCGAAGCAGAAGTCAAGGATATTAGGAAGGCAATAGCTCCAGTGTCCAAGATTGATGATTTGCTCGCCTCAGTCAATGACATCGACAAGAATGTCGTTGGGCTTGTCGAGTCAAGGGAGTACGAGGTCGTTCTGAAGAAAATAGATGATCTTCTGGTGTCCTCTCAAGACTTGGATACGGGACTAACAGAGATTAAGGACTCCAAGGCCTTGGGTGAGCTTGGAAAGAGGGTTGAGGCAGTGTCAAGCTCGGTGTCAGACATTAGCAAGAGCATCGAGCACGTTGGCGCAGGGCGTAGTCTCGAAACACTGGAGAAAAGGATTGACGACCTTCAGCAGTATGTCGCTGGACTCTCATCTCTGGAAGATAGAATTCAGGACCTCTCCGGGACATTTGATGAAACCCGTGAGATAGTTAGCATTATCGTGCGACAGTTGGATGACATTGAGCGCAAATACAACAAGTCAGTTGAAGAAATCAGCAAGATTGTTGAAAATGTTTCACAGGCGACCCGTACGGATATTGAAGATCCCTCTTCAACCAAGACAACTAAAAAGAATTCGAAGGCTACAACGGGCAAGGAAATTGAAGAGAATATTCCGCCTGCGGCTGACGAGGTAGTACTCCCTAGGACAATCGATGTAATCATGAAGCAGCTTCTTGAAAAGGTGTCCCCTGCAACTGAGGCTGTTGAGATGGCTGACGCATTGGAAATCGCTCGGGACAAATTGACCACGACGATTAGTGGCGGTACCCCTGTCTTGTTCCAGTTCGGCAAGAGAGCGAGGGAGCTCAAGTCGTACCCGCCAACCGCAACTTTGAACGAGAATGACATTGCACGACTCAACAGTGAAATCCGTAACTGGTCGATCAAGCTAAAGGAAGTTACCAGATAAGATTAGGCCTCTCACTGCCCCGTTTGGAGTCAAATGCCTTCAAAATATTCCCAACACTCGCAACTACACGTATGAACCACCTTCTCTAGGTTGACCGCGCGCATAACTTTATTTCATGAAAGCACAGATGCGCAATTGAATCTCGCTCGCGACTATTTGGGTCGTCAACGAGCGTTGACCATCTTGGTCATGGTACCAATGGGCTATCTTTAAGCAGCGGGTTGAAGACCAAAATGAAATTGAAGAAGCATAACACGAGCTTTGCCACTAGAATGAACTTGTTGGATGTGGCAGCTGATAATCAGCTGGCGATAGAGCTAATGGACTTACACGAAAACAAGTGTCGTGCGTGTCAAGAGGACCGACTAAGCTGCACAGTGCGTCCTTCGTGCAAAGATAGGAATTTCCTGAACATGTTGATTGAACTGGGTATCGAGCCGGAGGATCTCCCAAGTTTCTGTTACAGCCAGTATCTCAATCATATCCGGAGGTTCATCACAGAGCAGAAGGGAAACCGAATGATTGACCGCAGGCTTCCAATCAAAGATTTCCTCTCAGCACTGCGTGTGAGTTCGATTAGACATTTCACAACGAAGTTCACGAAGGCTTGGTCCAAGTCGGCCTCAATTCATAGAAACAATGTTATGCTTTTGGCCGGTGACGGCCTGCTTTTCCACTTTGACTTTGCTCGCGGCATAGTCGTAATGAATCCTGTGCATATAAAGATCAATAGCCTTGAAGAGTTCAAGCTCTACGCGGATTTGTTCTCGCAGTACTATGATTTGAAATCAGAGGTTAAGGACGTAACTCTGAACTGGTGGATCCTTAATATCGCAGTTGATGTTGAGGGCACTGTTGAGAGCACGAAGGGCGTAAAAAGCAAACTCTCTGGCAGTTTCGACGATCTCAAGGTAGAAGTATCCGAGAATGTCGTAAACATTCATGCTGAGGTCATTGTCGATGAGAACAACAAACCTCTCTTTGTGGATGACCTTGAAACGGCCTTCACCGTGAGCTCCAAGCTGAGGTCGGGCGAGATAAGTAACTAGGTAGTACAGTCCAGATTCTGCGTCTTGGACTGTCATTGGATGGGATGCAATTTGACTGAGAATGCAGTTGTAGAATATATGCCTGTCTTGAAGGCGAATCTAGGTCTAACAGACCTTGAAGCCATGGTTATGCTGCCCATTTACTTGGGCGGGAACATGACACCTGGCGCCGTCGCCATGATTTCGGGCGAGAAACTTCCCAGAGTGATTCGCACTCTGGGTAGACTAGAGAAAAAAGGATTTGTCGTTAAGGTTGAGGGCGTAGTGCCTATTTTCAGACCAGTTCCCGCAGTACTCTCCATGACTGGTGAGCTCAACTCTGTGGTTGAGAATATTGAGGGTTTGGCGCATGCCTCTCTCAGTGCGTTGGAAAATCAGGTACAACAAACTGAGCAGTCGGCCGCTGAGATCAGGGACACACAAAGTATTGCAAGTGAGAGCACAAGGACAATCCTAGAGAATTATGAAAATGAAATGCTTCAAACCGTGCAGAGCCAAGTGGAGATAGTCATCGATACTGCGACCAAAGTCTTGACTGGGTACGCACAGACAATCGAAGAAGCACTGACAGGACTGGACGCGAGTCTGGATGACAGTCTGGGGATTAAGCTGGCGACCCTTCAAGCTGAACTGGATAAAAGCCAAATTCAACTTAAACAGGACCTCAAGGTGATATCCTCCGACTTTGACAAGGGCGTCAAACAGGAACGTGCACCCTCACTAACTGCACTATCGGATTTCGATAAGAAAGTCAAAGCACTCATCAAGATGTCAAAGAGCGCAGTGGAAACTGCGCTCACAGACTCAGAGAAGGCGATTCAGAGTGTAACCCTTGATGTGTCCCAGAGGACAAGCTCACAGGTTCTTGGCACCATAGATAAAGCTCTTGTAAATCTCGGTTCTTCAGCAGATTCGTTAACTGCATCTTTCGATCAGTTAGACAAAGATCTTAGTCAAGCATCAAGGGTCGCTCATGACTCACTCACCTCTCTGATAAGTCAAACAAGAGTGATGTCGAACGAGCAGGCGGATCTAACTCGCTCAGAAATTCTCGGTGCATTCAAGGTCACTGAATCTGCTACTGATGCCATAGACTCTTGGAAAACGGATGTTAGAGGAATCATGGATGTTGCATCCCAGTCCATGACTGCGCAATTCGAGCAGGCGACAGTGACAGAGCGAAACTACCTAGACGCAAACAAGAATGCGCTTGTAACCTATCTTGACACGATTCGAACCATTGTTAGTGAGGAGTATGGCACACTCCAAAGCTTGGCCGTGGCGATTGATAGTGAGTTCGCCAAGCATCTCGACGACACCAAAATATCGATGATGGGCTTATTCCGCAACGAGCTCGAGACCGACGAAACAACCCTTGAGGTCGCAACAGAGAAGCTACGCAAAAACTTGAACCAATGGTCAGTCAAAACGGGGCGGTCAGTTGGAAGAAAAGCGTCCAAAGCTAGCGAAGAGGTGGTCGAGGTTCTTGACAGCAAACTTGCTGAAGTAGACACCATGACCGAGAAGATGTTCAACGAGGTCAAGTCTTCGCTTGGTGCTGTCACTGCATCGGCGGGTACTAAGAGCGAAACAATCCTTACTGGCATCAATAAGAGCGCACATGAATTCGAGAAAGACATTGATGCTAAACTTGGGGGTGTCACCACACGCATCTCCTCGACGGCGGACAAGTACGTCGCTGGAGCGGGAGTGCTCTATGAAAACCTGAATACAAGATTCGACGAACGAGTCAGTCAGTCGATCAAGTCCTTGAGTTCGAGTGTAGATCGGGCGCGACATGAGATTGACACCATGATGGAAGACCAGATGGGCAGAATTGATTTCCATGCCTCTGAGATTCGAAAGGAGTTTCACATGCAGGTTGAGGATATCTCAAGGCAGTTCATTAACATGACTCAAGGATTGGAAGCTGCTTTCGGAGGGCTTGTGGCGAGTCAGATAGTCGAAACTCGCGATTTCATCGCATCCACGCACACTGAGTTCAACGCAGCTCTGAATGCTGAGATGAATACCCTTCGAGATGAGTCTGAGAAGCTCCAAGTCGGGTATTCCTCAGAGATGACGCAACGTATAGAAAACCTCCGAGATTCAGCAAGTACAATGCGCAAGACACTTGAAGAGCTGGCCAAGGAGAAGCGGCAGGAGATGTCCTCTTCCATAGAGGGCACGCTAACTCAGCTTGAAAGTGCGACAAATGAAATACAGGAATCGCTCGAGCGCCTCGAAATAGATGCGACTAAAGAAATCAGTGACGACCTAGCGGAGTTCTCCGAGGAATTCACAGAGGCTCTTACGACGGCCAAGACTAACCTAACTGGTCAGCTTTCAAATCTCAGTGAAGCAACCACGACCGACCTAGAGCGGGGAATAAAGCTGGTTAGGGACATAGCAGACTCGTACTTCACGGAGCACATTGATTTCCATCAAAGGCTTATCGCAAGCACGAGTAAGAAATTCGATTCACTCTCAACAGCAATAACCACAGGATCCTCCCGCAAGGTTGAGGCGTTTCAAGCAAATCTTGCGAAGTCTGAGAAAACTGGACTGCAGGGACGGACTGCTGTGAAGGCCGAGATCGCAGAAACAATAGAGAGCCATAGGACAGAAGCCAGTAAGGCGTTTGAGGGAGCTGCTACGAGGGTTGATTCGGGTCTGTCAAACATAGCTGATTCCGTTACAATACTTGGCGATAACCTCAACAACGACTTGATGGCAGTTCAGCAGCAAATCGCCCGGGCAGCCAACTCTGCTGCGAAGACTCTCGCAGATACGACCCGCGAAAATCTAGAAGTACTCGAAGAAACGGGAATTTCGCTCTTCCAGAAGGCGGAGGATACTTTCCGGGAGCACGCCATGACCTTTGGCAATACAAGTACTGCCGCACTAAAACAAGGTGAGGAGAGCCTGACCGACCTACCAGAGGTCATTTCAGATATCGTGGATGGCTGTCTCAAGCAAGCAGTAAGTGACGCATCGAAGGATTTTGGCAAGGCTACGGGCAATCTGACTGAATCTTTTTCAGAGTGTGAAAGGTCTGCTGAATCCGCAGCTACTGAATTCAAGGAGTTCGTGGAGCGGGTGTCAATGAATGTGACGAAAGTACGTGATTCTGCCTTTGAGAATGCCCAACAGAGTGTGATCTTGGCTAACCAACATGCATCGAGGAAATTCGAGTCGATTGGTTTGGACCTAAGATCGCGTTTCAGTACTGAATCGCATGGACTGATTGAAGATGTGCGAAATGACTCTGCATCAAGAACACTACAGGTCACCAATGTAGGCACAAAAGCAACCAATGCAGCTGAAGAAACAACAGCAGCCCTGTCACAGTCGCGCAGCGAGGCGTTCAACAAGCTGACCACATCCACTGATACGACCTTGACTCGCTGGTCGAACAACGAGAAGAAACAAGCAACATCTTTGCACAAACAAGTGGAAGAAACAGCAACCAGTTTAGCAGAATCTGTAAAGAAGACAGTCGAAACTATGGAGGCTGTTCGCAAAGCTGGTGAAGGATTATTGAAGGTGTCAGCTGAGAAGACATGGTATCTGACAGGCGAGGATGAAACATGTGCTTACATCGTGGACATGGTGCAGAGGGCTGAGGAATCTGTGGTTGTATCCGTTCTGAGCGTAGAGTGTCTAGATCTGAAGAAACTGGGTAGGACAAAAGCACCAAAGCGAAGAGTGCTCATCGTACCCCATACAGATGAACCAGAACCAGCTCTTGAGGATTTGCACGGCTGGCGAATATGGCACACGAATACACCCATGCTCTTTGCAGTAGCAGATGACCGCGAGATATTTTTAGGCGGGGCGGAAGAGTCTAACTTCCCACTTGGCGTTGTATCCACGGATGAAGCGTACTTGCGCCTCTACCACGATGTCATAGGCCCGGGGCTTATACGTAGTCGAGTACAATAGTCAAAGTGTGATGGAGTAGATGATAGCATCTTCATCATCGTAGTAGTTGGGTACTCTACCCAACTCCTCCATTCCCATCCTCTCATAAAACCGGTGCGCAGCCAAGTTGCCCTCACGCACCTCAAGGGCGGTTGTTTTGATTCCTCTCTCAGTCAACGAGTCAAAAGCGTGTCGCAGTAGGCTCCTACCGAAGCCCCTTCTCTGCAGATTTCTCCTAACAGCGATATTCAGCACTCTGCCTTCGGAAGTATCTGGACATTCCTCCCAAACGACATATCCAGCCACACCGCCGTTGTTATCGATGACTTGCATGGATACTTGTTTTCCTCTACCTAGAGCGATACATCCCTCCGAGCCGGCCAGCGTGACAAAGACATCTATGTCCCAAGGACTGGGGAAGCAACTGTCCTCAATGGCTTTCACTGCGATTACGTCGTCAATTCGCACAGGTCTTGTTCTGTCCGGCATCTGACTCTCTCCTAGCGGTCTGCTAATCCTCATTCTCGAAACTCCTCTGCCATCCATCAATTGATCTACCGCAACTGGGGCAGAAGGACGCTCGTGATGGCAGTGGGCCTTCGCAATGCTCGCATTGCGAGTCTACCCTGAGGTAACGAGTATGCGAGCGTGTGCCGTCTTCGATTCCTCCCTTCTGAACTAGGTCAAAGACCCCCTTTACAAACCATAAAGCGATTCCCAGAGTAATGATCAGTATGACTACTTCCGTTACAGGATCCAACCCACTGGTGGTGACGAACGGGAATGCGAAACCGAAACCTATCTCTTCGCCTATCGAGCCAAGAGCAAGTATCGCCATTCCCGCCCCAAGCAAGATGAATCCAGTAAGGATAATTGCCAGGTGTTTCTCCTTCATCGCACAACCTCCTCTTCTCCCCATGACCGCTCCATTGATTGGGCTAAAAAAACCTGTGGCACCGCTGGCGTTACCTGAATCACACAAGACATATCAATATCTAGGCTTGTGATAAAGGCACGACAGTGATTTGACATGCCACAAGCAAAAGGTCGAAAGAAATCCAAACCTAGGAAAAAGAAACCACGCTATCTCTTCAAGATTACAGTGGTCGGGCCTGATGATAAGCTGCTTGAGGAAGTACTTAATGTGCTGAGCGCAGAAGTTGTTGCAGTTGATGGAATTCGGATTAGCTCAGCGGCGGTGACCATGGAAACGACAGATGTTAAGACCCTCTTCATGTCACCAAAACATTCAGCTCTTGACATCCTGTTATCTATGACTTATGCGGGAGCCAGCGGAGCAATCATTGTTCTCAAGGATGCAGATCCAGAGATGGAAACTCTCTACAGAAACGAAATTCGGGAGGAAATCGGCACCGGCGTGCCCACTCGTGTTATCGCGATTGGATCCAGGATGGACGACTTCAAGAGAAATGAGATTGCAGTTCTCTTGGATGATATGGTCGAAGAGATACTCTCTGTCAAAGTGCACTAGCTTCACCTCTTCCACCGACGTAATAGCAACGCTTTTTTCTAATCTATGGGTAGCCAAGGTTGGTGTCATTCGTGAGCTCAGATGAAAAAGATGTAACTTATTGGCTCGGAGTCCGTGACGCACTCAGGATGGTTGACTCCTTCGTGAGATGGTCAGCTAGGCATGAAGACAAGGCAAAGAATCTGCAGGAATTCATATCCGAAGGACTGATCGCGGCCGCGAAGCGATGCGAGTCGTGTTTGAGCACGACATTAGGTCTTACTTTCGGGGAGTCGCTGGGTGGCTTTTCTTCAGATGATTTGCTTGAACCTGCGGATCCGACAGACAGATTGGCAACGCATTATGAGGAGCAAGCAGAGGAAAAAGATAGTACTGTTCCAGATGATGAAGTGCCGACCACTGAGGAATTAAATTCCGAACCGGAATTCGAGTCAGAACCAGAGGCAAGCTCAGAAATCGAGCCCTCATCGATTGAAGCCATCGAGCGAACGGAAGATACTGAAATTGAAGATATGCAGCCTGATGGACCTTTAAGGGATTTTGGAACCGACTTTGACCTAGGTGAGCCAAGCCCCTTGACGATCGAACCTGAATTTGAAGATCAGCAGTCATCTGTTTCAGAATCTTCAGAACCAGAGGAACCCTCTGAGCCTGAGCAACCGGTGGAGATTGAAGATACTCTCGCCGAACCTGAGCATATTGATGTGATTAGGGAGGAAGTCGATGGCGCGTCACTATCGACGGAGCCTGGTCTCACATGGAGTGAGTACGAGCGCGCTACCACTCCCCCCGAACCAATTGTTACGTCTATTTCTGAAGAGCATGTGGTCGAAACCGAGCCTTCAGAAATGCCTCCGAAATGGAGTTTCATTGATGAGCCCAAAGAATCAGAGGACGAGGTAACTGAGGACCTTTACGAGGAACAGGATGAATACGATGGTGAAGTTGAGTCCCCTGATGAAGTCGACAAAGAAGTGCCCGAAGTGGAACCCCCACCGCCTCCACCGCCGCCGGAATCTGACGAGAGCGAGGAAGAGCGGAGGCGAAGGGCACGAAGACTATTCTTCGGCACATAGAAGGATGCTACTGGAGAATGTCCAGATAGATAGAAAGGGCTTTCTCCGGTGTTTCCACACCTCTCACGGTTGCAGTACCACTTGTTGATAATGTGACCTTCACTGCGTTACTAGTTTCAATCAACAGAAATTTCTCTTGTCTAACAACCTTGTACTTTTTCGCTAGAAGATTCTCAATGGATTTCAGGTCGAGATTGAGGATCTTCACAGGAGAAACGTTGAAGGTGCCTGAACATAGAGCCGTCACAATTGGCCCATCCTGAACAACCATGCCGTCTACTCGATTCACTGAACATACCGGGCAGTTCTCAGCACGTGCGATCTCAAAGAAATCGAAACTCAACGAGCTGATGTCTATGGTCATCAACCTGTTCTTCAAACGCGCTTCCTTCCTAGTTGCCAAGAGGACGGCTTCTCTCACTTCGATTGCGGCAGCGATTGAGAGGAGTGTAGGCGTAACCCCAATCCTTTCGCAGCTGTTCTCCGGATTGTCTTCCACGTTTCCCATAATGCATGAGAAACAACCTGTTTCTCCTGGTACGAACGTGGTCAAGTTCGCGTAGTATTCTACCGCTCCAGCAAACACATAGGGGATGCCCAACGATTGGCTAGCTTTGTTTACAGCACGGCGGGAGTGAAACGAATCGAGTCCATCAACAATAATATCGCATCCCTTTAGGATATCATTCGCATTGCTCTCCTCTATTGATATGCATAGGGGCTCGAAGTTGACGTGTGGGTTCAAGAGAGCGAGGTTTTCAGCCGCAATATCTGCCTTCGGTTTCCCGATATCTTGAGTATTGTAGATGGTCTGTCGCTGAATGTTGGATAGTTCGACCACGTCTCTATCCACAATCCGTATGACACCAAAGCCGATGGCGGTCAGAAGCCTCAAGGCAGGGCTTCCAAGTCCGCCAGCACCAACAACCGCCACCCTGGTGCCCATTATGGACTCCATGTCTGCTTCTTTGAAGTCGTGGAGGGCAAGCATCCGCGAATACCGCTCTGCTTCTCTTGGAGTAATTTTCATTTTACGAAATCAGAGAGGTTTAGAGTCACTTAAAGCCTTGGACACAGGCCCAATCTTGGCATGAACTACACATCAGAGGTTGCAATAGCCATACGCAGGACTCCACGAGAATCCCTCTCAGAGGCTCTCTCCAAGCTCATTGCCTCTCCCACTCCAAAAGGCCCAATAGATCGCGTGATAATCAAGCCATCCATCTATAGCCCACGTTTCGCAGGAAACACAAGTTCAGACCTAGTTGGTGCTCTTATCGGTCTGTTCAAGTTTATCGCTCCTGTGCTGGTCGTGGAGAGTGATAACCCCCTCAGAAACGCGGAAGATGCATTTCAGCAGTCCTCATATCGTGCGCTTGAAGGGAAAACAACAACACTGGTCAACCTCTCGAAATCGGACTTGGCTCCTGTGAAAATGGCTGGGCATCTCTTTGAGAACAAGCCCATGCCAACTCTGTTGACTGGGTTTCGCATGCTAATCAATGCGGCAACAATAAAGGTCGACCCTGGGATTTCAGTCATTGGAGCCAGTATGAAGAATCTTTTTGGACTACTGCCCGAGGTTGACAAGTCAGTCTATCACGACCGCATCGATGATGCTCTGGTCGATCTTCTTCAGGCTTTCAGGCCAGATTTAACAGTGGTTGATTTGACAGAGATTGCAGTAGGGCGGCGAGAAGAGGGACAGGTTGCCAAGGTTGGAGGTGTTGTGGTAGGCACAGACCCTGTTGCAGTTGATACGTTCTGTTGTGACCTCGTAGGAATTGACGCTTTCAATGTTCCCTACATAGTCAAGGCATATGAATTGGGTCTAGGAGAAGCGTTAATCGATCGAATCAAGATTCGTGGAACTGAGTGTCAGAAGCAGAAAATCTACGACAGTTTAAAGACCCAGCTGCCTCCCCGGAAATAATATAATCTCGGTGTAAAGGATAAATTTGTTCTCAACAACTGTGAACTGACACTGGCAACAAAAGGGTGAACTGAATTGGATTGGACTTCACACACTATGGAACGCATTCCCGCTTCTGGCACCTTAAGGATGTTTGAATTGGCCAAGAAACTCGAGGCCAATGGTCGCAGGATTTACCACCTTGAGGTGGGGGAACCCGACTTTCCCACTCCTACGAATGTGGTGGAAGCAGGAATAAAGGCACTCAACGAAGGGCACACCAAGTATGTTTCCTCTCGGGGAGTTCCTCAGCTTCTCGACGCCATATCTGATTACTACAATCAACGAAGCATCAAAATCGACAGCCAGGAAAATGTTATTGTTACACCCGGAGCCAAGATGGCTCTATTTAGTGGAATCATGGCCGCCATCGATAGTGGTGATGAGGTTCTATGTCTGTCTCCCGCATGGCCAACATATCGCGTTATGATACGCATGGTCGGGGCTAGACCCGTAGATGTCCCGATGAGTCCGGACTTCCAGCTTGATGAAGAGGCTCTCAAGAGTGCTATGACGAGAACAGTAACTGCATTGATCATCAACAGTCCGTCGAATCCAACAGGCGGGGTGTTGACAAAGGAACACCTCAAAATCATTTATGATCTAGCCTGCGATCATGACTTTGTCGTCTTCAGTGATGAGATCTACGAGTCACTGGTCTATGATGGCTTCCGTCAAGCATCCATGCTTGATGTCGATCCGGACATGAAGCGGAGCCTGATTATCAACGGGTTCTCGAAATCATACGCGATGACTGGATGGCGGTTAGGTTATGCTGTAGGTAATTCGCAGACGATAGGTAACATGACCCGAATACAGCAAAACACCACCTCTTGTGCTGCAGACTTTTCGCAGTGGGCTGCTGTAGAGGCTCTAAGAGGGGATCAGGCCTCGATCGAAAAGATGAGGGACGCATATCAAAAGCGCCGCGACGTCATCACACAGTTGTTCCGTGATCTGGACGGAATCAGTTGCATGACCCCGAAAGGAGCTTTCTATGTGTTTCCCGACTTCAGTGAATACAACCTAAGCAGTACGACCCTTGCCGAGCTACTTCTGAAGAAGGTTGGTGTTGTAGGGACACCGGGGATTGCATTTGGGAAAGCGTACGACTCATATCTTAGGTTCTCCTACTCAGCTTCAATGTCCGACATTCAGGAAGGCATCACCAAGCTCAGTGAGTACTTGCCCTCATTGAAGTAGGCAGTGACCCACAATGTCTGAGGGGAGTCGCGAAACGCAAGAGAATAGCGAGAATCTTGTGCGCTTCGAGTGTATCAAATGCGGCGAATGTTGCAGACAGGAGGGGTTGATTGTGACTGTAACTGGCAGGGACGTAGTCCGTCTGTCCTCGACACTGGGGATGACAGCTCCAGAGCTATTACATGCACTGGACTTCTATGTTCTTCCGGAAAACGGAAACGCACCCAAAGGTCTACGTGATACTCCGCTGCTGAAGACCGAATCTGGCAAGGCTTACATGGCGCTGCGGAAGATGGAGTCTGGTGACTGTATCTTCCTCAAGGACAACCAGTGCATGATACATCCGATTCGTCCGTTCGTTTGTAGGACTTTCCCATTTGTATTTCGTGATGTGGCTGGAGACGTGAAGTGGGGTCTCAGCTCAATGAAGGACATCTGTCATGGAATCGGCGAGGGCAGCAAAGTTACAGAGCAGGAACTAGTTGAGTTGTGCATAGCGGCAC
>Ga0209986_10002541_pt1 | contig 16604 bp, 12 predicted proteins | sample BlataG_FD_183168 | JGI IMG/M metagenome (GOLD analysis project Ga0209986, IMG submission 183168) | Deep subsurface microbial communities from Black Sea to uncover new lineages of life (NeLLi) - Black_00105 metaG (SPAdes) (version 2) | ecosystem: Environmental > Aquatic > Marine > Oceanic >...
CCGGAACTTGCCAGTTTATCCATATTCGGTGTTTGGATAATGTTGTTTCCGGAATACCCAATTGCATCCCACCGTTGATCGTCGGTGAGGATAAAGATGATATTTGGTTTTATAACATCTTTTTTGTAATTATCTCTTTTACCGTTGTTTTTGCAACCTGATAAAAATCCGGCTACTGCCATTATTGCTATAATTGCTGCTAATTTTCTCATTGCTATTTATTTATCATTTTAATATTCTATAGTTTTGTCCAATATCTGTTATTTTATTTAGTACCAGAAAATCGCCAATTACACGATTAATACAACTTCATCGTCATCAATAATATTCACACCCTATGTTAACGTGGACCGGGAGGCAAGTGCTTAAGTAGATACCGAGCCATATTTATTCGCAGATGCAACGGTGTACCTTTGCCTTCTCTCAGACCGTGATCGCGGTTGGGATAGGCCATGTAATCAAACTGCTTGCCCAATTCAATAAGACGATCCACCAGTCCTTCCGTGATCTGAATATGGGTGTTGGTCTCTCCGGTACCATGGATGATCAACAGGTCGCCACTCAGGTCTTCGGCAAAGTTTATTGGAGCCGACTCGCGATATCCTTCCGGATTTACTTCGGGAGTATTCATATATATCTCCTGGAACCATGCGTTGTAGAGGTGTGGTTGCGGTTTGGCTGCAACGGCGATCCCAACGTGATAGACATCCGGCTTCCGGAACATCGCATTAAGGGTGTTCGAACCACCACCACTCCAGCCCCAGATACCGACCCGGGTAAGATCGACGTACGGCCGGATTCGGCCCAGTTCCTTCAGTCCCGCTGCCTGCTCTTCGGTAGAGAGAGGGCCTAGGCTGCCAGATACTGCCCGCCGCCACGCAGCTCCTTTCGGGCAAGGTGTACCCCGGTTGTCAATGGACACCACAAGATATCCCAGGTCGGCGATCACGCGATGGTAGTCGGTACTGGCGTGTCCCCAAGCGTCACGTACGGTCTGTGCGTGTGGCTCTCCGTATACATAGACGAATACCGGATATTTCCGGGAAGGATCGAAGTCGTGTGGTTTGATTATCCATGCATCCATAACAACACCGCTACCGATATCAAGCTGGACGAACTCTTTTGGCTGAAAGCTCAATGACTCCATTTTTTTACGCAGTTCTTTATTGTCTTCAAGTATTCGCACGACCCGGTGTTCCGGAAGTTGCACGAGTTCAGTGATCGGTGGTGTGTCGCTTGATGAGTAAGTATGGAATGCCCACTTAGCGTCTGGAGAGAAGTTGTAGTCGTGGGTACCTGGCAGGTTCATTGGTGTAATCCGTTCGGGCTCACCGGTTCCGTCCAGCCGCACGCGGAAGAGATACTTCTGGGTCCCGTTGTCCGGGGATGCGTTATAGTAAAACCAGCCTTCCGCTTCATCCACCATAACACGTTCGATGATGTCGCTTTCTCCAGGTGTCAGTAAATCCTGGTCCTCCCCATCGCGGGAGCAGACATAGGCGTGCCGCCAGCCGTCATTTTCGCTCAATACGAGAAAAGCGCTGTGATCGCGGATCCACTCCAGTCCGGCATTCTTGCTGTAACTCGCGATGACCCATGCAGGATCAGATTCCTCGTAAATACTGGTGATCGCACCGTTGTTAACGTCGGCAATGAGAAACTCCCGCTTATCCCGGAAACGGCTCCATTTTTCCACCAGCAGCTTATCGGAATTCCCGGCCCAGCTGACCTGCCCAACATAATAACCCTCTGAGGGTATGGGAATGGAAAGCCAGCGTGTCTCTTTTCCTCCGGCATCTACAACACCTATACGCAATGTTGATATAGTTTCGCCCACCCTGGCATACCTGTTTTCCTTTACTTCCGGATAGGTTGGATCGCCAGGGACAAGTGCCGATCTAAATCTGACACCGGAAGCGTCTGACTGTACATAGGCTATCCTGTTACCATCGGGGCTCCAGACTGCCCGACCGTTCGAAACCGATCCGATAACTGCATCACTTGTAAGTGGAGTTGTCTGATCACTTTTTAAATCGTACACATGCAGGTTCCCCTGATCGGAGAAGAGGATACGTTGACCGTCAGGAGAAATGCTGTTATAATTTCCTGCCACCACTTTTTGAAGTGTCCCGGATTTCGTCTCCAGCATCCAATAGCCAGAGTTGCTATTTCCGCCGTCATAACTGCCAGCTTTTAGCAGTATCCTCTTGCCGTCAGATGAAAACACATAACTTTCAATGAAAAGCGACCCGGTCACGCCCGGAAGAACGAGTTGTGCATTAGTAATCAGTACTGTGCGTTTACCACTGGCTACATCATAACTCACAAGCGCTTGCTTATCCGCTCCGGGTAAAGTTTCCAGAATCAGGTAACCGGAACCATCCGGATTCCAGGTCGCCTCAAATGACCTGGCAGAGAACTCTCTTCCTTCGTAGATAGCCCGCAGCCTTTCAACAGCCTCAACCGGCACAACACCGGTGCGATAGGATTGCTTTTTTTCACTCGACTGAGAATATGCAATATCCGATAACAAAGTCATCTGAATCAGAAAAATTGTCATCGTTAACATCAAATTTTTAATACTTACTCTCATATCTTTTAACTTATTAAATTTTAGTATAAAATTAACAAATAATATTGAGAGCTCCATCCTTCTCTTATTCTGCGAATATGAACATCGATATTCAAGTTATTAATTCTCAATTTAGTATTTTTTAAAAATCTTGTTTATGAAGTTTGGACGGGATTTTAAGAAGGAGTATGTTTATTAGCTTGAAATAAGTTTCCTGCTTAAAGAATAACCTAATGAAAAAGTCGCATTTTTATCCTGTATTGATTATTTATCACCAAGAAAAGCAGGACCTCCAGGAATCATTTTATTAGGATCTGCCAGTGCACCGACATCCCATATCAGGGCACCTCGCATTCCCTTGCTTTTCATTTGTTCCAGTTCAAAAACTAATTTGGTCGTATCAACATAACCGTTCAACCAGGGCCATAATGCCAAAGGCCTGTTTTCTGTGGAAGGATTTGAAAAACTATCCTCAGATAATTCATTTGTTGGCGTTTTGCATTGGGTGATAAGAAATGATGTTACTAAAAAAACTGTAAAAACCTTACTCATGTGGTATGATTATTTTTCCATTTTGTATGTAAATTTTAGTAAGATAAGTATTATATATTATTTTTTTCGACAATTGTGAGCATTAATAGGCGCCATTATCGATATTTACTACTTTGAAGCCCCCTGCATTGTCAACTATTTTATTGATCTGCGAGGCTTTAAAATAATCTTCGGCCTCAATGCTTCCGTTGTTTGCATCGTATTGTCCAACACCTGTCCCATCGACTCTGATGGGAGCCAATTCCCCGTTTTCTTTATAATGAACATAGCTGATAAAAGCGGACCTGAAAAACCTGTTACCTGTCTGGCTCATATCATCATAAGCAAAATACCATTGATTATGAAATTCGAAAAATGAACCATGGCGACCCTGTCTGAATCCTGTCGGCCATGTAGGTTCTTTATAACCTTCCGCGAAGCTCGAATCATTCAGGATTGCATCAATATATTCATACGGTCCGTAGATATGGTCAGACATGGCATAAAAACACCCCCAGGAAAGATAGAATTTCCCTTTATAAAAATGAATGAAAGGTTTATCATCCGTAGGGTGTTCTTTATTTAGTCCATCCAGGTTGTATGGTCCGCGTGGATTGTGAATCGTAATTTTCTTTGGTTGTTCTGCCAGCGAGATCATATCCTCATTTAACCTGGCGATGTAAAAATCCCACACTCCAAAAACGATATAATAATCACCATCAGACTCAATTATTCCCGGATCATACGGGTCTGTAGGGACGAAACCTTCTTTCAATAGAGGTTTCCCCAGGGGATCTGTCCATGGACCAGCGGGCGCTTCGGCCACTACCACTCCAACTCCATGGTTATGTTCAGAGAAATACCAGTAGTACTTGTCATTCCTTTTGATGAAATCAGTGGCCCAACATTGATTGTAAGGTTTTCCTATGTAGGTTTCCTCAGGATGTAAAGCATACTCCAGTTTCCAATTCACAAGGTCTGTTGAAGAATACAGCACCCAGTAATCTATATCAAACCATTCATTGTCAATGGATCTGTCGTGACAGGCGGTCATATATGCTACCCCGTTATATACACGAATGTGAGGATCTGTAATTCCTTCGTGAACCGGAATAATCGGGTTATTAGCACTTACACTGTCAAGTGCTAATGTGCTGGAAGTTAATGAAGGATTTTCATCAGTTTTTGGGGAAGAACATGCTAAACAAATCAGGATAGCGCTTAATAGTAATATCGTTTTTTTCATTTTACCGGAGTCAATGTAATATTAATTTTTGATGTTGCTCTCTTTTTTATCCAGACAATTAAACTGATGTTTCCTTCCACATCATATTCCATCCCATATCTGAAGTCCTTACCCCTTGGTATTTCCACATCATTTATTTTAAGTTTTATATCAGAACCATCCCAATTTTGAGTCTGCTCCGAAAAGTCAGAATTCAATGATTTTAAACTTTTTTACCCCTGACCCCTAAAGGGGAACCAGTTGAAAATCATTGAATTCCGCAAAGTCCCCTTTAGGGGATTTAGGGGCAAAAAGACTTTTCGGAGTGGACTCAACTTTTAAATTTAGAAGTTTCCTCTGAAACTAAATTTATGAAGTTTTGTTATTTTTTAGAATGGTTTACCGACTCTAACATTCCCTTCACCAGCCTGGTCAGTTCTACAAATTGACTGACACTTAATTCTTCGGGTCTTCTTAACATAAGTTCATTATCAAGCCTTAAATTTAATAAAATACTTCTTAATGAATTTCGTAAGATTTTTCTTCGTTGGTTAAATCCGGTTTTTACCAGCCTGAAAAAAAGAGTTTCATCACAATCAAGTGCTTCGATTTTATTGCGTGTAAGACGAATAACAGCCGATTTAACTTTAGGAGGAGGATCGAATACTTTTTCATTAACCGTAAACAAATATTCAACATGGTAATATGCCTGCAATAAAACACTCAATATACCATATGTTTTTGATCCCGGGCCTGTTTTAATTCTTTCGGCAACTTCCTTCTGAATCATGCCGACCACCTCAACCACCTTATCCCGGTTTTCCAGTATCTTAAAAAATATCTGTGATGAAATGTTATAAGGGAAATTACCAATAATTGCAATCGGACCCTTGAAAGATCCGGAAATATCGAATTTCAAGAAATCAGAGTGTAGGATACGGCGCTTCAGTTCGGGGAATGATTGGGAAAGTTGTTCAACCAGGTCACCATCGATCTCAACCAGGTATGTATCGAACCGGCTGTTTTTTACCAAATCCCTGGTAAGAATACCCCTTCCGGGACCGATCTCAACAACAGCATTAACATCTTTTGCATACAAAGAAGCAACGATTTTTGTTGCAATGTTTGTATCGGTTAAAAAGTGTTGCCCCAGACTTTTTTTTGATCGGTAAGAATTCATAATTTTACATCTTTGAAAATAAAAAGTCTTTAAGATCATCGAATTGGTTATTGATCAAAATTGTCTTCTTTTCTTTCTCAAGGCATTGTAACAACCTGAAAGGAATATTTATTTTAGTCTGAATTATTTCCTCAATAATTGAATGGAATTTTGCCGGATGCGCTGTCTCCAGGAAAATTCCACAGACATCAAATGAATTCATATATTCTTTCAGAGCCATATAACCAATAGCTCCGTGTGGATCTAAAATATAGCCGGTCTTATGATAAACATCACGGATTACAGCTCTTATCTGCTCATCAGTATAACTATATCCTTTAATCTCCTTTTTAATAGCTTCCCAGGAATGGTCAAACATTAGTAAAATCCGTGCAAAATTCCCGGGATTTCCAACATCCATAGCATTGGCAATGGTTTGCTGTGAAGGTCCTGGTGTAAATATACCCGTCACCAGATAATCGGGAACAGGCCGGTTAATGTTTGATGCTGCTATAAATACATCAATGGGTAACCCTAACCGTTTAGCAAGCAAACCTGCTGTAAGATTACCATAATTCCCGCTTGGCACTGAAACAATCAAGGGTTTGATCTTACTTTCCAATTGTGAGTATGCATAAAAATAATAGAATATTTGAGGGATCAGACGAGCAATGTTTATAGAGTTTGCTGAAGATAATTTCATTTTCTGATTTAATTCCTGATCGGAAAAAGCCTGCCTGACCATTTTTTGGCAATCGTCAAATGTACCGTTTACCTCGAGTGCAGTAATATTATGTCCAAGAGTTGTAAATTGTTTTTCCTGTAGCTCACTTACCTTACCGCTGGGATATAAAATAACAACATTGGCTTCTTTAAGCCCTAAAAATCCATTGGCCACCGCGCTGCCGGTATCACCGGAAGTAGCTACCAATACTGTAACCGGATCGTTATTTTTCAGGAAATACCCCATACACCTGGCAAGAAATCTGGCGCCAATGTCTTTAAATGCCAGCGTAGGACCATGAAAAAGTTCCAGTGAATAAACTTCGTTCCCGACTTTCACAAGAGGGATATTAAAATTGAGGGTATCGGTTAAAATCTCAAACAAATCCCTGTCAGGAATATCATTATGAACAAATATTCTTGCAATTTCAAAAGCAATTTCCGGCAAAGAGAGTTGTTTTAATTCCTGAATAAATTCAACTGAAAACGGATTTAAGTTCTCAGGGTAAAATAATCCATTATCATCGGCAATTCCCTTTATTACCGCTTCTCTGAATGTGACGCTTTTTGACTTTCGGTTCGTACTGATGTATTTCATGCATTTACAATTTGCCCTCTAATAAGATCGTTCCAGAACATATGCTCCATGCGGACTTATCCCGGATATGTAAACATCAAATTTTATTTTAGTATCATGGTAAGTTTCAATCATTGCTTTTTTTACTTTCAGGGCATTTTCTTTACCTTTTGAGAATGCAAAAACTGAGGGTCCTGAACCCGATATTCCGCACCCCAGAGCTCCCGCATCAAGTGATTCTTTTTTTAATTCATCAAACCGGGGAATTAATACGGACCTTATTGGTTCAATAATAACATCTTCCATGGAGCGGCTAATTAAACTATAATCCGATTGGACAATCCCTGCAATTAAACCAGCCACATTTCCCCATTGCTGAACTGCTTTATCCAGCGGAATCCGTTTTTCCAGAATTTCCCGGGATTCTTTAGTTTTAACCTGAATATGAGGATGTATCAGTGTGCAAAACAAGTCTGCCGGCGATGGAAGCTGAATAATGTCAAGAGGGTTGTAACTTCTTATTAAAATCAAGTTTCCAAGTAGTGCAGGAGCTACATTATCGGCATGCGGTGTTCCGGAAGCAAGCCTTTCACCCTCCATGGCAAATTTAACTAATTCTTTTAACTCCAACGGTTTTCCAAGGAGTTCGTTTATTCCGTATGCAACGCCGGCTGCACTTGCCGCACTTGATCCTATTCCGCTCCCTGGTTCTATTCCTTTTTTTATCTCGAATTCGAAACTAAAATCAAGGCTTAATTCATCTATCATTTTACGAGCAACAACACCGGCAACATTTTTAGCAGGCTCAATTGGCAACTCAAACCCCTTAATACTTTTTATCCTAATCCTCTTCCCCCGGATTACTTTTATAGACAATTCATCACCTATGTTCTCAAGAGGAAATCCCAGAATATCAAACCCACAGGTAAGGTTAGAAACGGTTGCAGGTGCAAAAACTTTAATAAAACTACCTATCATTATAATAAATTATTGATTTGCAATTCTCATAATATCAGCAAAAACACCTGAAGCTGTGACTTCAGCGCCGGCGCCGGCGCCTGTAACAACCAATGGTTGCTCCATATAACGGTCTGTGCTAATTGCCACTATATTGTCTTTCCCTTCCAGTTTGAAAAAGGGATGATCAGGTCCCACGCTTTGCAAACCTATTCCTGCCTTTCCGTTTTCATATTGTGCAATATACCTTAATCTACAGCCTTTTGTTTCGGCCCTTTTCCTTAATTTTTCAAAAAAATAATTGTGCTTTTCTAATTCGTCATAAAATTCAGCAACCGTATTGACTTTTAGACATGACTCAGGTAAAAACGGTTCACACTCTATCGAATCAATTTCCAGTTGAGCCCCACTTTCCCTTGCTAAAATAAGGATCTTTCTCCTTACATCGTCCCCGCTTAAATCCACCCTCGGATCAGGTTCTGTATAACCCTTTGTTTGTGCAATTTTTACCGCTTCTGCAAATGAAGTTGTCTTATCAAAAGAGTTAAAAATAAAATTCAGGCTGCCTGATAAAACCGCCTGTATTTTCAAGACCCTGTCACCACTATCGATAAGGTCATGAATAGTCTTTATAATGGGTAGGCCGGCACCAACATTTGTCTCGTATAAAAATTTCACATTTTTTTTTCGTGCTAATTCCAACAGTCTTTTGTAATTATCATAACCTGATGAGGCAGCTATTTTATTGGAAGTTACAACTGAAATGCTGGAAGACAGGAATTTATCGTATATTTTTGTGATTTCTTCATCAGCCGTTTCATCAATAAAAACACTGTTTCTTAAGTTTAACTCCTTAACTTTCCTTATAAATCCGGGTGAATCCATGGGTTCACCAGATGAATCCAGCTCTTTTTTCCAATTCGTAAGTTTAATTCCATCTTCAAGAAAGAGCATTTTTTTACTATTTGCCAGACCGATGACTTTCAATTCTATCGATTGCTTTTCCTTTAAAAACGGGTATTGTTCACTGATTTGTTGAAGTAGGGCTGATCCTACACTTCCAACTCCGATAAGAAAAAGATGGACTCGTCTGGTATCGGACAGAAAGAAACTTTCATGCAATACATTAAGAGCTTTCCTTACATCATTCTGATCAATAACCATCGAGATATTTCTTTCGGTTGATCCCTGCGCAATTGCACGAATGTTTATTCCGTTTTTACCTAAAGTATGAAAAGCCCTGCCTGCCAGTCCAATGCTGCTTTTCATTTTGTCCCCAACAATAGCCACGATAGAGAGTCCTTGTTCAATCTCAACTTCATTCACTTTACCCAGGCTGATTTCACCGGAAAATTCATCAGAAATTGCCTTATCGGCTAATTCAACATCCGATTGTTTAATTCCAACGGTAATTGAATGTTCCGAAGAAGCTTGTGTAATAAAAATTATATTTATCTTTTGGCTGGCCATGGTTCCAAAAAAACGATCAGCGATTCCGGGAATTCCAACCATTCCACTACCGGAAACAGTAACTAGTGCAACATTCTTTATTACCGAAAGGCCTTTTACAACCTTCCCATTTTCTTTAGCAAGAGCGCTTATTTTTGTGCCCGTCTTTTCAGGAGAAAATGCATTTTTAATGCAAACAGGAATTCCTTTTTCAAATACAGGATAAAGCGTCGGAGGATAAATCACCTTCGCTCCAAAATGAGCTAATTCCATTGCTTCTTCAAAGGAAAGGGTTTCAATGGGAAAGGCGTCTCTGACCGCTTTCGGATCTGCTGTCATTATTCCATCTACATTTGTCCATTTATCCAACACACTGGCCTGAACAGCAGCTGCAATAATAGCAGCAGTATAATCAGAGCCTCCTCTTCCCAAAGTAGTTGTATAATTATTGTGAGAAGCAGAAATAAAACCCGGAATGATAACATATGAATTAATTTTATCCAGCCTCCGCTTAATCCTTTTATAAGTTACCGGCAAGTCCACATTTGCCGCTCCAAAATTATCATCCGTGATGATTAGCTCCCTGGAGTCAATTAAAACCGTTTCCAAACCTTCATGATTCATAAATTCCGAAATAATATAGGCTGACAAAGTCTCTCCGAAAGCTAAAAGAGCATCTTTGGTCCTGGCAGAATATTCACGTAAAAGAAAAATTCCGGAACAAATACCTTCTACATCATTCAGCAGCATTTTTACCTGTGCCTTAACCTTGCTCTTTTTTGTAACAGACAGTGTATCATTAACAATATCCAAATGTCTTAATTCAATCTCTTTTAATAGATCCTGATAAGTTACATCCACATTCTCAGCCAAATGCCCACATTGATTAAGTTGGTCTGTTATTCCATCAAAAGCTGAAACAACTATTATTAGTCTTTCTCCTTCCGGATAACGTTTAATAATGCGAACCATGTTTTGAATATCCCCGGCCGATCTGATACATGAACCGCCAAACTTTAATACCTTCATAAAATAAAATTTATAAATAAAACATAACAGGTCTAACTCGTCTGACCACTAAAATGCATTAACTTTTTACTTAAACCATAAGATAATTGCAATATTCCAAATCTAAACTAATCACTTGGCAGCAGTAGTGGTCTGACGAGTAGATAATTAGCATAATATTTTAAATCTAATCATAAAGTTAAACAGTAATAGTGGTCTGACAAGTAAATAACGGCCGGCAGCAGTAGTGGACGAGTATCATTAAATATACTTTTAACTCCAGGCATTTAACCCACACGCTTAAATAGACCTTTTCAACTACAATCTTTATTAACCCACAGTTTCAACTGTGGGTATAACACTAACCATCCAATAAACCGACAACCGTTTTAACGGTTTCTATTTATATCGAACTCACGTTAATTAACATATAAAAGTTCACCCTGTTAAATGCTTGCCCTGTGGAATCCAACAAAAGTTGGTGGGAAGCAATTCCATAGGGCAAGCAATTTTGCAGAGCAAAATTATTTCACAGGGTAAACATATAACAATTAACTTAATGGAATTATTCCCAGGTATAATGAAGAAATCAGATTGCTTACCCCCTAAGGGGTACCTGTTTGGCTGGAGAAAAATGTGATGGTAAATGCAGGAATACAGGCAATTCCGTCTTTGGAACATCTGTAATTTAATTTTTTTATCAGAATTATTACCTGCATGTTAAATTATGTGGAAAAATTTGAATTCGAAAAATAGAAATTAATTTTGAATTAAAAAAATAACATCCGATCATTGTGCTTTTCTGGTAGTTCTTGAATTATTACTTTAATAAAATTCCGTTTGATACCTCCCGGGATTTGGTATATATTTGTTGGATTTTTTCTGATAAAGTGTCGCTGGCTCCTGAATTGAAAAGGCAGTGAACAATAGGCTCTTATCAGTGAATTGAGGTGAAAAGTAACAAAATTTTATGAAATGTTATAAGTTATATATTAACTGTTATAGGTTAAACTGGTTAACGTATAACCTATAACTAATAAACTTATAACAAATTAACCTGAAAATAAAAAGAGAACTTTAAACGCTGAATAGAAACATAATTTATGGGATGAGAAACACTAAGGAGATATTACTAGAACTTGAAGATGGTACAATCCTGAAAGGAAAATCATTTGGAGCCGAAGTCTCCGGTGCCGGCGAGGTGGTTTTTAATACCGCTATGACAGGCTACCCTGAAAGCCTGACTGATCCGTCATATCAGGGACAGATACTTGTTTTAACGTATCCGTTAATCGGCAACTATGGTGCTCCGGGTGAAGAAATGGAAAACAACCTGTTAAAATTCTATGAATCCAGTTCCATTCATATATCAGGCTTGATTGTTACTGACTACTCTTTTGAATACAGCCATTGGAACGCTGAAGACAGTCTTGGAAATTGGCTGAAAAAGAATAACATACCAGGTATTTACGGTGTCGATACGCGAGCTTTGACCAAAAGGCTCAGAGAGAAGGGTACCATGTTGGGGAGGATTATCTGTAATAAACAGGATATTGAATTTTATGATCCAAACCGGGAAAACCTGGTAGCACAGGTGAGTACGAATAAGAAAGAAATTTATGGTAGCGGTTCAAATAAAGTGCTTTTAGTTGATTGTGGCGTTAAGTTTAATATCATCCGTTCTTTATTCAAAAGGGATGTTACTGTGATCAGGGTTCCCTGGGATTATGATTTCCTTAATGAAGATTATGATGGTTTGTTTATTTCGAACGGTCCCGGTGATCCAAAGCAATGCAAAGTAACAATCGAAAATATAAATCGGGCTTTTGAAAAAGAAAAAACCATTTTTGGGATATGCCTCGGGAATCAACTTATGGCGCTGGCATCAGGGGCCGATACATACAAGTTAAAGTATGGTCACAGGAGCCATAACCAGCCTGTGCTCAGGGTTGGGACCAACCGTGCATATATCACTTCGCAGAATCACGGATTTGCTGTAGATAACAAAACCCTTTCAAATGACTGGGAACCTATGTTTATCAATATAAACGATCAAACCAACGAGGGAATGATCCATAAGTCAAAGCCCTTTTTCTCAACCCAGTTTCATCCGGAAGCTTCCGGTGGTCCTACCGATACGTCCTTCCTATTTGACGAATTTATTAAGAACATCAAAGCCTGTAAATCGTAGTAGGGTTTCTGGTCCCGAAAAACAATCCCGTGTGGAGTAGTTTTTCGAGGATCCTCGAAAATTTACGTAAATCGGAGATTTACTAATTTTCGGGATTTTTAGTTTTTCGTTTTTAGTTTATGGTTTTTAGTTTCATTCTCCGTTTCACTTTGTTACTTTTTTCTTTCAATCTCTTGAAAATAAAGGTTTTTAACTTATCGTTGTGGGTATGGTTCACCACCAGAATGTCTTTATTTTTGTAATTCAAAAGGATAGTTTGGAAGTACTCTTTAAGGTTAAATAAATGATTTATTGTTAGTCATTTTGCATTATAATCTATTTTTTGCTAAAGTACCTATTCCATATAAAATCTAAATATTTTTCTGTCAAGCTAACTATTCCATTATTAGGAATAAAAACATGTTTAATCGTAAAACTCTCATCTATAACAAAGTAATAAGGTATGTTTTCAGAATCAAGAGGAATCTTTAATTTCTCAATGTTATAAATATCCATATTAAGTTGGTTAGCACGCTTAAAAATAATTAAGTTTCTTATTTCATCATATGTAGAAATTATTAACACATTTTGTTCACCTGTTTCTTCCCCAAACTTTTTTAGTAGCTCTATTTGATTATCAACACAAGACTGGCAGACAAATTCTGAATAACGAAGAACCAAAGTAGGTTTATTAATTATGCTTGCAAGTCTTATCTTTTTATTATTCTCAGTCGTTAAGATAATATTCTTACCTAACTTAATGTAATCAGAATAATAATGTTCTATTTGATTATTTGATAAAATAGTAACTGTTTCATCACAAAGATCTACTATTTTTTGTTGAGTAATTAAGTCCTGTTGAGAGCTTGAATACTTAGCATGAATGACTTTGATTTTAACAATAAGAATCATATTCAATAAAAAAAATATCAATAATATAATAAGAAATAGTTTAGATTTCATGCTAAATAATTACATTAAGTATCTTTATTGAAATATAATAACCATATGAATATATTACTTCCATTATTTTAAAACCTTACAAGTAATACTTATCAGAATTCCTTTAGCTCAACAATAAATACGAGGGGGTTATCTGTATCTTTGACTTCTATTAATCTCTTAATTTTATTTGCTCCATTTTGCATTTCCGGGAAACAAAACGGGACTTCCATATTCTTTAACTTATCATCCAACATATAAGGTTCAATTATACTTACAAACTGTTCATTTTTAACTCCGATAAAAAAATATGGGGAAACACAGTTAAATAACTTTAATCTTCCTGAAATAACCCTTCCTGATTCTTTGGAATATAGCACATTCTTTAGTTCTCTTTTCTGAAAAAAAGTAAAATAAATAAACTTTGAAGTTTCATAGATATTATCAATATTATAACAGTAATTAGTTTCATGCAATTTGAAGCGTTTCACACCAAATTGTTTATTAAAACTATTAGGAAAATAATTTTCAGGTAATGAATTTCTACCAAAATCTATAAAATATGCCGGATCAATTCCATATTTGTCAATTTTATAGATAGTATCAACGTCTGTAAAAGGTCTTAAATAGTAATAATCCCCATTTTTGTAGAACCTTCTGCCACCCATGATTTTTCTTTTGATTTTAAAGTACTTTTCTTTTATTTTCTTATTCCTATTCAGTTTGTACATTGCATAATGTAAGCCATTAAGGTTATTATCAATACCTACTGTTCCACCCCAAAAATAATATTCGTGATCATCTGTAATAATAAAATTTGTAGGGTTAAGGTTAAACGCATTGTTTCTATTTATGAAATTAAAATTGAATTCATCAATAAATTTACCGTCAGGTGAGTAGTGCATAATTTTTAAATATGTTAAAATATAAATGTCCGCATTTTCATCAATTTGAAAATCTCTCAATTCATGAAATTCTCCAGGTCCTCTTCCACTTTTTGCAAGTTTAAATAAAAACTTACCTTTATTATTGAATACAAACAAAGCATTATTACGAAGGTCTTGAATATAGAGCATGTCTTGAAAAGCGATAAATTTATACACATCGCCGATTAAACAATTTGGGGCTGTTTCGAGAAATATTATATCCAGATTACTTACAAGCGTATCTAAAGATAAGGGTTCTTCAATCTTTTCAGGTATATTAATATTAAGAAAACTTTCATGACAAGTAACTAACTCATTTTGATTTGATTTACAACTAAATAAGAATATAAAAAAAATAAAAACTGTTCTTTTTAACATTTTCAACATAAAACCTATGTATTAAAGCCACTCATTTAACTCTCTAATTAAATGAGTGGCATAATTTGTTAATCACAAGATCCGTATGTACATCCGAATTCAACACATAAGTGGTCAGGTTGAAACCAACAATGCATCATAACCAAAGGGGGGGAAATACAATCAATACATTCGCCATAATGATCGTTTCCATATTCGCCATCAGCCAAAGCTTCAATATTTTTTATTAATAAAGAAACATCTTGCTCTTGTGATTTTTGATTAACGCTAAGGTTTATAACGATTGCAAAAATGAAAGCACATGCTAACACTACTTTTAAAAACTTTTTTTTCATCATTTTATGTTTTTGTTAGTTATAATTATTTGTTTTTCCAGGATATGGTTTCATAAATATCATTTATCTTTGCTCCTGAGAGGGGGAGCTACCATTTCTGGAGTTTGAATGCAACAGCTTTCAGATTTATGGTTTTTTCTCCTCTCATTTTTTTAATAGTTCCTTTTGTTTATATTGTTTCTGTAGTTTATATGGTTCTGCGAGAGAAAGAATGGTTTTATCACTCAGCAATATCTCTTCTTTAAATCTATCAATTGATTTTACATTTTTAACAACAGGGCTATAAGAAAACTCCAAAGTTTCATTATTACATAGATGTTAACTATATACATCTTGCTAATATATAAACAATTCCTTTATTTACAAAATGTTTATATGGAAACGGAAAATTATTTGATTTTCAGTCTGCTTGTTTCTTGAAGTACCTGGCTAACAAAAACAATAAATCCAGGAATTGGCAGCATCAAATAAGTATATTCAAAATACATGTGATTTTAGTTCTTCCATATCAGATCTGGTGTATACAGTAGATCTAATTAAGTCTTCCACCCAGGCTATAAGTATTTTCGCTAGATGGAACTTGTTTGAGTGGCCCATAACTTATCAAATATGTTCTGCATAAAGTTCCACGCTTCTATTTCCTTTTGCAATATTTTCTTCCCATCTTGTTTTATTGCATAATATTTCCTTGGTCTCTGTGCTCCTTCCACTTTCCAATATGATTTAATCAATCCCGTGGCTTCCAGCTTCTTTAGTACAGGATAAATACTACCCTCTTTCCATTCAATACGCCCCTTGGACAAGGTTTTAACTTTTTGCATAATTTCATAGCCGTACGAGTCGCCCTGCTCCAGTATTGATAGTACAATAGGTACAGAAGATGCTCCCATTAATTCTTTTGATATTCGTTCCATTATAGTTTTTAGTTTCTGGTTACGGGTTACGGGTCCCTTCGCTTTTTTCTGCGTTAATCTGCGATATCTGCGTGAGTAAATATCACGCTGATATTATCTTCACCAAACTACTTACTACTGCTTACTATATTCCTGCTACTGCTTTGCCCTGTTTAATTATGAAATACAGCTTCCGTAGGAATGCCTATGGCAGAAGCGTATTTAACAGGGCCACTGCTGCTGCCACTGTCTCCCCACAATAACTCACTAACCTACTAACCCTCTTACCCACTAACTTACTAACCCACTAACTCACTAACATCCCTCCTTACTTCTTACTCCTTCATTTTACATTCTTAATTCTATATTCTCTTTCACTCCACATAATACATTTGACATTTGACATCAATTCCTCAACCTCTCAACCTTAACCTTTGTCTGTCATTCTCCCCGTTGCCTTTCAACAAACCATTCATCATTCATATTTCATCCTTCTAAATGCTCCATGCTTTTTCCCAAACCCTGTCAGGTCACCCTTCCCTGCAGGCATTCGCTCAGACTCTGACAGGTTTTACCGTTTACCATTCACTGATTTTATGCATTGTTAAGCACTTCTTATTTGATTCTGAAACGAGCAAATACTAAGATTGGACGCCCTATATCATCAGTCATTGCTATCTGCTCTTTTAAATCATCATTAGGGGTTATTTCAGGTGATTACATGAAAAGATTTTAACCGCATAAACAACGGCAAGTAAA
>Ga0209986_10002542_pt1 | contig 16599 bp, 15 predicted proteins | sample BlataG_FD_183168 | JGI IMG/M metagenome (GOLD analysis project Ga0209986, IMG submission 183168) | Deep subsurface microbial communities from Black Sea to uncover new lineages of life (NeLLi) - Black_00105 metaG (SPAdes) (version 2) | ecosystem: Environmental > Aquatic > Marine > Oceanic >...
CCGCGAGGCTGACAAGATCATTGTCCTGCACAAGGGAAAGGTGGTTGAGGAGGGAACGCATCAACAACTTCTTGCCCTGGACGGCTTGTACGCGGCGCTTTACACTCTCCAGTTTGCTTAAGACTGGCAGCAGCGAGTAGAAGCTGCGAGGGAGGACCCTACCGCCTGCCAGGAGCCAGCGGAATTAAGTATTATGTCCCCGGAATTCGCGGAATTCGCCAGTTTAATTCCCTGAATTCTCAGAATAATCCAAATGGAATCAGATCGAGTAGTTTGGACTTCCCAGTTTGACAGAGGGAGTCTTCTCCCGCTACAATCGAATCGTGATGTTCTTCTCACAGGTAGGTGATTCCAGATGGAAGAAGCTCTAAAAGAGAAGGGTGCCGAGCTGATTAATCTGCAACGTCTGGCGCATCTTCTAAGGAGCCTTAGTCCTACTGAGGTCGAAACCCTTGAACTCCTGCTCGATGACGAGGCCAGGAACGTCATTGAGACATCTTTGAAAGAACTCGATCAAGGGAAGGGTCTCCCTCTTGATCAATGGTAAGTAATATCAGCTCGTCATGGCCCCTGCGGCCCACCGCCGCTTCAAGAAGTTTGCTCCGCCCTTGCAAGAGAAAGTGAAAACAGAAGCAAAGAGGCTGGCGCAAGAACCTTACGGCTATGAAGAGTTGAAGGGGCCTCTCAAGGGTTTGCACTCTTACAAGTTTTCCTTCGAATGGACGACCTATCGCATAGCTTACCGGATCATTGAGGAAGAAAACCTGGTCGAGATCGTGTTGGTGCGCCCGCGAGAGAACTTCTACGAACTGCTGAGACGGATCATTCAACGATGAATCCCGGAATTCCCAGAATCCGGAATCGAATTCTGGTATATGCTCAAAAGGCTGAACAAAGGGTACTGTCAATGAAGCGGACCAGTGCATTGCTTGGTTCGCACTTCGTTTGCTACCGCATGCGAACTGACGCAACAGTGACACGCTCTTGGCCGTCTTGCTCCTCTATCGTTGCTCCAGCAATCTGAATCCGCACTTTCGGATACAGTTTATCTTTCTTGCTGATCAGAAGTCGCAAGTTCTCCTCGACATCGGCGCAGTCACGGTGCGTATGTGAGGGATTCAGGCGACGGTAGCTTTTGCGATACTGTCTAAGTGCTTTCTCGCGGCTGGCTGAGTCGAGGCAGGCAATGTTCCATGCGCTGACGGCACTATTCAGGTACTGCTGCTTGTCCTCAAGGTCCTCACCCATGGCGATGTAATCTCCAGCTACGGCAAGGAGCATCTTCGATACCTTGGGGCCCTTATGTCTTTTGCTGAACATTTCTTTTCCCCGAAATGTGAACAATGATTAGCTTGCAACATACTGCATGTTGATTGAGTTGTCTATCCCTTGCCTTCCATCTGTGATTATACCCTTTTCAGCGAAGGGACAAACCCTGGAGGCTCGTAGCTCAACACAAATAACATTGTGTTGTGTAGGCCCCTGAGTCGTCTTTCGTAACAAGGGCGTATCTTGTATTGCCAGAACGCTACACATGAGCCTTCGGCGCGGCTACGCGACGATAGGTTCCATGTGGTTATTCGCAGATCATTTCACCTTTTTTGCGTTGAACGCAGAATCGTCGCCGAGGTGGAAGAAGATGTGCCCAGTCATCTGTTTCCCATCGACCCGAATCCATCCTCGACCCGATGCTGAATCGCATTCATCGGATCCATCCCAAGAGAAGCTGAGCATGTCTTGATCGGCGACTCGCTCAATTCTGCAATCCATCTCCCCCTGTATTGCACCGAACTGGAATGATCCTGTCCCGTCGTTCCGGATCGTGACGTGGCCCGGGACAACCAAATCGATGAAGTCCTGGTCCCACTCGTCCATCTCAACGATTCGCCACTTACCAAGGTATGTTCCCGGTATCTTCATATCTTCCTGGGAGCAATGATTTGCAGTCACTTCGTCTCCGTCATCTCCACGAGGTGCTTCAGATTGTGTTCAATATAATCCAGGATTTGGGATGCTTCCTCCTCATCCACCAGATCCAGCCCTAGGTGACTGGCAACATAGCAGAAGGCAAATGTCATCTGAGGGACGTCAAGCATGTCATCAACGATCTCCCGTGTGGCCACATAGCTTAAGAGGGTTGCGTCGGTCGCACGCTTGAGATTGGATTTGGATTCCTTGATTCCTCGGAACTTCAGACAGACCGCGGGACTGAGGTGAAAAAGGTTGGCCTCGGTCATGGGTTGGCCAACGAGTTCCCCGAAGGGCAACGTGTCGTAGGCATCCCGGTACGCGGTTGCGATCTCATTCAACCATGCCTCAAGACTGGTTGGCTTGGGATTCGGAGGCTTCTTCATTTCTCTCTTTCTACGACAATAATTAGCTTGCAAACTTGCAGCATAGTAAACGGTGGTTAAGCCGTCTGTCAATTAGTTACCGTCTATCGGGGCACCCCGTATTCTCCCTGATATCGGCATTCATTTCCTTGCAGTAGCCTGTTCCTCAACACAATTCCACTTGCGTTGAGCAGTCGGGCTGGGCCACTCTAACTAATAGAACAAAAGCGATCTCGTGTCGCGGTGGGAGTCAAAAGATCTTTCTCATCACGTTACCTAACCAGCGAACTGCCCGGGATAGTGCTGTGGTGAGGGAGGCTGTCTCTTGGTAGCTCAAGGAGACGATATAGCTATCCGGGAGGGCGTAGTGAAGAATATAGGCGAAATCTATCCGTAGATCCTTCCAGTGGACTGACAGACCTACACTGCTCCAGTCGCGGTTGGTGCCTGCTCGCAACGTAACTGGGCCCAAACCGGTGTACTCGTAGCCCATCCGCACGCAGCGAATATCACCGCGGGTGATCAGGTTCTCGGTGAAATCGATGCAATAGGTGGCTTTATCAAGCCGCCAGACTAGCCCCACGGCCATGTCGGATATCCAGGGTTCAATGTGGCTGTCACTGAATCGAGTGCCAGTGGCAAGGAGATTCCGCCACACGATCCCGTAACTACGAGGACCCTCTCCAGCAGGGAGAGGTTCGACCTGATCCAGAAGTAACAGAGAACTGTGCCAGGAGCCGAAGCGTAATTAAGTGTTATGTCCCCGGGATTCCAGGTATTGCAGAGGGATCGTCGCCTGCTTCACGCTATTCACATACTTACCAACCATGTACCAGCCGTCACTTGAGACTTTGTTGTAGAAATATCGGGCATAGACTGCGGCGGCTTTGCCGTCATATGCAGCAAGTTGGTTGCTCCAGCAGAACACTGTCGCAACTATGATTAGGAAACCCAGGAGAAGGCATTGCTTGGTTCCCGGCGTACCGCTGGCAACCGCGCAAACCTTGTTAGCCATTACGAGACTTTCCCTTCCTGCACACCACACGTCTCATATCCGGCCACAGAATCAGCACAACCGGGGCTACATCCAGGTTTGACAGTTACACTGATTAAAAGATACTTCATAAGCATATCATTCCTACTTGCGAGTAGTCATTTGTCACTACTCTACAGAACTCCACGGGTCCTGTTGACCCATTTCAGCTATGACTCACCTATTCGCACTCGTACGCCAACATCGCCTCCATCTCTCCCCTCGCAACGTTCTATGTGACACAATTGCACTTCTGTTGAGTCAGGTTGCCAATCAACCATGAGAAGCTCGTTTCGCAATTAAGACTTCCGTAGAATCCTGGTCCATATTAGACCGCCAACAACGACCCCAACGCTTCCAATGGCTAGGCCAACGACAATCCACAACCAAAGGCTTGTACGTCCGACCAAATACGTTGACAGATAGCTCCCCTCGAGCTGAGAGCCAGCTTGATAAGTTTTTTCAAACACACCGTCACCATTCTTGTCTACTTGTAGAGTGGTGCCTGTTTCTCCTTTGCCGAGGGCATCCCAGTTGATAGTGTATTGATGGACAGCTCCGATTGCTGTTGCCATTTCAGCCACCGTACAGATGGTAGCCTCTCCGCTAGTGATGGAGATTGCATCCAATCCGTAATTTCCCTGTTCTACACCAACTATCACATAGCGATAGGAGTCTGTCGCAGGAGAGATGACGGTCGTTTTGCTTTCTTCGTCATAAATTGAATTGGGAATCTCCTGCTTTACCTCGCCGTTTACCAAACCCGTAACTCGGTTTTGCGAATCGTAAACTCTAAGCTCCCCGGCGCTCTTTAGCAATACTATCTGTGTATAGAACTTGTACTTCTCCAAAGCAGCCAGGAGGAAGTTTTGCAAGTTGGCACGCCAACTTGTTTCAAGATTTGGGTCGCCTCCGAACTTTTGATAAGTATCCCATAGGGATTCAAAGTAGTCTTTCGTTTCAGCCTTATAGTACCTCGGTGGGACTCCCGCATCCTCGAAAGCGGCGTTAGCATCCTCAAACCTGCGACACTCGAAGTAGCGCCAAAGGGCTTTTCTGTAAAGAGTGTTGTCTAGGGCTTTCAAGCCGATACCTGCTTCACAAAGAGCGGGAAGACTCAAAATAGTGCTTATCCCAAGGCCCGAACCTCCGGCATGCTCGATAAGGCCCACCAAGAGGTCTTGAGAAACCATACCTGCCGTGCCAGCCCACACATTAACGTCCGCTAAGTCATTGAAGTATGCGTCTATTACTTCTTCATTCTGCCACGCTGTGCTTGAAGCCATTTGCACCAAATTCTTTTCGCGTATACTGTCCAGAATGTAGGTTCCATAGGTAACGCCTGGCTCGTTTTCCTTGTCCATCTCTTGAATGAGCACAGTTGCCAGATCCCCATCGCTATAATTGTAAAACGGATTAAGCGGGTCTGGATCATAAATAGGTATTTCCTGGGACCAGTTTTTGATTCGTAATTCTCTTTTGATTTCCTTTAGCCACTCGCTGTCAAACCTTGCCACAGAACCAAACAAGTCCTTTAGCTTTTCCCAAAGGGATTTTCTATGCACCGAGATTGTTTTCGTTATCCTGTCCGTTCCGCGAGTGTCGTCTTCTACTTCCAATGTTACCGAGTATTCGCCCGGTTTGTCCCAATAATAGACTATTTCAGGGTTTATGGTATACCCGCCAGCCCCATTCAAATCCCATCTCCACACAACAATCTCGCCGTCTGAATCCTCAGAGGTACGCGCATCAAGTACTACATCTTCTCCGCATCTAGGCGTGAGCGGGGAATGGGTGAACGAGGCTGTGGGAAGAACGTTCTTCTCTAGGTCGATTTCTCTGCACCATCCTGAGATGGGAAAAGCTCTTCCCTCTACGTTCGTCTCTACATACCACCAGGCATATCCGTCAGCGTAGCTGCCGTTGTCTTCATTCGGGAGTATCTTTGCTGGGTTCCTGTGCCAAACTTGGTAGAGAACGTTGCTATCCGCTCTTGGTTCTTCCAAAAGAGTTGCCGATGGCGATCTCTTGATCCTTACGTACTCACCAACCTCAAAGTTCGCGGAAGTCTCCTCTCTCGGGTTCGCATAAATGTTTATATGACATTGACTAGTTTGATCGGCGTCATCTCTTACTTCTGCCCAAAGCTCCTTTTCGCCACTTGTCGTGAAAGCCCAGGCTTTAATTTTGGCAGTAGCGTCCCAATATTCACGCCCCAAAGAAGCGTTCCAATCAAACCACCTTGTCCACTCCCCAGTAGCGACGCTGTTTTGCTCCTCATCGCTTGAAAAACGGACCTGGACAGGATTCCCAGTGAAGTCGCCTACATAAATGTCAAAGGATTCACTAACACCGATTGTGTCTATTAAAGTGGAGCTATCTTGCTCTCTAAGCTCAATGGTGCAATTCAGCATTTCTTTGATTCGAACTATAATTTCGACATCATCCGTATCTGTCGCACCATCATCATCGGTCACAGTCAGGGTTATCGCATGGGAGCCGGTAGACAGTGCAACCACATCATCAACCCCAGTCGCTATCTGTGTCCCATTCTCTGTCCAAAGATAGGTTAGAGAATTTCCATCAGAATCCCTTGACCCGTCGCCATTGAGGGTAACGTCTTCCTGCCCATCACCATCCGTGTCAAAAAGGAGTTGGTCCGGCCCTGCATCAGCGGTAGGAGGAAGATTTACCCGGCTTTGTATAGGGATCCGCGCACTGGAGGAGTCGCTGGGGTCAGTGGCATCAGTGTAGGTGGCACTTGCGATGTCCCCGGCGCTGAGGCCGATATCTACGGGCGTGATTGTATCGGTAACGAAGGTGTAGTCGTTGTCAAACTGTTCCAAAGGATTGAGTTCAAACGGTACACCGTTGACTTCAAGCCCGACTAGATTTGGCTCGCCCGCGTGACTTGGGTCCGCAACTCTGATACTAAGAGAGTCTACTTCTATCCAAGCGGATATAGGGCGACCGCTCGCGTCCACAAAGGTAACTACGGACGGTCCGGTGGTTTGCGCCAATTCCTCGCCAACTACGATTTTGTGCCTCTCGAGAGCAATTAGCGGAGAGAAAACCCGGTGCTTGCGTTTTTCCCAACCGCGACTTTTGAAGATCCATTGGATATCGAGCTGCAGGTAGGAGCCGCGTTTAGGAAGTGGAAAGTGGACTGAGGATTCATACCATTTCGTCTTATCAAGATGATCGAGCGAGCCACTGGCCGCAAGTAAACCAGATATACTCACAGGGCGCGTGGGGCTGAAATCGAGGTCATAGAGGAAGACTTCAAAATGATCAAATGGCTGATATTCAAAGTACTCTTTGGGACCGTGCTGGTCGCGAACTCTCATAAGCACGTCAATTTGAAGCTGGCCTCCAGCAACATCCGCTGAGGTAATTCTGTAATCAGCCTTCGCGCCATGTTCCCATGTGCTTGACCACCCCTCATAGGAGTACGTTGCGTCAATCTCGTAGTTTCCTTCAGAAGGAACGAACGGTATGGCCAGCCATTCGTTATCCTCAACTACAGCTCTTAGTATGCCTCCTTCGAAATTAACGTACTCAAAGACCTCAACGTACCCGTAGGAGCTAGTAAATGGGAAGGCACGTGGTGACAGTTTTTTCGTGGGAAACCCTAGCCAACTGACTGGTCCTCCCAGGGCATCGTAGGCAGCAGAGAATTCGCTGGAAAGCCTAAGGCATTCCCCACTCAGGGACCCAGTGGTGTGCAGATAGAGTGTTCCACCCTCAAAGGATTGCGCGCATCCGGTTGTGTTAAATCCTTGAGCCCCTGATGGGCCTACTGAGTGTTCATTCCCTATGGGAAAACCAAGAGAAACAGACGATTTACCAGAAAGCCCGCTCCAGCTCTGCCATGTCTTGAAGATACTCCCAATTACCAAGAACGTACCATTAGTATGCGAAGCAATTAGGCCATTCGTGAATGTGGAGAATATTCCTGTTCTACCATATCTAGATGTTACGTCTGCTGTGTTGCTGCTGGGATACCCCAAATATTCGCCCTGGCACTTATCCTTTGCGTATGGTCCACCCAATCTAACATATTCACTCCATATGACACTAGAGAGGTAGTAGGCTTCCCGCCAACCTGTTTGCTTGGCCCATACTATGGCAGATCTGACCGCGCCGGGCTCAGTGGAGAACTCCTGAACAAGAACATCATTCTCGTCCCGTGAGTTAGAGCGTCCTGCAAACCAGTACGGAACGCCCAACGGGTCCCCGATAGTTGAGCGCCCACCGTTGCGTGCGTGCGTATTGAGGAACACCTCTTCTTGCTCCCGCGGCCCTTGCCCAACAAGAGGAGGAAAGACCTCCTTCGAAAGATGATATGAAAGAAAAACGGAATCTCCGGTCTTCCCATCCTGGAAGAAAAGCAGCAAAGTCCTCGGGTCCGCAACCTCGGGTTCAAACCACCTTAGAGCTGGCAGATTGACCTCCAGTGTAGATTTCGAGAGACCTGCCACATCCAACGTTCTTAGAGAACTCCACTTAGTCGTTCCATCGTCATGTTGGACAGCCATAGTTACAACCCCGGGGAGAGTGTTGTATTCCTCATTGTGGATTACAATCGGCAGTTCCCAGTGGTGCCGTGCGGGAAGTAATTCATGCACTTCAAACGACAGCCACTCACCTGCTGTCACGGTTCTTTTTTCAAGCTCAGGGGGAAAACGGTTAGCAGCGTCCCATAACCGTGGCTGGCCAAACTCAACATCCTGTAACTGGAACTCATTCCCTGCTATGCGTAGCACTTTAATGGGTGCTGCGCTGGGGACTTGGACAACTACAGTGTCAGTATACGTGAAGCCCTGAGGAAGAGAAGAAAACACACCGGGAGGAACATCACCGAAGTCAACCTCAAGAGTGCCTTCATACTCATTGCCATGATCATCGACTAATATCACCGGGACTGGTGAGGGTATTGCGCCGCCCTCACCTTCCTTGGAAATCCAGAAGCGCAAATGTGCTGCCTCTTCTCCACGTTCTACTCCCACAAGGCCCAAGGAGAAGCCAGATGTTTGCAGCAGTTCTTGCACGCCAACACAAATCGGCGAAAAGGCCAGCAGTAAGGCTATTCCAAAAGGTATAGCAAGAGAACGCGCACGTTTCTTCATGGTGTAAAGCCCAGTCGGCAAATAGCCACCGAATTTCGGGCACAAAATTTCCACTTCTTGAACTCTCATCTTCGCTCACTCATTTCTTCACGATAACTTAGGACTAGTCCGTCCTCCCTTCATGTTGTTCCCCCGCTATTCCGCGATCTTAGCCACGAAGGCGTCCCCAAAATAGCCCCCACCAAAAGTGGGCTGTAAAGCAACCTGGGTCGGAAAGTCCTCCGAGTTGGTAAACCCTACCACATACGCGCTGCCTGAGAAGTCAACGGCAATGCTGTACCCTTGATCCCCGCCGGTTCCGCCAAGGTAGGTGGAGTAGACAAGGTCGGAAGTAGTGCAATCCACCTTTACAACAAAGGCGTCGCCGTTGAACCAAAAGGCCCCCAATATACGGCGACCACCTCCAAAACTTGGCTGGGAAGCAGCCTTCGTTGGAAAGTTCAGCGATTCGGTCCAGCCTGTAATATACACATTGCCGGAGGAATCGACCGCGATAGCGCTACTCTGATCGCCTTCACTACCACCGAGGTAGGTGGAGTAGATAAGGCCAGATCCGGAAGGGTCCACCTTCGTCACAAATGCGTCGGAGTCACCGCCCAGAACTGACTGGAGAGCATCCTTTATGGGGAAGTCCGCCGATGTGGTGTTTCCAGTGACGTAAGAGTTACCGGATGAATCGACCGCAATAGCGCTACTCTGATCGCCTTCACTACCGCCGAGGTAGGTGGAGTAGACAAGGGCAGATCCGGCAGGGTCTACCTTCGTCACAAATGCGTCCCAGCCGCCCCCCAGAACTGGCTGGAAAGCATCCTTTGTGGGGAAATCCTCGGAGCCCGTCTCGCCGGTCACATATACGTTACCAGAGGAGTCCACTGCCACTGAATAGCCCCAGTCGAACCCGCTACCGCCAAGGTAGGTGGAATACACAAGATCTGATCCGGTAGGATTCACCTTGGCCAGGAAAGCATCCCACTCCCCACCACCAGAACTTGGCTGCAGGGCATCCTTTATGGGAAAATCCCCACTCCACCCGGTGGTTCCGCCAGTGACGTAAGCATTCCCCGCGGAATCTATAGCAATGCCCGCAGCCCTATCGTCTTTACTGCCACCAAGGTAGGTGGAGTAGACAAGGATAGACCCGGAAGGGTCTATCTTCGTCACAAATACATCGTGTTCGCCGCCATAAGTTGGTTGCAGGGGATTCTTTGTAGGAAAATCCTCGGAGTAGGTCCCCCCGGTCACATATACGTTACCAGAGGAGTCCACCGCGATGCCCTCGCCTTGATCGCTTCCACTACCACCCAGGTAGGTGGAGTAGATGAGCCCAGAGCCCGAGGGGTTCAGCTTCGCAACAAAGGCATCACCATCTCCCGCACGGTGATTCAGCCGCAGCTGATCTTGGGCAGGGAAGCGAGCATAAGAAGTCCGTCCCGTAATGTAGGCGTTTCCCGAGCCATCCACCGCGACGTCCCAGCATTGATCGTCATCAATACCGCCGAGGTAGGTGGAGTAGACGAGAGCCGGGTCGATGATCAGCGGCTCCGTGGGAGTGTAATTGCCTAAAGCGAACGTTACTTCCCCTTTCTCAAGCAAGCGGTAGCCTCCCTCAAGAACGACCCGCTTTCTACAGATCATCTGGTAAATTACAGGGGCTTCCTCGATTAGTTCCCCGAGGCTCGTTTCCAATATCAGCGCTCCGTCCTCTCGCACGTACATACGGGAGGCACCACTGTAGTCCATCGTGATCACTGTGGGATCTGCGCCTGCAGCAACAACGAACTCACTCTTCAATCGCCCTTGTTTGCCGCTGTAGACAAGGTCGATGCCTGGATAAAGGTCGTGATAGGTGATTGCGGCATAGGTGGGTACGTCAGCCCGCCACTTCTCTGGATCGTTACCCAAGAAGAAATTGGCTACCCCGGGAAGCGGTTCCTCTCCCTCTACTCTTACTTCTCCATTTGCTCCGGTAAACCGAAGGCGTACTAATGAGCTGCGCGTGCCTTCGTCCTCTGCCCCTTCACTGGCAGCAAAAACGACCTCTTGAGGGGTAAAGAAGATGGTCTGTTTGCCAGCCCTGACCATGAACCGCACATTCGCGTCCGCCTGGCCAGTGTTGGCGATGAAGCTTATAGGGATCTCCGCTATATCCGCCTGAATCTTCGCCTGGCTGATCTGGCTTTCATCACTCTGAAACCTGGGAAGGATATCTTGAATCGGGGTGCCACCAGCAAAGACTTCCGTTGCTACCAAAGCGAAGAAAACAACGAAAAAGAGAACCACAAACACAGTATTTTTTTGGCGCAAGACCGCACCTACGCACATTCTCCCATCACTTCCACTATAAGTTGGAAACTCCAGTGACCGGCAACGCAGTATTCCTCCGTATCCTGAAATCATCTGCATACGCCGGTGACTCCGTTAAAGCATACTACCACCATTAAAATGATAGAGCAAGAGGAGAATTCCTTATTTTACCGTTGGTTTATGTGGGTAATCTCGATTTTGGGTTCATTGAGTTCGTGGAGTTCATTGGGTTTGTAGGGTTCGACAACCAGGCCAGTGTCCAAAGTCCAATAGTCGTTTCTCAGTGTACTGCGTCATAGAGTCCCCCCTATGGTGGTAACGATCTCACGGCCCATTACATCCTTGTCCTGGGTGGCTTGTCCTAAACGGTGTTCTTGGATAGAGAGACAGCCCTTGCTTCCTGCAGCGGCGATCATTATGATGCTCTCACATCGGGGAGGAGAGGAATGAACGAAGCGGATAGTATTCTGATGCGCGTATCTAACCTCAAGAAGTACTACGGTGAAGTCCACGCTGTCGACGGCATCTCGTTTGCGATCCCAAGGGCGAGCGTGTTTACTATCCTCGGGCCCAATGGCGCCGGAAAGACAACGACTCTGGAGATCCTGGAGGGGATTCGAGAGCCGGACGCCGGAGAAATTGAAGTGTTCGGAATGAAGCTTAAGAAGGTGACCCGCGCGGTAAAGGAGCGGATGGGAGTCCTCCTTCAGGATGGCAACTTTGAGCCGTACCTGAAGGTAAAGGAAGTAGTGAGGCTCTTTGCCTCCTTCTTCATGAAGGCGTTGCCCACCGAGGAGGTCCTCACCCGTGTTGCTCTTCAGGAGAAAACGAATGCCTACGTTAAAACCCTCTCCGGAGGGCAGCTGCAGCGTTTGGCGGTCGGCGTTGCCCTCGTTAACGACCCCGAGCTGATCTTCCTCGATGAGCCGACGACCGGCCTTGATCCCCAGGCGCGGCGGAACATGTGGTCGATCATCACTGACCTGAAGGACCAGGGCAAGACGATCATCCTCACCACCCACTATATGGAGGAAGCCGAGGCCCTCTCTGATCGCGTCTGTATTATGGACTACGGGACAATCATCGCCAAAGGGTCTCCACGTGAGCTAACCTCCCGCCTCGGCCAGGAAACGATCATCGAGTTCAATACCAGCTCTCTCTCAGCAGATGATCTCGCTCAACTCGAAAGCTACGGCAAAACAGCCCGTGAAGACGGAGAGATCGTAACCGTAGAGACGGAGAACCTTGTTCACACTATGGAGCAAATGCTCGCATGGTCGAGAGAGAGAGAAATCCCTCTCACCAACATGACTGTCCGCCAACCGAACCTGGAGGATGTCTTCCTGTTGCTCACCGGGAGGAGGTTGAGGGAGTGAAGGGTATCCTCCGTATCGCTGCAGGCCATCTGTTCACAGCGTTCAGAGAGAGGGTAACGCTCTTCTGGTTTCTCATATTTCCGGTATTCCTCCTGGCCATCTTAACGTTGATCTTTGGCAACATGGGGCAGGAAGGAGAGATCAGCTTTGCCATAAGCGTGGTGAATCTGGAGTCCGATACCGCAGGTCCGGCCGACTTCGCTGCCATTGTAGAAAGTGTTTTCAAAGAGACTGGAAAGGCACCCGAAGAAGGGAAGGAACCCCTATTTACTCTCACCCGTCCCTCAGGCGGCGAAGACTTAGAGGAGTTCCTTGCCCGTGAGAAAGAGGCGCTTCGACTCGGACGTCGGGCCGCGGTGATTGTCATTCCCGAGGGGTTCAATCAAGAGCTTCTGGAGCGAATGATGAGGAGCGGTTCATCGCCAAGCGAAAATGGCGCTCTCACCATCTTCATCAACGAGGGAAGCGCTGCCTCCGAGATGGCAACCTCGATCATCGAGCAGATTCTTAGTGGGATCGACCGCCAATTCCTCGCGCACGTCGGCCATTTTCAAGAGGAACAAGCTATTCCTAGTGAAACACTGTGGGTGGGAAGCGGTGGGGAGGAATTATCTTACGTGGACTTCCTCCTCCCTGGAGTAATCCTGATGGGTTTCTTTGTAAATGGGTTGTTCGGTGTACCCGGATCGATTTTGTTTGCTCGCGATCGACGTGTCCTGCGCCGCTATTGGGTAACACCTCTCACCGTTCCTCACTATCTTGCCGGTTTCTCCCTCGGGCATCTCACGCTTTGTCTAATTCAATTTGCACTTATCTTCATGCTTGCACGGTTCGCTTTCAGGGCCACGATCACGTTTGCCCAACCGATGCCGGTTCTCTTTCTACTCCTCGGAGCAATTACCTTTCTCACCTTTGGCTTCTTCATCGCCTCATTGGCCAAGACGGCCAATGCAGGGATGGCGATCGCCAATATCTTGAACATGCCTATGATGTTTCTCGGAGGGCTCTTCTTCCCGATAGCTGGCTTGCCCACTTTGCTTAAGGTGATCGGCTATGCCAACCCCGTAACGTACCTCGCTGAAGGGCTGAGAATGAGCTTGGGAGTACAAGGCGAGACTTTCTCTATCCCCTTGACGCTTGCCGTTCCAGTGGGTTGGATTGCTTTTTGCATCTTTGTCGCCTCAAGACGCCTTAGTTGGGATGTGAAACGATGAGAGCTTTCCAAGTGCTACTCCATACTGAGTACACCGTCTTTCTTCGAGACAAGGCCTCGCTCACCTTTACCTTTCTCTTCCCCGTCATCTTCATTCTCACCTTTGGTTTCCTCATGAGAGGGATGGGTGACGTTGAGGATGCCCGCCTTGGCCTGTTCGTACCAGCAGGAGTCGAGAGCAAGATATTGGAGAGGACGGTATCTTCCGCGGGATCGATGAGTGTGACCCGCTATGACGATCAACCCTCGCTACAGATTGCCCTGGAGAAGAGAGCGATCGACTTTGGCCTGATCTGGGACGGGACCAAGCTCCTCTTCCTCTACGATTCCAGTCGCGTGCAAGAGAATTACGCGTTTGAGGAGGTTGCTACAGGAATCACCGCTGACTTCAACCTGGCCCATCAAGGATTGATCCCGGTTCTTAGCGTGGAGAAGATCCATGTAGGAAGGGAGGCTGCCACTGATTGGTTCAACCTAGTAGTGCCGGGAATCCTCGCCTTTTCCATCCTATCAGCAGGGTTATTCGCCGTCTCCGGACACATCACCGCGATGAAGGAACGCAAACTCCTCGACCGAATGATCGTGACTCCTATGCGGCCTATTGCTCTGTTGGCCGCTATTATCTGTGTTCGCCTAGCAGTGGTCTACATCTCCACTCTCATTTCTCTGTTCATCGCAATGACGGTACTACACCTGACATTTGATGTTAGTTGGTTCTACTATACGGTGTTTGTTGTCGCCTCGACCCTGGGGATGATGGGATTCGGCACGCTGATCGCTCTTCTTGTGCGAAAGCCATCCAGTGCAAGTAACATTGCCCATATTCTCTCCATAGTGATGATGTTCCTTGCCGGAATTTATTTTCCCATCGAAATCATGCCATCCTACCTACGGACGTTGAGCAAGGCCCTTCCGTTAACCTACATGGCAGAAGCACTGCGTTATGCTACCGGAGTTATCGATATGACGGAAACCCGCTTCTGGGGGATTACCGTTGCTATGTTTGCTCTCGCGGTTGTCCTGTTGCCGCTTCTTTCCCGCTACGTTGTGCGTCCGGATCGCCGCTAGTGAACCTTCTTCTATCGCGCTACACCCACCAGGTGAAATACGCCCAGGCTAGCAAGCAGGACAACAACCCCAGCAATCAGAACCCCTACCACAATCAATGGAAAGGCGCGCTTGGGAGGGATGCCAAACAGAAACGCGGCGATCGCCCCGGTCCATGCCCCGGTGGCGGGTAGAGGAATCGCCACAAGCGAAATCAGGCCGATCGCACCGTAGCGAGTAATGAGCCGACCCTTGCGGCGCGTTCGCGTGAATACCCAGTCAAGAGGCCGCTCCAGTGGAGTTAAACGGCGCAGTTGTCGCTCGCCCCAGCCAAGACCAAGGAGCAGGGGAAGGACCGGGAGGAGGTTTCCAATCACCGCCAGGAAAAAGGAAGTCGCTGGGTGGAAACCGTAGACCAGACCCAGGGGAAGACCACCGCGTAACTCCGACACAGGTGCGGCCGACACACCAAGAACGGAGACTATTTGTATTATAGACATGGGAACCAGTGTAGTCGCTTGTGGCCCATCATGGTAGTCTGCTCGTGGGCTCTCTATAATCAGTGGAAAGGAGGTGGGGCGCAGTGAAACTCTATAACACCCTCGCGCGCAAGAAAGAGGCGTTTCGACCGCAAGATGGTAAGACCGTGAGGATGTACGTCTGTGGCCCCACCGTCTATGATCATCTTCATATCGGGAACCTGCGGCCACTTATCGTCTTTGACGCCCTGCGCAAGTACATGGAGCGCTTCAAGGGCTGGGAGGTCGTCTACGTTCAGAACATCACCGATGTCGACGACAAACTGATCAATCGTTCGATAGAGACCGGTGAGCCCGTGGAGACGATTGCTGAGCGCTACACGCAGGCCTATTTCGACCTGCTTGAACAACTCCACGCCAAGGAGCCGACGAAGAGCCCCCGCGCCACGCAGCACATCCCCGGGATGATCGAACTGATCCAGACCTTGGTCGATAAAGGCTACGCCTACCAACGCAACGGCGACGTGTACTACCGCGTCTCGGCGTTCAAGGATTACGGGAAGCTCTCTGGCCGACGCACTGAGGAGCTTAAGGTCGGGGCGCGGATCGCGGCCTCCGAAAAGAAGGAAGACCCACTTGACTTCACCCTATGGAAGGCGGCCAAGCCAGGAGAGCCGAAATGGGAATCCCCCTGGGGCGAAGGGCGTCCGGGGTGGCACACCGAATGCGTGGTCCTCTCTCGCGAGTTCCTCGGCGAGACGCTCGACATCCACGCTGGCGGAAACGACCTTATCTTTCCTCACCACGAGAACGAGATCGCCCAGGCCGAGGGTGCAAGCGGCAAGCTGTTTTCCCGCTTCTGGCTCCACAACGGGCTCTTAATGGTCGGCGAGGAGGAGATGCACAAGTCGCTGGGGAACTTTGCCTATGCATACGAGGTACTGCAAAAGTTCGGCCCGGAGACGGTCCGCTACTTCTACCTCGCCCGCCACTACCGCAAGCCGCTTGACTACTCTGAAGGTGGCCTTGCAGAAGCGAAAAAGGCGCTCGCCCGTGTGCATACTCTCATTGACGAGGTGGAGGCAGAACTTGGTGAGACAGAGGGAGGGCCGGAAGCGCCCGAGCCCAGTGCAGCCGGAAGCGCGTTTATTGACTCGCTTGGTCGCTTCCGTGAGCGCTACATCTCGGAGATGGAGGACGACCTGAACACCGTGGGAGCACTCGCGGCGATCCAAGAGCTTGTTGCCGAGGCCAATCGCTTCCGCAGCACGGCTGAAGGGAGTGATCGGTTGGCCTTAAAGAAGGCCTTAAACCTCATCGGTGAACTCGGGTGGCCACTTGGCCTGTTCCAGAAAAAAAAGCCCGCACCAAAGGGTTTGCAGGACGAACTGATTCAACTGCTGATCGACCTGCGCACGGAACTGCGGAGAAAGAAGGAGTTTGCCCTTGCCGACTCGATCCGTGACCGGCTAGCCAAACTCGGCATTACCCTGAAAGATAGACCACAAGGGACGATCTGGACGTAGAACAAAGATGGTTCCTCGCTATTTGGTGTGGGTAATCAGCCACTCTCGCATCGGAACTGGCCTCTCTCGTGAATCAAGCCCTTCTCCCCCTGAGGAAACCAGGAGAAAGCCCGGTTTCTTGTGCGACAACCGCCAATCACACATTCTCATGAAAAGCCC
>Ga0209986_10002543_pt1 | contig 16595 bp, 21 predicted proteins | sample BlataG_FD_183168 | JGI IMG/M metagenome (GOLD analysis project Ga0209986, IMG submission 183168) | Deep subsurface microbial communities from Black Sea to uncover new lineages of life (NeLLi) - Black_00105 metaG (SPAdes) (version 2) | ecosystem: Environmental > Aquatic > Marine > Oceanic >...
AGTCCTGCAATTTATTATCATTGTAATGTATCGAGGATAAAAGAAATTTTACAAAGCAAAAATTTGAGTGAGTATGATAAGGCACGAATTTTTTATGCTGTGTGAAATCGCCCGTTACTATTCATATTTCAAGAAACTATATGTTCTTTTGCCTTTTCTCGATAGTTTAAACAATCCCCCATTTGTTACCCTAGACAGTATTTCATTTTCTTTCATGTGGTGGTCACTGAATGATAGAAACCCATTTGTTTTCAATACTCGATATAACTCTTTTAGTACTCCCTTTGGGTCATTCAGCACGTGAAAGGTATCGTATAATAAAACTACATCTACGCTATTATCTGGCAATCCAGTTTTGCAATTGGATGGATATCCAGAGCGTAAATTTTCCCTGATTTGCCCGCCAATTCCGCAAGAGGGATTATATAACTGCCAGGTCCACAGCCATAATCGAGTACACGAAACCCCGGTTTTATCCCCACCTCTTTCAAGGTGTTCATGCGGGGTAAGAAGAAATCGCGAAATTTGTAGCCAAAAGACATGAGTTTGAAATCAAAATTAGGTTTTGGTTTATCCATGTAGTTTCCTCCTATTTTCTTTTTAAAAGGCGATTTCGCACAACGACTATTTTGTTCGTTTAACGTTTTTATGATAATAACGTTATAGATTTTGAGTTTTAAAAACTTTCGCTACATGTCTAAACTCTTCAACTTTTCACTACCTTCGGCAAAAGATTTAAATATCGTCTAAAGAAATAGCATTAGGTGATCATGTGAGGATCATAGAGACTTCAGAAGACATAGTTCTTGCCGATATTTCAGATATAAATTATGATTTAGATACAGTTTATTTAAGAGCAGATATTAATGAGCCTCCAAGACCATCATTAAGAGTGGAACAGACTGTAAGGACGATACTTGCGATAAGACAATTGCAGAAGAAAAAAGCGAACATATTATGCACATCCCATTCTTCTATCCCCGATGGAACTCTTAAAGAGAATTTCCAGATTTTAAAAGAGATGCTGGAGAGAGAGATGGATCCCATAAACCCTGAAGTAAAGAATATTGTTTTCGTAAAATCTCTTGAGGAGATGAAGAGAGCCAATGAGAAATATAAAGAGTCGTTGATATTTTTGGACAATGTAAGAAAGACCGTTCTCGAAGAGAGAAATCCACCTGCAAACTCTTCAAATACAGAATTTTGGAAGTTAATAAAAGATACCACAAAGATCAATGGTGCCCTATCTTCGTGTCATAGAGACAGTCTTTCATTGAGGGTATTTTCTGATGGGTGTTTCTGCAACTCTTATTTTGCCAGGGAATTGGAGGACATAACTAAAATTTACAACAGTGAAAATGGCAATATAAAGATATGGGGGATAGCTGGAGCGAAGAGAGATAAATTAAGGGCTATCCTTCTCACAGAAGGCAAAGAGGATCTATTGGTGAATTTAGATGGAGGGCCGATCTTTGTGCTTCTTCTCTGGGCGCTTATAAACAAAGCTCCTTCTCTTGGAAGAACACTTCCACACACTATTGGAAAACTGAACAAAGAACTTATAGAGAATTTTTTTGGAGTAAAATGGGAATCTACAAAAGCAGAAGCTTTAAAAATAGCTGAAAAAATAGATAACGGCGTCATAGATATTATACTACCTATAGACATCTTGATAGAAGATGAGAATGGCATAGAAAAGGTAGTTGACTTGAGAGACATAGATAAAGGCAGATTTATATCCATCGGCCCAAATACAATTAAGATGATAGGAAATATCTCTACAAAGAGAGTATTCTTGCAAAATGGTTCTGTAGAACCGAGAACATCGTTAGAGACTAAATCCGAGTCAATAACATATCTTCTAATAAAAACTCTTTTGAAACGTGTAGATGAATTGTTTTTGAACGGCGGGGACACTGTTTCTGACGTGAGATCATTGGAAAAAGAGCTGGAACTGGCAAAATACAGGAAAGATAAACTAAGGGAGCTAGCTGTTGGAGGTTTCGTAGTGCACTGGTGGAACTACTTGAACAAGGGGAGAGATATACCCCCCGGAGTAGAGTTTGCACACATAGGGAGCTTGAGAAATCTGTATAGGGTGAGAAGAAGGCAGCAGGATTTTACTTAGAAATTTACTGACTACGGCCTTATCCTGTTCCTGTCTCTTGGAAAAAGTATACATTCTCTTATATTATCTATTTTAAGGATCTCCATGAGAAACCTTTCTATCCCCATCCCAAATCCCCCGTGAGGAGGCATCCCATATCTGAAGACTTTCAGATAGTCCTTGAAATTCTCGGGATCCAATCCGAATTCCTGAATTCTTTTTACCAAAAGACTATAATCATGTATTCTCTGTCCCCCAGATGTGATCTCAACACCGTCACAGTCAAGATCGAATCCTCTGCAGTATTTTCCATCTGGCATTATATAAAATATTTTGTTCTCAGGGAATTTTTTTATGAAATAATAATCTGTATTATTTTCTTTCATATACTTCCCAAGAATTTTTTCATCTTCCGTTCCGAGGTCCTCTCCCCATTTTATGTTGGATCCTCTATCATGGAGTATCTTAACAGCTTCATCATACGTTATTCTTCTAAATGGAAGCTTAGGACACTCTATTTTCACCCCCATTTCCTCTAACTCATTTTTACAGTTTTCAGATAATTTCTTAAGAGTATAATGGATAAGATTCTCCAGAATTTTCATGATATCTTCTTCATCTTTTATAAACGCCATCTCTAAATCAATTGCAGTTGACTCGTTAAGATGCCTTCTTGTATTGTGTTCCTCAGCCCTGAAATACCATGTAATCTCAAATACTCTATCAAATCCTGCAGCCATCATCATTTCTTTATAAAGCTGCGGGCTCTGTGATAAATAAGCCCTTTTTTCAAAATATTGAACGGGAAAAAGTTCGGTTCCTCCTTCGGATGCTGTAGAGATAATTTTAGGCGTATGAATCTCTATGAAATCTTCCTTTAAAAGGAATTCTCTGGTATATTTTAGCAATTCGCTTCTTATTTTAAAAATGTTAAAAATCTTTCTTTTCCTCAGGTCTAGAAATCTGTTGTCCAGTCTCGTGTCCATCTCTGCAGATACTTTTTCTGCAGGATCAAGAGGCAAAGGCGTCTCAGATTTATTGAGTATTTTTATTTTCGAGGGCAGGTACTCGAATTCAAAATCTTTTGCCCTGCTATCTTCTTTTTCACATTCTATTGTAATCACGTCTTCTTTATTTAATGCGGATACCATCTCAAAGATATCTTTAGAAACCTTTTTCTTTGGAAGGACTATCTGATGTAAACCTTCTCTATTTCTTAAAATCAGAAACTTTATCCCTCCTAAATCTCTGATTTCATGTATCCATCCTTTAAGTATCATTTTAATCACTCAAATACTATTTTTATATCTTTTTTTATTATTTTTCTTACTGCATTTTCAATTACTGATACGTCTATGGGCATCTTATCTTTTGATGCTTTATCTATTCTTATCTTATTTATTGCATCTCCAGACACAGGATAAACTATATTTACCCCCGTTATTCTAGCAGGATGAATTAACTCTCCTACAAGTTTTTTCAGATCATCTGTATCTTCCACGACTCTTATTCTTTTATTAAACTTTCTTCTCAGTATCCTGATAACTTTTCCTCCCCTGCCCACTGTGCTTCCGACATCCCCTTTACCCACGATCATTATTATTAACCCATCAGATTCTACAGATTTTTTAAATGTTATATCTCCAAGTTTGTAGTCCTTGTCTATACTATAAAGCGTTCTGGCTAGTTCTATGTCCAATTTTGTTATCTCTCTTCTTTTTAACTTCTCTTTACATACATTGCAGAGAGTGTTAGTCTTAAGGCAAGTGTCACAAATAGGCATTTTCATCTTTGTCACCTGTAGTTTTATATTTTATTGAGATAAGCATATAAAAATTTTTTCGATCTCTCTAAATCAACATTTATAGAAATACCGACCGAAAGGTTTTTATATAAGTAGTTAGTTTTTATGTATATGAAAACTAAGTGTTTAGGAAAGGTGATAGCATAATAAAAAAATTTTGTATGGTAGGAATTATAGTAGGCTGTGTAATCCTCAGCGGATGCACAGTTAAAACCAAGAATGGAGAATTGTACATAAATACTGATAAAAGAGAAACAAAGACGTATCATTTCGTGGAGGAAAATTTGTTGGACAGAGAAACATTTTTGACGGATATAGAGATAGGAAATATGGAGATGAGATTATCGAACGGGTCTCTCTATGATATTACTACTGTAGTGAAGTATAGTAAGGGACAATCTCCCGAAGCTCCAAAAATAGAGGATCTGGGGGATACGATAATGTTTTCTGTGCCTGTCGGCGATATACATGGTACGATATCAGATACATTCAAAAACTTGAATTTTGAAATGAACATAGGAAACGCAAAGCTTTTCTTAAATTCTGGAAGTTTTGAAAATTTAGATGTCTATATCAATATAGGAAATGTAGAGGTATTTCTCCCTGAAAAGGGTGAAGGAACTGTGAATATAAAAGTGAACACGGGTGCTGCAAAAATTATTGTGAACAAAGATACAGGGTACATACTCCATTGTGCCATAGGCATAGGCGCTATTTCTATCAATTCAGAGAAGAACCTGATAGGAGAAGGAACATACAGGATAAATCCTGAGAGGGATGTAAAATACGAAATCTGGATAGATGTTGGAACAGGACATATAGAGGTGATAGAATGAAATTTGTGAATAGAGTAAAAAATGTGATTTTTTCACCCAGAGCTGCGTTTCAGAATATACTTGCAGAAGGATTCTCTATGACAGAACCTGTGGGTATAGTTCTTGGAATAAACTTTCTTAATGCGCTTCTTTTTGGAATAGGTGCTATTCGAGGCATGAATCTGATAACTGATTTTATTTCCAGAAGAGTGCATATATCCCCCGAGATTATAAACCTGGAAATTGACGTTTCTGGAGTTACAGGGATTTTATTAGCTATATTTTTGGGGATGGCGGTATTCTACGCAATATACTCTCTTTTTCCATGGATTATAAACGCTGGGATAGGTCACATAATGGCAAAGCATGTTTTCAATGGTCTAGGTGATTTTGAGTCTCTTTTATGTACTTTTGGATACTCACAGATCACAGCAATCTCTCTTACGTTGGGGCTTTTGGTATTTATTATCTATCCCGTAACAGGGCTTTTTGTACTTCTGGCAATGGGGATAGTTAAACTCATCTGGTCTATTGTACTGAGAACCTTATCTGTAAGCGAGGTATATGGATTGGATCTTGGAAGATCGTTTATATCTGTGATAATGCCTTATCTGTTACTCTTGGCATTTGGCCTGATCTCCTCTGGATTCCCATTTTTCTTCTTTAAGTGGTGCTGATGGTATCCATATCGAAGAGGGACACACTAAAAGCAATGGCAGCACTATATTCTTTGACAAACGAGACAAGGTTAAAGATAATTGAACTCCTCCTTCAGAGGTACAGGGTGGGGATGACACCTTCTGCAATATCTAAGGTACTGGACCTGAGCTTACCGACTGTAACAAAGCATTTAGAGATATTAGAAGAGGCAGGGCTGGTGAACTACATATATACAAGAGGCGGCACCCCCTCTAAATTATATAAAATAACGGATCTTTATCTCACCGTTCAGATAGATCTCTCAAAATTTGTAAAAGCATTCAATAGATCGGAGTTAGAAAGAATGGCTGCGAGTTACATACAGAAAAAGATGGAGACTAAATTACCCCCGAGCATTACAATAGATGACATAAAAAATACTCTAAAAACAGATCAGGACACAGCATATGTTGTTTACGAGTATATAAATGAAAAGAAGATCGATCTCATAGTAAAACCCATATCTTCAATGATCTTTGATATCCTAGAGAAAACAAACAAAAAAAGTATAAACATAAGAGAACTGGAAGAGATAAACGCAGACGAATACTGGATAGAAGTTGCATGCAGACACATTCAGAATAAGGGTATATACACGTACGGGGATAAAGAGCTTGTGAGGGTAGAAGTGGAATGATTGACGAGTACGGAAATTATCCTCCAACTCACGGAGAATATATTAAAGAAATAGAAAAATTATATATCAGTATATAAAAATTCAATAGAGGAGCAATTAATGAAACGTGAAAGCACATTGTTATTGATTGGGATTTTATTGGTCGGAGTTGTAGCTGTTAGTGGGTGCAACAATAAACAGCTAAGAGAATTCAGGGGTACATTAAAAGGAGTGAGTCTCTCACCAAGAAGTGATCAACCAGATGACTTTACCGATTTCTTCGATAAGGCAAAGCAGGCAGGTGATGTTGTAATGTGGGCGGGAGACTGGATTGAACTGAGCAACACAACTGGAGGCGGGCCAACAGTAGTAACAGAACTTGCATCAACGTATAACTACATTCCTTTGATAGAAGCACAGTTCTTTACTCAATCTGATGGCGTTCTCCTGAGGCCACTTGATGACTCCACAAAGCAGATCTACATAAACAGTGCTGCTGATTTTGCTGACAGGTACAAACCGGAATATCTATGCTTTGGAATCGAAGTGAATGTGCTTTATGAAAAATCGCAGGCGGAGTTTGATGTCTTCGTTCAGTTTTACAGTGAGGTTTATGACGCTGTAAAAGCGAAATCGCCAAACACAAAGATCTTTACCGTCTTCCAATTAGAAAAAATGAAAGGGTTGAACGGTGGCTTGTTCGGTGGCACAAACGATCCGACAAAAGCACAGTGGTTTCTACTTGATAGATTTCCCACTCAGATATTATTGCATTTACAACATATCTTGGTTTTATATACAAAACCCCTTCGGAGATCCCTGTGAATTATTACACTGAAATCAAATCACACACGGCAAAACCTATTGCATTCACAGAGATCGGCTGGCATACCGATGCGAGTCCTACGGGCTGGGAGAGCAGCGATACTGAACAGGCTGAATTTGTAGTAACATTTTTCACTCTCACCAAAGATTTGAACAAGGAATTGACTATATGGAGCTTCATGTACGACCAGGACATCTTTGAACCGTTCAAGAGCATGGGATTACGTCGTAGAGACGGCACTGCCAAGCCTGCATGGGATGAATGGCTCAATGCCAAGTGAGCATCGCATAACAGGGAAGCGTTGTGCGAAATTCCCGATTTGAGATCTCTCAAGAGTGTACTAACTTTTTATAGATTTTTACTAGTAAATTGGTGCGAAGAAAGGGAAACTAGATATTTTCAAAAAATACATAGAAATGATAAAATTTTTTTAAGAATTATATGTTTTCTTATTCAACCTCAAAAAGATATATATAGACAAAAAGAAAAAATATTTTACACAGAGGGCGCAACCTATGACAAATCCACATCGGTATAATTTGGATGTTAAGATAGAGCCAGAAAGAGGAGAAATAGTTGTCGAAGGAAAAGTATCAATAGCTCTCTCGAACCCAGAACAGAAAAATTTCAGCTTCGATATTCATGAGATCTTTAAAATAGATAATTTGACTATAGAAGGGAACAAAGCTAAATACTCCACAGAAAAAAATAAGTCTACTCCTACATCTCCTGCTTCAAAAAAAGTGATGATTGAAATTCCTGAGAGCATTGATCAGAAAAAAATAAAAATGGTGATTAGGTATCTTGGCAAATTAAAAGATATACCAGAATTTGGTTCCTTTGAAAATCAGAAATTGGGTCTTGATGACCAGATAAATTCCAGGATGGTGGAACTGGCCTGCTATTCCTGCTGGTATCCCTTTTTTGAGTTCGGGTTAAGATTTGATGTGGATCTTGAACTCACGCTTCCATCAGATTGGGAGTGTGTATGTTCCGGAAAGAATGTTAATACATGGAAAGACAGTAAGAATGTAATAACTCGCTGGACTTCCAGAGATGATACAGATATTGTAATTGTGGCTTCTCCTGAATTGAGAAGAAGAACTATAGACACTCTATCAGGAAACATAGATATTTATTTCACCCGATTACCGGAAAAATTTGTGAGTAAGGAAGTTAGGGAAATAGAAAGAACATTAACACTTTATTCGGAACTTTTGGGGAATCCAATTAATTCAGAATTGTCTGTCAAACATGTTTACTCTCCAAAAAACAAAGGCCAGGGTGGATTTTCTAGACCGGGATTGATTGTAACTTCAGAGGGAAGAATACTGGATGCACTTACTCAAAATCCAGATATTTCCTTTCTTCGTGGAAATGCACATGAAATAGCCCATTTTTGGTGGGACTTTGGTAAAGGTCAGGGGGACTGGATAAACGAGACGTTTGCTGAATATTTTTCCCTGATCGCAGTTCAAAAGATATCTTCTGTTGAAAAATTCAAGGAATATATCAAAGAATATGATAAATATGTTGCGCAATTGCCAGACGATGCACCTTCTCTCTCAGAAGTTCCGCTCAGAAATGACGAAATTGGATACGTTATTCGTTACTATAAAGGCGCACTTATGCTCGATTATTTCAGAAATCTCCTCGGTGATGAAACGTTCTTTGAGTTCTGTCGGGATTTTTATCATACTTTCCATAAAACACGTATAGGAACTTCTGAGTTCCGCAGTTTCTGGAGTGAAAGGTTAGGGAAACACAATGATGAACTTGAATACTGGCTTACTGCAAAAGGAGAATTGCCAAAAGATAAATGAAGTAATCTTACAAAAGATATTTATATTTCAAAAAAGATTATTATTGGCGATATAATGGAAATCATGATTTTGATTGGAATCTTTTTGACGATGCTCGGAATAATAGCATTTTTTGTGCCGAAAGTAGCAAATGTTATAAACTTTCCAAGAAGCAGGAGTGTTAAAGCTGTGGCCGTTATTATTATAGGCATAATAATCATAGTGGCTGGTAAGATATATGGAATTTAAATAAAGCCACACGCTTCTATGAGCATACAATACAGAAAAGAAAAAAATTGTTTTAAATCCTGAAGAAATTTAGTCAGGATTTGTGAAATGTCTTTCTAAGAATTTCCATGTAGTCTTCAGGGTGTATTTCTCTAGGATTAGAAGAATTGGAATTATTCTGGAAGGATTTTTGGGCGATTTCAGAAAATTCACTTTCTTTGATGCCAAGATCTTTAAAAGAGGGAATGTTCAGGGAGTGAGAGAGGGCTTTTATCTTTTGAATGAATTCATGAGCTGCAGTATCATCATCTTTTTCCTCGATTCCAACAAGCCGTGCTATCTTTGCATAACGATTTTTTACAGCAGGAAGATTAAACTCCATCACAAAAGGAAGAAAAATTGAGTTTGCAACACCGTGTGGAATATCATAGAGACCACCTACAGCTTCAGCTATACAGTGAACGGCTCCAACATCACTGTTGCCGAAAGCCATTCCAGCGAGCGTGCTTCCCAGCATGATGTTTTCCCTGGCTTCTTTATTGTTTTTTATATCTTTATAGACACTCTCAAGAGACTGGAAAATAAGCTGGAGTGCTTTGCGAGCAAAAATATCGGTAAGAAACGACCGTGGCTTTACCGTATACGCCTCTATAGCATGGGTAATGGCATCCATTCCTGTAGAAGCAATGAGCGGTGGCGGAAGAGAAACAAGCAGGTCGGGATCGATAAGAGCCACTGCAGGGAACATACGAGGTCCTTTTATGCTCATCTTGAACATTCGTTCAGTATGGGTGATTACAGAAACCCATGTCACCTCGCTTCCGGTACCGCAGGTAGTAGGGATTGCAAGAACGGGAATAGGAGGAGATTTATATTTTTCTTTTCCTTCATAATCTTCGATCTTACCTCCGTTCGTTGCAAGTAAAGCAACGGCTTTGGCAGCATCAATAGAGCTTCCTCCACCCAGACCGATCACGAAATCTGGCTTGATCGTGCGAACAATTTCTCCAGCTCTATTTATTGTGGCAGATTTAGGATTTTGCTCGACTTCATCGAATACACAAATGTCTTGGAACTGTGAGAGAACTTTATTTGCAATCCCCGAGTTTATTATCCCACGGTCGGTGACAAGAAAGGGACATGAAACTTTGAGCTCTTTCTTAACTATCTCTTTCAACTGGGATATCGTTCCAGAACCAAAAATGATCCTTGTCGGGACATGGAATCTCATCTTTTATCACCCTTTATTATAAATAGATCTTCGATGTCTTGTATATAGTGTGCTTTCGTTATTTTTAAATCTGTGTATATTGAGGGATGATTTCTGTAAGTCGGACAGTTGAATGGGAACTTCACTCTACATTTTTCAATAAGAATCGTTTACAAAAACATTTATAAAGACGGACAGATAACTCATGAAAGCAGAAAAAAGAAGGCGATACTATGTTGAGAGATAGAATATTAAGAGATGACATGTTGAGAGATACTATATCAAAAATCAAAAAAGTAATTTTAATAGTTGTTCTGATTATATCGGTTTTTTTGTATATTTATAGGCCATTTTTTCATGGATTTTTCATGAGATGCTACACAAATCCTGCTTTTCTTCTTGCCTTTGTAGCTTTAGGAGTTGGAATCCTGATCAGGTTATTTTCTGATAGATTCAAGTGGACGATCGTCGTTGGAGCTATTTTCTTTGCTGCACTTCTTGTGGGGTCTATGTTTGTGGCAGAAGGAAAAAGAGTGGAGATATATAAAGATATAAGCTCAAATATTGTTGAAATCGATACCTTTCCTGAGTCTACATCTATACGATTAATGCCGTACCAGATAGCAAGAAATAACATGACAAATAACTTAACTCTGGAACAGTTCAGGCTCGGGGAACTTGATTTTGTTATCCTCGATGAAAAAATGTGGTGGAACGCTGCCCTCATACCTGACGGAACGTGGATACACTATAGAATGAAGCCGTATGGAGCTATGTTCATAAATGCATGCGAGACAGAGACAGAGATAATCAAAATAAAACAAGATCTTGAAGTTGCAGAGGGGATAGGGATATCTGATAACATCTACTGGCGATTGTACAAGGATATTGATTATTGGTCAGATTACAGTGATCCGTTCTACATTCCCTACGATAACAATACAAAGATCATGACAGTGGTGTCAAAGATCGATTATAAACTGGACAGCTGGACATTTGTTCCCCTTAGAAAACCTGTTTTCGGAGGCGTTGTTCTCATAGACGGAGAGGGGAATATGAAGTATGTATCACCGGAAAAGATCGATGAAGAACCAATATTACACGGTCAACAGGTATTTCCTGAAGAAATCGCACGATTATACGGGGAAAGTTTTGCATACAAACGTGGTGTATGGAATGCATGGGTTGCCCATAAAGATCAAACAGAGTTAAATGATGTTCCGGGAGAAGGAAACTTCATGCCATATCTCATTATGGTGCAGGATGAAAATGGAGAACCAATTCCCATGTGGTTCATGGCATTGGAACCTTACGGAACAACGTATGGATTGAAGAAAGTGCTTCTTGTCGATGCAATAGAGGGCACTGTGTATTCATGGTCAAAAGGAGAAAATGAACAAAGTGTAGGAGCTGTAAAATCCATTGAACACGCAAAAAGTAGTGATACTTTTAGGAATGTAAACTGGGCAGATTTTAGACTCATTGAACCCATACCTATATTCAAGGAAGGGACTATGTACTGGAAACTTACAATGACAAGGTATACACAAACAGGGATCACGAACATTGTACTCATTGAAGCCTCAAATCCTGAAAACGTTATTGTACTTAAAGACGGGGCAGAGTTCCAGCAGTTTTTAACGGAAGGGGCTACTGACATTGTGGAGATGAATATGGATCAGCTGTTACATGAAATAGACGCACTTCTCCAAAAGATAAAGGATCTTCCATCCGATGCAAAAAGCCCAATACTCGTAGAGCTAGAAGAGAGGCTAGAGAGACTCCTCTCTTTATTGGAGGAATCTTAATTTCTTTAGTATAACCAAGCTATGCTATAACCACCATGTTCACACAACTTTTTGCACATCTTCCAAAAAAGATATATATGCATAACATCTATTACTCTCATGAAGCTCTATGTATGTGAAAGTTGCGGGTATACGGTATGCACTGAAAAGGTTCCAAAAAAATGTCCTAACTGCAGATCACGGTTTCTGGAAGAGGGAGAATGTAAGAAAGATTTTATTAAAATAAAATGTCCTGAGTGCGAAGAAGCATTCTATTACGATCCAAAAAAAGGGAAACCTTTTAAATGCGCTTTTTGTGATCATACGTTTGCAGAGATAGATTATTTCTGAGGTGAAAAAATGAAGATTTTAGTTGCGTCAAAAATAAGTGAAGAGGGGATAAAGAAACTGAAAGAAAAATATGAAGTTGAGATTATTTACAACCCAGAAGAATCGGAGCTCGTTGAGAAGATAAAAGATTTTGATGGATTGGTTGTAAGAAGTAAACCGAAGGTAACAAAAAAAGTTATAGAAGCTGGCAAAAACCTGAAGGTGGTAGGAAGGGCTGGAGTAGGTCTGGACAACATAGATCTTGAAGCTGCAAAAGAAAGAGGAATAAAGGTGGTAAATTCACCTAAGGCGTCATCGGAATCTGTTGCAGAGCTTGTTTTTGCCCTTGCTCTCGCTCTTGCCAGAAAGGTGGCAAAAGCTGATTCTTCGCTGAGAGAGAATAAATGGATCAAAAAAGATCTTATCGGTGTAGAACTTTCTGGAAAGACAATGGGGATAATAGGATATGGAAGAATAGGAGCTCACGTGGCAAAAATCGCCAGCGGATTTGATATGAAATCTATAGCGTACGATGTTATAAAGAATGAGGAACTTGCCAAAAAATACGGCGTTGTTTACAAGACTCTCAATGAAGTGTTGCGAGAAAGCGATATCATAACACTCCACGTGCCGTTGATACCGCAGACAAAACACATGATAGGAAAAGAACAGTTCAAAATCATGAAAAATACTGCTATTTTAGTAAATGCGTCGCGAGGGGGAACAATTGATGAAGAAGCTCTTTACGATGCTTTAAAAAATAATGAGATATATGGCGCGTGCTTAGACGTTTTCGAGAACGAGCCTCCCTTTGATAGTCCTCTCTTAAAGTTGGACAACATAGTGTTTACGCAGCATTTGGGTGCCAGTACAAAAGAAGCGCAGAGAAAAGCTGGGATAATGATAGCTGAAGAGATAATGAAAATACTATGAGACAGTAATTTCTAAACAGCCAAATAAAGGTTTGAAATAAGAAGTTGACAATTCGATAAAGTTTATAAAGTGGAAGAATAACTATAATTTATGGAAAGTGATACTATTTCAATATCGAAAAAGGAATATGAAGATATGCTTGAGTGTATGGAAAGAATGAGAGAAACAATTGAGATTTTGTCTAACAAAGAAACTGTTAGAAAGGTCAATGAGGCTTTGGAGAGAATAGAGCGTGGTGAATTCTTAACAAAAAAGGAAATGAGATTTGATGATTTATGAGCTAATTTTTGATAAAGAATTTAAAAAAGACTTGTTAAAGTTTGATAGAGAAGTAAGAAACAGAATCCTCAAAAAAGTCTTTGAATTAGAGAAGTATCCTGAACTGGGAAAATTCAGTACTCTTTCCCTCGTTTGAACCCCTCCTCAACGAGAACATCATTTTCTTTTATAACGTAAAGAAACCTATGATTTCCCACTTGCAGCCTATAGAACTCTTTCTTCCCGCTCATTTTTTTAATGTTGCATCCCGATCGAGGTCTAAAGGGATCGTCGGACAAGTTCTTTAGACTCTCATAACATCTCTTTCTCTCGTCTTGAGGGAGAGAATCCAGATATTTTTCTACATCCGGATGAAGAAAAACAGCATAGCTCATTCTAAACCTCTTGATTTACCGTACTTTTCAAGAGGGATATGGATTTCTCTATCTTTTTCAGCCTTTTTATGAAGATAAGAAGCAAACTCATCAAATTTTTCACGTAAGAGTCCCCTGATAAACTCACCTTTGGAGGTATACTCTCCCCTCTCAATAAGGTCTTCTAATTCTTTGTACTGTTTTTCCGTTATTCGTACATTCAGTGTTCGAGTTTTTGTCACCATGTATTACTGATGCAACACATCATTTATATAAGTTTCGATCAGTGGGGATAGAACAGAGAGTGAGTTTTTTATTCGTCCATGAAAACATCTTTCCATATAATATAGAAAAAGCATGTATAAATGTTGTATTTACATATAATATGAAGATCGGATAATGTGGGGGGAAGTCGTTGGATAGTGAAGGACAATCGAGAGGCATCTTAAAATCTATCTCCATTATGAAAACGCCTTTTCAAATATCTCGACAACTCTATCCCAGGAATAATACTTCTCTACCAAGTTTCTTCCATTTTTTCCCATTTTCGAGATAAATTCTTTGTTTTCTGACAGATAAAGAATCTTTTCTACAAAATCATCATCATTTTTTACCAAAAATCCATTTTCACTGGAAACTAACTCAGAGACACTTCCTACGTTCCTTGCTATGACGGGGCATCCAGAAGAAAAAGCTTCCAAAATTACAGTGGGTATCCCCTCGATCAATGAAGGTAAAATAAGAATGTCTATCTTTTCAAAGATTTTCGGGATCTCCGAAAAGGGAACGTTCCCATAAAACTTTGCATCGCAGTTTTTTTCAAGATACGATCTCAGTGGACCATCTCCTATTATATGGAAATTTATATCCTTAATTTTTTTGACTTTTTTAATGATATAAGGCAAACTTTTTACCCCTTTCCATTCCTCAAGTCTCCCTATGTATCCTATGTTTATCTTCTCAGGCTTTTTTTCAATAAAAGGAAAATCTCGAATCTCGACACCGTTAGGCACCCAGAAAGCATTTTTTATATCTACAATATCTTTTTTAGAGATGGATAATATCTTATCAGACATTCTAAGCATAAAACTTTTCACTATAGGATCGTAAAGATATCGTTTGAAGATCGGCTTGAATCCTTTAAGATTCGGTATGTCCATACCCCCATGAAGATGTAAGTAGAGTGGAAATTTTTTAAAAACGCGTAACAATCCCGTTTGATTCGATATCAAAAAAAGATAAGAATGTAGATGTACAAAATCGTAATTTTTTACCCCTTTTGATAATTCAGGGACTATCCAAGATAGAGAAGAGATATTCCATCCCAATCCAAAGGATTTTACTCTTACAACATCTATATTTTCTATAGTTTCAAACTTTTCAAGATTTTTTGGGTACCGAGTTGTGATTACCTTGACTTCATGCTTCTTTGCAAGCCTTCTTGACAATTCGTAACAGTACCTTGAGGAACCACTTATTTTTGGATAAAAGAAGTTCGATACCTCCAGAATCTTCATGGCATCACATTTTCTTTTCCATTTTCTCCAGAGTGTTCCTCATTTTCCTGAACTCTGCCCACACTAAAAATCCTACTACTATTATCGGTATCTGTGACAGAATAACTGATTCCCATGTTTGCATAAAAAAGATATAGGGGAAGTATTTATAAGGTTTTTGCCAGCAGACCTCGTATATACAACCGTGCCCATGTGAAGGCAACTACCGTTCCAGTAATGTTACCCATGACAATTCCCCACCAGACGCCGGGAATTCCAATGCGAAGAATTAACGAGAATGCAAACGCCAATGGCACAGTGAGAACTATTGTGCGGAAAAGCGTTACTATAAGTGCGTTAATTCCCTTCCCCGTCCCCTGAAACATGGCAGAGGAAAGCATACCAAATGACACTGCGGGATAGTAAAGGCACATGATTCTCAGGAAAAGTATTAAATCCTCTGTGATTCGAGCGGCGTCCTTTGATTGAGTAAAAAGGGCGGCGATCTGGGGTGCGAAAAGATAGGTTGCCACTGCAACGAATATTTCAATGCCGAGACCAATTTTTACAGCGTACATATATGCAGTATCGAGTTTTTTGAATGCACCATTGCCGTAAGTAGCGCCTGTGACAGATGTTACTGCAGTAGCAATGCCAATAAGAGGCAGAGATGCAAATGTTGCCACTCTCCAGCCAGTTGAAAAAACAGCCACTCCGTCTGTGCCCCCTGCTCGTACGACAATAATGTTCAGGATAAACATAGTGAGCGACATGGAGAGTTGAGACAGTGCAGACGGCAGTCCAACCTTTAGGATCTCAGTTATAATACCCCTATCAAGTTGGATATCGCGTAGAGTGATGGTTATATAGGTATCATTTCTAATAAAGATCCAGTAAAAAAGTATCAATGATGAAACGAGCATGGAAACTACTGTAGCCCAGGCGGCTCCTGCAACACCTAAACCGAGCGTGTAAATGAAGATAGGATCGAGAATAATATTGAGCCCAGCACCAGCCATCATTGCGTACATTGCCTTTTTAGCATCCCCTTCGCCACGCAGTAGCGCATTTGAGACGTTGGAAAAGAATATAATTAAAGTACCTCCAAATAATATCCGGGCATATAGTGTTGCCATATCTGTTATTTCTCCAGCACCCATGAAGGAGAAAATATCATCAGCAAATATGAAAAAAGGGATAGTGATCACTACAGTCAATAAGAGCATTATCACGACTGTGTGAGTAGCCACATTATCAGCGCCTTTTTTGTCTCTGGCTCCTATTCTCCGTGATACGGCAGAACTGCCGCC
>Ga0209986_10002544_pt1 | contig 16592 bp, 11 predicted proteins | sample BlataG_FD_183168 | JGI IMG/M metagenome (GOLD analysis project Ga0209986, IMG submission 183168) | Deep subsurface microbial communities from Black Sea to uncover new lineages of life (NeLLi) - Black_00105 metaG (SPAdes) (version 2) | ecosystem: Environmental > Aquatic > Marine > Oceanic >...
AAAGTATTCCGCCGGCTCTGGAGGGTGAACCATCTCAGGGGTATCAATGCCAATGTAACGGACCTTGTACAAGCTCCCCTCGATACCTACCTCGATGGTATCTCCATCAATGACCCTGATGACTTTAGCTTGTACTTGAGTATTAGCTGGTTGCGCTGGGGGTGGCGCCTCTTCCTCCGGCGGTAGTGCACAGGCCGCCACCACACCGACTAAAACCAGTGCCACTACCAGCCATATCATTAACCATCGTTTCATCTCCGCATCACCCCCTTATATACCGCCTCGAGAACCCAAAACCAGACACTGCAAATACTTACAAACAGCGACTCCAATGCCCCTATTTCATCCCATAAAATCCTGAACCAGCATGCTATCTTAAGTCCATTTAACACGACGATGGGATATACTTACCTCTCCAATTCGAATGTCACTCTTCTAGAAGCGTAATCCCTTATAGCACGCCTCGTCAAGCTGTCTGTACAGCGTTTTGTGGAAGGTTTGGGGAAAGTCGGGGCAGTTTTGCTCTCTGTAACGGTCTCTTTATCAGAGCAAGCTCAGTTCCACAGGCAAAACCTTAGATATAGCGAAATCAGTCACCATTGCGCTTCTCACCAACTGAACAAAACGTCAGAAGGTTCAATTGGCTGAAGCTATTGACATTGCGGTCATGAATGGTCTATCGTTCATAGTAAATCCGAAAGAGGAGGGCAGCTAATGCAAGCATACTGCGTGAAGTGCCGTGCCAAAAAGGAGATGAAGGATCCTAAAAGCATAACCATGAAGAACGGAAGGCCAGCTACACAAGGAACTTGTTCCACCTGTGGGACTAAGATGTTCAGAATCGGGAAGAGTTAAGCCTACAGCAAAACGTCAACAATTGATGAAAGGCTGGATATCCCTATTGTAGGGAGTGTCCAGCCTTTCTAATTTGCCTAAGAGGTCACTTTTCAAGCTTTTAGTGCAAAGCTGGCTCTTAAATAGCCATCGGTATATATGTTAAGCTTTGTTGCTTATTATCGTGCTATTACAGGCTTACGCTTGCCGAATCCACCGACGGCAAATCCACCTTTGTTCCCCGAAGCTTTGTCTAAATCTATGGGAATGCACCTACATTCTAGGATAAACTGTAGGCAATACACCGTGCTATCATCGTGAACTGCCACATCCAGGAAGCAGTTAACTTCTATTGTGCTTTAAAGGTTTAGTTGCGCTATCGCCATACACATCGCTCAAATCCAAAATTATAGTCCTTTATTTACTTTTTCATTAAGTAAAGCCCCTGAGGGCGGGGATAAACCCCGTCCTCTTTATATCCTGTATCTGTTATCATCACTGGAAGTAAATTATCAAGCACCAGGTTCCACCTTGACAACCAAGGTGTTGATCTTGCACTTCGACACTAAGCGTGTTTAACCCAGGCACGAAGTAACCTGGATCTATATTGTGAGAACTCACCTCATCATATGCTTCGTGATCTGATGGATCTACATGCTCACCGATGTAGTTACCATTCAATTCGATATTAGGTGCTTCATCATCCGCACTAATTTTCAGTACAGCGAAGCTTACCACACACCCTTGTGGTATCTCGAATGTCGTACAGAGTGTGTTGTTTTCATACCCCCATACTCCTGCAAACCCGTTAGCGTTATCCCATAACCATTGGGCTCCGTATTCCGTTTGAAGTTGATTCGTCCACGTCCCTGGCGGATTTGTAACTTCCACCACAGGATTTGTAACTTCCCACTGAGTAAGGTCTCCATCACAATAGTTCGTATTACTTGTATTACTCGGCACTACCATGCTGGGCTCTTCCTGGCAAGGATCAGGCACTGAAAATGAAGTTTCGTTATTGGTCTCGTCGCTTTCATCCACGCTGTTTTGAGGGTCAACAGTAACATCAATGGTCGTTCCGAAAACCCCTACATCTGACCACTCTTGCGTGACGCACTCCCCGGCTGCCAAACCATCTATTGGAGTGCTCCAGACAGTGGTCTGTCCCGATGGATGCTCTATTGGAGAGACAGTAAATTTGAAATTGCCAGTAGCATCTGTATTGCCAATGTTGCAAATGGTGAATTTAGCGTTGCACGCATTATCGAACACGACATCCTTTACGATTAAGTCACGCCCACAAGGGGGACATCGAGTTGCAGCGAATATCAAGCCGTAAGGTGGCCCTGCAATGTCCCAATGGTCTATTAATAGCGTATAATCACCTGGTGGCAAGCAAAATTCGGGATCCCCTTGTTGGTTTTCGTAATACGCATAGAAGTTACTGTAACTACCGGGCTGGTTTGAATATTCTGTGGTGTTGAAGAATTCAGTAATCCCACCATCTGGGGCTTCTAACCAAAAACTGGCTCCAGCATCAACACATGCAGTGAAGGCAAGATTATGACGCTGACCAGGCGGGATTGTAAATTGGAGTCTATAGTGTTCGGCAACGACACCTTGGGGATTCTGCCAATCGCTATTTCCGTGCACCCATTCTGCCCCACAATCACCGTGTAATTGGTTATCAAGATTTCCGAAAGAAGGGTTCCATGCAACGTCGGCTGCACCAAAGGAAATAGTACTAATTGGCTCCCAGTTGCCACTCGTCGCCTCTTGCATTTCCATATCTCCGCTGCTAAATAAACCCTCTATAGCATTACAACATGTAATAGGAGGACACGGATGGCAGTTAACGGGGACAGAACTATTTATTGGTGTGCATTCGACAGTCAAGTTAGGAGTAATATATATAGTAATGTTTAGATTGTGGCTAAAGGTATAACTACCCTGAGTACATGGTTGATCGTAGCTACCGGGCATTTGGTAATGGATTAATATTGTTTGTTCGCCGCCGTTTACTACAGTTCCTGAGCTTGGATCATAACTAATGGTAGATGGATTTGAATTACTGAAGTCATAACTAAGGTCATAAGGACTGCCATTAGTAAGTTCATACTGATAGGTTAAGATTTCCCCGGGGCAACGGGTGGGTGGACCACCTGGGCCACCTGGACCACCAACAGGGCTTCCGATACATGAAAAGTCTATATTGACAATGACGAGAATGAATTCGAAGGCATCCGGGCATTCTTGGCCATTGCACTGAGCCTCCAGATATACGGTGTACCCACCAGTTCCGTTCAGACCTTCGTTCTGTTGAGACAACTCAATCGGTGCAGCAATGTCCTGAGCAGACGCACTGAATCCACTCGGACCAACAACTTGATAGTTATAAGTCACTGGACCGCAGTCGCCCTGACATTGATAGCCCGGTTCTATAGTCACTGGAAGCGCCGCTGTCGTTATGGTAGTCGTTTCCATAATATTCACAATTTCACCTTCAACTATTACATCAGGCATGCTGTCACCATCTGTATCTCCCCATTCTGCGCATTGGCAGGCTTCAACGGCTTCAACCTGTATATATAAATGAGACAAACTACACCCGTTTGCACCACAAAATACGAGCACATTAATTTTATAAGTCCCCTCTTTCCAGCCATTTTGTGGGCAGTATGTGAGGGGGGAGGGAGAGAAGAAATTTTCTTGGGGCTCTCCTCCCATAAGAGGTGTAATTATCCACTCATAATTCGCATCGCATGGACTACAGTTATAGTTTACCTCAATACTAATTTCAGTGGAGGGTAAAACCGTGCCTAAATTTACTGTCTCCCCTATCGAATATACCGACTCACTCTGTCCATCCCAGGATACAACAAAGTGAGGAGACCCCCATCCCATACAGGTACACGCTTTCGTACCATTGGAAACCTCACCAGGCTGCTCTGGCGTCGGTTCTGCTGGTGTCAGCACTTCTGGTGGTGGAGCTACTTCTTGTTGTCCAGGCATACAGCCAGTGAATAGAGGTAATGCCCCCGCCATTACTATTATTAGGCTAATCGTCATAATTATCGAGGCTTTTCTGCTCATTCTATTAACTCCTTCCCCCTGCGTTAACAAACCCAAAAAGGCACCATCCATCGCTATTAAGTCAGCGGTTCCAGTGCCCTTTATTCATCTTCCTTCCGCAGCCCCCAAAATTAAGGCTATACTGTCTCATGTGCATACGCACATGTCATGTCCTTATATGCACGATAATAGTTCTTACCTTCTGATTTGTCAATAGGTTATATTAGTTCAGGTAATTGGTGACACTTTCTCCTTTCTCTACTTTTGTTGAGAGTGCTCAAGGAATTCTTATGGAGTAAGATATCCCACAGAGTTTGGCTTTTGGTGGGATAGCCTGGAAATATCCGTCAGAAGGGTGAAAGGTCTGGGGAAAGTCGGGTCAGTTTTGCTCTCTGTAACGGTCTCTTTATCAAAACAGGCTCAGTTCCATAGGCAAAACCTTAGATATAGCGAAATCAGTCACCATTGCGCTTCCCATCAACTGAACAAAACGCCATAACGTGTGGTAAGTAATAAGACAACGTACTGTTCAGTATCCTGGGATAAGCGACTCTAGTTTCTGCAGCCTTCCTGAAGGTCCCAGGCAATGCTAATATGATAATATTGACAGCAGAGGCGTAGAAGTTCGCTAGCCCGAGTGGATCAGGCGAACTTAGGGTTGGTCTGCATCGCGCTTGGTCTGACTGAAAAATGGGGAAGCAAGAATTAACTCCAAACGTAACTTTGTCTACAAGCGAAAGTGTAATAGACGCAGATTACAGAAGAGAAAATGAAAGGCGTCTATGGATAATTCTGGGGGAAGCAAATGAAGCGGAACACAATTAAGAAAGTATCCATTGTTCTCTGTAGCGTATTGTGTGGGCTCGTGGCTCTGTTTCTATGGGCCAGCGGTGGTATCCAGCAACCGGAAACCGTGGAGGGGTTGGTGTATGACTTTGGCACTGGTCCACCGTCGAAGCAGCAGGGCACTAGCAAGATGGTAGTGCTAACTTGGAACATCGCGTATGCCTATGGATTTGGTTCCGATGGGGAGGGCTATGTTCCGCGGACTTCCGAAGAAATGGCCAATCGCCTCAAGCGTATCGGTGAGATTATCCACCGTAGCGGAGCCGATATAGTGTTGTTACAGGAAATTGACTTTGATTCACACCGCAGTCACAATGTTGACCAGCTAGAGGAATTATCACACGTTGCCGGCCTGCGTTATGCCGCCCGCGCAGTGACCTGGAAAGCTGGACATGTTCCCTTTCCATACTGGCCACCTAACCACCATTTTGGTGCTATGTGTTCTGGTGGAGCTGTGCTTAGTCGTTACCCGATTACTGTTAACCGTATCGCATTGCACCCGAAGCCCAACAAAAACCCCTGGTGGCATAACGATTTCTATCCGTTTCGGTACAGTCAACAGGTAGCGATACAGCGGGGTGAACAGGTTATTTGGGTGATAAACAATCATTTGGAGGCATACGATCAGGCCAATCGTGTACAACAGGCCAACGCGTTGGCCGAAATAGTTCGTACGCTTACTAATGTTACGGAGGTGATAATTGCTGGTGGCGATATGAACACTATTCCGCCTGAAGCGACTATGCATCATGGCTATCCCGATAGACCAAATGCTGATTATCGGGGTGATACCACGATGAATATACTTAGAAGCATCTCGGTATTCAAAGAAGTAGTGAAGGTGGAGAGCTACCTGGAAAATGAGTCAGCTTTCTTCACCGCGCCGGCCCATGCTCCCAATCGGCGCCTGGATTACCTGTTCGTCCCTGAAAATATGCCCGTCACAGATGTACGCATGATTCCTACAGGCGACCTATCAGATCACCTGCCAGTTCGAGTAGAATTGGTATGGCCATGAAAATGAATGTTTTAACTGTACTCGTTTAGGTGATTGGTGACACCTCGCCCCCTTTCTCCAATTTTACTGAGAGTGCTCAAGGAATTCTTATGGAGTAAGATATCCCACAGAGTTTGGCTTTTGGTGAGATAGCCTGGAAATTTCCGTCAGAAGGTCTGCATACCAGGGTTTTGAAATAAACATTTATAATGCAGCCATTATAGCGCCCTTTCATAATCCATGTATGTGTCTCTCATCTATCTGAACGAGATCATTCAGGGTTAGGAGGTAAAGATATAGCTGCCTTTTCTAAGATAGGAATAGAAGGAGAGCAGGGTAAAGATGATCGTAAGGTACATTAGAGCAGCAAGTAGTATGCCTGAACCTATGCCAAGAACACCCACCACCAGCGTCAGCATCTGAAACGAGTAGGTAATCTTGGCTATTTGAGTAGGAGCAGGAAACTCAATGGCACGAGTGCGCTGTTTCCAGACAAAAGCGAATATGCCCGCCAGTATTGTCAGGTCTCCAGCGATCACAATCACCGCGTAGGGATAGGGATTGAAGGGCATCAGGATGGCTGCGCGTGACCATAATCCGCCGGCTATTGATAGAATCAAGGCAGGCACTATGAGCACTCGGTCAGCGATTAAGTCGAAAAGCATCCCAGCTACGCTTGACTGCCCCAGCCTACGGGCAAGGAAGCCATCTAAACCGTCAGTACCCCAGGCAATGATGAGCAGAATGCCGGCCCATAAGGTTTCTACTGTTCCTCCCTGGCACAAGAGCCAAGCGATGGGTATGACCAGGGCGATGCGCACTGCGGTTGCAGCGTTGGGAGCGTTAAAGCTCAATGACAGTGCTTGCCCCGTTGTGTTACTCATCTGCTTCGGTCTTACAGAGGAGGGATGCTCATTTGTGTGTGCTTTCGTGGAACAGAGTAGCAGGGCGTGTAGATACCTGTCAATACTAATCAGTGGTACAAACCACTGTGCTAAGTTGGTCAAGGACACAATTCATCGAATTGTTAACTGGCTGATTTCTCAGTTGATGCTGGTGCACTGGATACTTTAGTGCTGCAACCACATTTAATAGAATTATTAGGGCTATATGGATAGCCCGAAAGCCAATTTAAAAGTTCTGTCTATTGTACACTTTGGTCTACCAAGCTGGTTAAAGGGGAGCAGAAATGCTCTCCTTTTTCTATATACCAAATGACGAGATGTTACCCTATTCCAGCACCATGGTTTCACCAGAAGAATCTGGGAAGTGTCGAGATGAATGTATTTCCCATAATGTCGTTGAAATATCATCATATTTATGGTAAAGTCGCGCAATATTATTCAAAGTAGGTTGTTCATGCCTGCTGAGGAGAAATTTACCGTATCTGGAAGCAACCTTGTTGAGACAGTGAAGGAACTGATACATCAGGGGAATGTCAGGAGAGTTCGTCTGATACATGAGGAGAAAGTCCTGATTGATATTCCATTGACTGTCGGTGCTTCTGCAGCTGTAGTTGCAGTGCTGGCAGCCCCAGTACTTGCTGCGGTCGCAGCAATTGCGGGTTTGGTGACAGAGTGCACTATCGAGGTTGAAAAGGTAGAAGATAAAGACTGAGCACCTTTCAATCTCTTACCGCTTCAGTAGCTCTTCCTGGACACCTCTTGTCCTTGAGTGTTATATAGCGCAGCTATATCAGGATCTTTGTTATTCCAAATAGCCTTCCCATAACCGAAGCTGAAACCTCCCCATTCGGGATGAAGCTCGTTTGTGTAGACTCGAATAGCGGCGCCGGGAGCCAGTATATAGTGTGGGAATGTGAATGATGGATATCCCTCCGATATGTCTTTCAATAACCAACCAGCCAGGTCTTGAGGCTCGCTGCCAGGGTTTTTTATCTCCACATATTCATCGGACTCCACACGGAACACGAGACCATCATATCGCCCACTCATACGTACCTGAGCAAGCGACCATGCTCGTCAGTCTCTGAAACATCTTTTTCCAGGCGGACTGTTCTCCCATCAACAAGTTCACGGTTCTTTTCGCTTGCTTCTTTACTAAAGTATTCCGCCGGCTCTGGAGGGTGAACCACCTCAGGGGTATCGATGCCAATGTAACGGACTTTGTATAAGCTCCCCTGGATACCCACCTCGATGGTATCTCCATCAATGACCCTGATGACTTTGGCTTGTACAGGAGTATTAGCTGGTTGTGAGGGTATAGATTTGCAGGCTGAAAGTGAGCCAGCTAACAATAAGACCAAACACAGAAGGGTTGTTGAACGCCATTTAGGGTTGTTTTTCATAGTAGACCTTGTTTGATTTTTCCAAATCCACTAACTGGTTTCTATCTTAGTCCTGTGGGAGAAGATCCTCAGCATACCCCCTAAATACGAAGCACCTCATTAGGATTAGCAATACAAAAAGGGTATGGATAAACCCGTCGACTATGATTGGGTTTGAAGAGAGGGAAGGGGGGGATTACCCAACTACTTAAAGCCCCCTCCTGCCTACTACAGTGCTTCTGAGGGCATGTTTACGACTTTATTGAAGTAATATCCTCTTTAGCAATTGGTTCTACATCAACACCCTACCCTACGAACCCCATGAGACCCAACGATACTGTAGATATGTCCTTCTGTTTGCCAAAATCATAAAAAGGGGCAGGTTAATAAAACAGCGAGATCACTTGCCTTTCCCGGATACTTTTGATATGTTGGTGGATCCACACACTCCGCATCGGGATGGTGGTTTAGATGGTGGTATAGATGAGACCTTTGTACCCGGGCCATATCCCAGGGATCTAGCCGTGACATCTGTATCCATTGTTGCACCACACTTGTTACATTTGTATATCATTGAAATGCACCTCCTTTCCGTATGTTCAAGGGTCATTTTCATCGTAAACACGGTTGGCACTAGATATTAATTGCCTAACCCATACTAGTGCCTTTCATCCTCCTCACATCACCCTCGAGGTATTCCTATCTATCAGTCTTCTTTCTATGTTAAGGACTTGACTGTATTCCATTTCTTCAGATTTGTCTATACCCTGTGCTTGCTGACCACATAGGTAATAGTGGACTATGGATTTTAGCAAATTCCTTTTCAATATACTCTACAGGCGTAAGATATGTACTCGTTCAGGTGATTGGTGACACCTCGCCCTCTTTCTCTAATTTTGCTGAGAGTGCTTAAGGAATTCTTATGAAGTAAGATATCCCACAGAGTTTGGCTTTTGGTGGGATAGCCTGGAAATATCCATAAGAAGGGTGGAAGGTTTGGGGAAAGTAGGGGCAGTCTTGCTCTCTGTAACAGGCTCTTTATCAAAGCAAGCTCGGTTCCATAGGCAAAACCCGAGATATAGCGAAATCAGTCACCATTGTGCTTCCCACCAACTGAACATTCCGCCCTTTTGTTAATTGCACTTTAACCAAGATAAGATGTAGCATAGTAGTAATAGAGGGGAAATAATAGCGCTTCAACGAGGCTGATGCTTATGATGACTCCTTTGTTAGAATCTTCTTATAGCTGGTGGTAGGAGACTAAGCTAGTGACGAATCGACTAGATGGGTTAATTGATGCTGCCAAGAATCAGTTACCTGAGGCTTTTTCGGTGACGGAGAGTCTGCCTTGGCCTGAACAGCCAAGGGAGGTAGTTGGCTATAAACCTATCGTTTTGCCTAAAGATGTAGAACCTGATATCTCCAGTCCTTTTGGCGAACAGATTGCAGAAGGCCCAGAGTTAAAGGAACTAGAGGAAGAATTGAAGGAAGGTGGGGTTGAGGCTATCGCCTTATATATCTCCTTTCACCAACCGCTAACTGGTGGCCAATGGGGAATCTTTCTACTGGGTGAGCCAATGTGGCTTCTACGCGAGAAAATTCGCCGTGACCTTGGTGCTTCTCGAATTCAAGCAGATTTCTTGGCGCAGAACCTAGTTTTATCCCACGAATTCTATCACTTTAGGCTAGACCTCTATGCGTTACACCAAGAGTTAGTATTAAGGAAACCACTTTATATGCAATACGTGGATAGTGTCTACCGTTTGGTCGTATGTACGCCCGAATGTTATGAGGAATCTCTAGCGAATTGTGCAGTCTTACAAGCATCTAAAAATTTGGTACAGCGAAGTTTTTCAGCGCTTTTCAGAAATATTATTCAGAGTTGGCCTTCCTATGCTAGGAATTTCTGTGAAGCTCAACCGCCAGGATATAGGGATTTCGGACGCCCCAAGCCTAAATTAAGAGAAGATCTAGGGGGGCAACTACACTTTAGGCAAACTCGCAAATCCTTTGCTCAACCCCAAGCACAGTGGGTGGGGATATCTCCTCTACGTGGTTCGGAGTGTCCTACCTATCTGATGCAGAGAACACCTGCATCGCGAAGAGGGATACGGTTTAGAGTGAAGTTAAGCGGCGACATATGGGTGTGCCAGTTGAGGAGCGACGTTTTAAGAGATTTATTGCCTATGTCGACCAACTAGTGCGGCAGTAACATGTGGAGGGAATGAATGGTAACAAGAGAGATAACTCCGATAACCTTAGACAGCGAGCTATGCTCCCGATGTTATATCTGTTATTCAGTCTGCCCCTTTGAGGCTATCTCTCTAAATCAAGACAAAGTGCCAGTTATAGACATGGAGAAGTGCATGGTATGCGGCATCTGTGCCAGTGTCTGTCCCTCGGGTGTTATAACACCATATTACTATGGCTACAAGACACTAATTGAGGAGCTTAAGGCGAAGAAGACACCAGGTACGGCAAGCCTTGTAGTAGCCTGCCGTGGTAGCACTACTCCTGATTGTCAAGTGCTGGACGTCCTTGCCGAGCGAAACGTGGAGAGACCAGCCTTAATCAGGGTCCCCTGTGTCGGGCGTCTTCCCACAGAGTTTTATCTTACCGCCCTATCTATGGGCATTAAACAGATTGTCGCCATTCAGTGCAACCAAGACTTTTGCCGCTTCAACAAAGGTAGCGAGATGAACCACCGTCGTGTTGCCGTATTGCAAAGTCTGCTCAAGTCCTTCGGTTATGGTGATGACACTGTCACCATTATCGAAAGAGCAAAACAGATAGAATACGACACGGCGAAGTGCGTTGGCTGCGATAAGTGCGTCCATATTTGCCCTTACGAGGCGATAGAAGCCCAGCCGCTGGCTACACCCAAGATAAACCCTGAAAAGTGTACTGGTTGTGGCACCTGCGCCGTTGTCTGCCCCCATCTAGCGCTAGAGATAGGTGGTTATGAATGCACACACCTGGCCGAGCTGATTCAGAGCTATGGTGACCGGATAAAGAAGACAAGGGCGAAACCACCGGCCATACTGGTCTTTTGCTGCCAGTGGGCAGACTTCACCAGTCTTGACCGATATCGGGACGGCTTTATAAGACCTAACATTGTCCTTATCGAAATACCCTGCTTCAGCAAGCTCGACCCGATTAATGTCTTCCAGGCCTTCTACTATGGTTTCGACGGCGTGCTGGCTGTTGCCTGTTCGGATGACGATTGTAAGTCAAAAGAATCAAGGGTAACAACTGAGGAGAATATGACAGTCCTCATGACTGGGCTGAAGATGATGGGACTTGAGAACAGGTTCAAAGTACACAAGACCTCGCCGAGAAATTTAGGAGACTTTGACGAGCAAGTCAACTCCTTTAGTGACACAATTCTTACCCTGGCAAGAGAACAGGAGGCTGGGCATGAATAGGATAATAACAAAAAAGGAACTAGCTCCCAAGATAAAGCTTATGGAGTTTGAGAACCACAATATCGCCCTAAGGGCAAAGCCGGGGCAGTTCGTTGTTATACAGATGGGCGAGAAAGGGGAAAGATTCCCCATCACTATCAGCGGCACTGACTCAGACAGGGGTACAGTGAAACTAGTATTCAATGAGGTAGGTAAAAGTTCCAAAACACTCGGCGCTCTCAGTGAAGGGGACGAAATTGATAACGTAGCTGGTCCACTGGGGAATCCAACGGAGATTGAGAAGTTTGGTACTGTTCTCTGCTTTGGAGGTGGGGTGATGATTGGTCCCATGGTCTATGAAGCAGCTGCCTTTAAGGAAGCCGGCAATAGAGTCATCGCCGTGATTGGGGCCAGAAATAAGGAGCTTCTCATTCTCAAGGCTGAGATGAAGGCCCTGAGTGACGACCTGCACATTTCTACAGACGATGGCTCAGAGGGCTACCTGGGGCTGGACTTTCTCAAGGAGATCTTTGAGAGGGAGAAGGTTGAACGTGTGATTGCCATGAGTGTAGCGACTGCTACACTGAGAACTCTATCCGAACTCACCAAAACCTATGGTATAAAAACAATTGTATCCCTCACCCCCATTATGCTCGACGCAACCGGGATGTGTGGTGTCTGCCGGGTCTCCGTAGGTGGAGAGACCAAATTCACCTGTGTCGATGGGCCAGAATTTGATGGACATCTGGTAGATTGGGATCTGCTTGAATCACGAAAAAGAGCCTACTCCCACGAGGAGAGAATTTCAGCCCTTTCCGATGAGTATATTGGAAAAGATTTCACCTCACTCTGTGCAAGAGGTAAAAAATAGCCATGGCTGAGAAACTGAAATTGAATCGTATTCCCATGAATAAACAACCTCCGGAGGTTCGTAGGCGAAATCCTAACGAAGTGGCCTATGGTTACACCTACGAACAGGCGGTTGAGGAAGCAAAGCGCTGCATTCAATGCAAGAAACCGGCATGTGTTCCTGGCTGCCCGGTTAATGTAGATATCCCCAGTTTTGTTAAAGCTGTAGCTGAGGGAGACCTACCCCTGGCAGCTAGGATTCTTTATAGCACTAATAGCCTTCCTGCCATCTGTGGGCGGGTTTGCCCTCAAGAAACACAGTGTGAACAAAACTGTGCCTTGGGTAAGAAGGGCGAGCCCGTGTCCATAGGTAGACTGGAAAGGTTTGTCTCTGACTGGGCAAGAGAGAACCCGGAGGAATCAGGAGTATTTAGGGTTGACTTACCCAAAGCCACTGGTAAAAAGGTAGCTATTATTGGCTCAGGTCCTGCCGGGCTCACCTGCGCCGCCGACTTAGCTAAAGCCGGGCATAAGGTTGTTATGTATGAGGCTCTGCACCTCCCGGGAGGTGTGGCTGTCTACGGAATACCAGAATTCAGGCTACCGAAAAAGATTGTCCAAGCCGAGGTCAACTACTTAACCAGTGTACTTGGTGTGGAACTTAAGCTCAACGAAGTGATTGGAAGATCAGCAACCCTTGATGAGTTATTAGCAGATGGCTACAATGCTGTATTCCTCGGGATTGGCTCAGGTGCCCCAATGTTCCTTAATATACCCGGAGAGAACTCAAACATGGTTTACTCTGCTAACGAGTTTCTGGTACGGCTCAACCTCATGAAAGCCTACCTCTTCCCCAAATATGACACGCCGGTGAAGGTTGGCAAGAAGGTTGCTGTTGTTGGCGCCGGTAATGTCGCCATGGACGCTGCCAGGTGGGCACTGAGAATGGGTGCTGATGATGTCTACATTGTCTACCGCCGCACTGAAGCCGAGATGCCAGCCAGGCTTGAGGAAAGGGAGAATGCCAAAGAAGAAGGGGTCATCTTCAAACTGCTGACCCTTCCTGTGCGAATAATTCCTAATGAACATGGCTCGGTGGAAGCTATGGAATGCGTTGAGATGGAGCTGGGCGAACCGGACGATAGTGGTAGAAGACGCCCGGTACTAAAGCCAGGGAGCGAGTTCTGTATAGAGATTGATACCTTTATCCCCGCTTTGGGAACACAGCCTAACCCCCTTCTCCCCAAGCGTACTCCAAGCCTAGAGATAACCAAGCGTGGTACTGTTGTTGCCGATGAGAAAGGTAGAACCACCAAGAAGGGAACTTGGGCTGGTGGGGATATAGTGACCGGCGCTGCCACTGTCATAAGTGCCATGGGCGCTGGTAAGATCGCCGCTGCCGATATGAGTGATTATCTAAAGGAGTAACGGCAATAGGTTATTTACAAATTCGCCAAGCTAAACTCTTTTATTGCCTTATCCCCAAAATTGACAAATAGGGCTACTACCTAGGCTGTCATAGGAAGGCTCGCTTCGGGAACTCCAACTGGGGTTGGCTTATGGAATGCTTCCTTGCGATGGGGTGGGTTGCACAATAGTCAGAATTGTTTAACTGCGCTGGATTGATGATCCATATTAGGGCAGTGATTTACCCCATTGCACAAAACGTCATTTCGTGCAATTCTACTGACATCGTCAGTAGCCTGCCCGGACATTTCTTGCCCGACTACTCTACGCCATGGAGGCAGTAGGAGGCCCTAGCTAATAGGCGTGTAGGATGGTAGAAACTCAGGAGCATATAGAGGACAAGCCCCCTTCTCAAATGCCGAGAACAAACCTAGCATAGGTCAGACACTGTGCACCTTGACAAGGTTGGTGCTTCCCGGGACAGCCAGTGGAAGTCCGGCAGTAATCACTATGAGGTCACCTCTTCTAGCGACATCTGTCTCCAGCGCGACTTCCCTCGCCAACTCAAAGACTTCCTCCAGCTTTGTAGGTTCAGGCTTCATAACAGGGAGGACGCCCCAAGCCAAGGACAGGCGTCTTACAACGGTTTCGGAGTGCGTCACGGCTAGGATAAGGTGTTGGGGTCTGTATTTCGCTAACCGCAAGGCCGTAGTTCCACCAGTGGTAAAAGCGATGATAGCTTTAGCCTCCACTTGGTAGGCTATTTGACAGGCTGCTCTGGCTGTTGCGTCATCGACCTCGTGTAGAATATTCCGCGACCATTCACGAAGCATCTGCTCGTAGGGAAACGCTGCCTCAGCCTCTAGGGCTATTTTTGCCATTGTCTTAGTAGCCTCGACCGGATAACTTCCGGTGGCTGTTTCCTCGGAGAGCATCAGGGCATCAGTGCCATCGAGGACTGCATTGGCCACATCAGCCGCCTCTGCCCTGGTGGGGGTAGCCGAGTTGACCATTGACTCAAGCATCTGAGTTGCTGTTATTACCGGCTTTCCATACCGATTGGCCTCCTTTATGAGTTTCTTCTGGACCAATGGCACCTTCTCAATGCTTATCTCAATCGCCAGGTCTCCCCTTGCCACCATTATCCCATCGGCAACCTCAAGTATTGCACTACTTTGTTCTAAAGCCTGCGCCCGCTCTATCTTAACGATGATAGGCATATCGGCGTTCATTCTTTTAAGCAATGCCTTAACCTCTTTTACCTGTCGCAGGGATGAAATAAAAGAGAGAGCGATAAAGTCAACCTTCTGGGAGTCGGCAAACTTGAGATGCTCACCGAAGACGTCTCTCATGTCCCCAACACGATATTTCAGTCCGGGGAGGTCGAGGAGAATACTTGTGGGGTATTTGAGTTTTTGGCTAAGCAAGCGAACTTCAGAAATAAGGCGGCTGTGCTCCTCAAAGTTGCCATGGGCCAAGTTAAGCCGTGCGATATCCATACCGCCTTTCAACATCCTTTCGATGACTTCGGGAGAACTGCTGGCTGGACCCAGGGTGCAGACTATCTTAACATGGCGCTTCATTTTACCCTCCATTGTAACATATCGGGACACTTATGCAGTTTTCATCATAGTTCGAGAAAACAGAGCCGCTCGCTCGCTGAAACAGCGAACTATGGCATAGAACTGGAAACACAATGGTACTTCACTGAAACCCGACGAAGAAGTACTCCACATTGAACTAAAAGCCAGACTGTGATCTGATTGCACAGTTCAGCTTTAGTTGCCACAATTACCTTTGGCAAGAGCAGTGGGGCTATATGGTAAGACCAAAAGACATCTTATAAGTTCTGCCTATTGATACCCCAGCTCCAGCCAGGGGGAATTCGAGCTCATCAAGCAAATTACGCAGGCATTTATCACATTTTTTAATAGTTTACGCAGCTACCTGCCATGCCCCGGTAACCATCTCCACTTATAGCTATTAAATACAATAAGGTCGTAGATTTAACTCCATGACCCTATTCACTCTATATGAAAGGAGATGATACCGTGCCAGCGCGATACGACAAAACGGCTTGCTTCCTCGAATCAAGCTCTTACCGCTTCAGTAGCTCTTCCTGGACACCTCTTGTCCTTGAGTGTTATATAACGCAGCTATATCAGGATCTTTGTTATTCCAAATAGCCTTCCCATAACCGAAGCTGAACCCTCCCCATTCGGGATGAAGCTCATTTGTGTAAACTCGAATAGCGGTGCCGGGAGCCAGTATATACTGTGGGAATATGAATGATGGATATCCCTCCGATATGTCTTTCAATAACCAACCAGCCAGGTCTTGTGGCTCGCTGCCAAGGTTTTTTATCTCCCCATATTCATCGGACTCCACACGGAACACGAGACCATCATAGAAAATACGGGTAATTTGAACATTGGTGGCAGACGGCGCTGTAGGCGGATGCACTGCCCAGAGCCCCAGGCCTGCCTCTTTGGCCTCTCTCTGAAGTTGAACAAAAAGGTCATCACACTTAACGTCAGGTGGATAGCTTACAGCCTTAGCATACCCAAGTTTAACAAGCTCGGCATTGACCATCATATCGCCTACCCATACATACCTGAGCAAGCGACCATACTCGTCAGTCTCTGAAACATCTTTTCCCAGGAGGACTGTTCTCCCATCAACAAGTTCACGGTTCTTTTCGCTTGATTCTTTACTAAAGTATTCCGCCGGCTCTGGAGGGTGAACCATCTCAGGGGTATCAATGCCAATGTAACGGACCTTGTATAAGCTATCCCCAATACCCACCTCGATGGTATCTCCATCAATGACCCTGATGACTTTGGCTTGTACAGGAGTATTAGCTGGTTGTGAGGGTATAGATTTGCAGGCTGAAAGT
>Ga0209986_10002545_pt1 | contig 16589 bp, 17 predicted proteins | sample BlataG_FD_183168 | JGI IMG/M metagenome (GOLD analysis project Ga0209986, IMG submission 183168) | Deep subsurface microbial communities from Black Sea to uncover new lineages of life (NeLLi) - Black_00105 metaG (SPAdes) (version 2) | ecosystem: Environmental > Aquatic > Marine > Oceanic >...
CTCGGCCAGTTCTCCGTTCTCGACCGCCTCCAGTTCGGCGTTGTTCCGGCACTTCTGCCTGGCGATCTGACAGCTCTTCGCGTTCAACTTGTCCATAATCTTGAGCCCATCCTCACCACCCACGCTGATTGACTCGTGGTAGACTCGGTTGACCGTACCTACCTTTGCCTCGAGGTTTGCTATGTGTTCAGTTGCCTGCTTCCAATACAGATCAAGCTTTTCCGTGTAGTCAGGAGGGGCATCTTTGGCCGGGTACATCAGCGGGACGAGGAAAAGCTTCCTTCCCTGTTTGAAGCTGGCCGCTTCAGGCCTGTCTATTCTACCTAATTCCTGTGCCATCTTGATTCTCCTTCGTCTCCTACTTTAGCGGATGGCTCTCTCCGCTCCAAGGCCCTGGGTATGCCGGGAGTGGGGCTGCACGGCCGTTTATTCTCACAACTTGCTGGAATTTCAAACGGTGGCAGTTCAATGCTTTGACAGGGTTATGGAGCATCGTATATCTCACTAGGCAACGAATTGGCAAAATGCTGCTGAAAGAGCATGACGTAGACAGCAGACCCAGACAGATTCGGGCCCACGGTCAACGGTTCCGAAGCTTGGGCTCGTATGTGCCATCTGGTGTCATGAAATAGCATAGCGCCTGGCCTGACCCGGCGTCAAACCTGGGTTTGAATCTGGACCGCCACCCTGTGCCACGGTCTGTGAAACGGCTTGTCGGCAAAATACTGGCACTGGCTGAGGAAGGAATTGCAAACAGTGCACAATGAAGGCGATAGCTTTATCAAAGACGCAGTGCTAGTATAAGGCAGGAGCCACGCGCCTGGTTACCCTGCATGCTACCATTGGCGGATTGCTACGGTGTGGGCGATCATTCGTAAGATTCGCAATCATAAGCCGGGAAACTCAATCAAAAGGGGCTAAGAAATGAAGGGGTTCTACAATAGGGTACTACATATAGACCTCAGTCAAGGGGCCTTTGACGAGGCACGTATTGGTGACGAAGTCTATAGGGCGTTCTTGGGGGGCAAAGGGCTTGGCACCTATCTCCTCGTGAACAATACAAAGGCAGGGGTCGACCCCTTGTCAGAAGACAACGCGCTTATTTTCGCTGTGGGGCCAGCTACAGATACAACGGTTTGGGGCTCGTCCAGGTATGGAGTGTTCACGAAGTCTCCCCTAACTGGCTTGTACACTGAATCCTATGCCGGAGGCAGGGTAGCTGAGCCAATAAGCAGAGCCGGCTATGATGCGATTGTGATAAAGGGAGCTTCTAAGACCCCTGTTTATCTCGAGATTTCCCAAGGAAAGGTAGGGTTCCATGATGCCTCCCATGTTTGGGGTAAGGACACTTATGAAGCCGAGGACATGATACGACGTGAGGTTGGGGTAAAGGGTGCTGGAGTTGCAGTCATAGGGCCTGCTGGCGAGAACCTGGTGAGATTCGCTGTGATCGAAAATGACTATTGGAGGTCGGCCGGCAGGACCGGGCCCGGGGCAGTGATGGGTTCCAAGAAGATCAAGGGTATCGCTTTCCACGGGAACAGGGAGAAAGAGATAGCAAATCATGGCTTGCTGAGGGAATTCTGGGGGAAAATGAGAGATAGGGGCAAAGAGGATCCGGGAGCGAACAGGTACAGGGAGGCGGGAACGCTTCAGATAGTCCCGCTGACAAGCAAAGCCGGCGCATTTCCTACAAGATACTGGTCCTCTGGAACCTATGACAGGTGGCAGAACCTGACAATAGAAGCCCTACGAGAGAAATGCCAGGTCAGATCGAGGGCATGCCCAAAATGCTTCTTTGCCTGTGGGAAGTTGAGCGAAGTGCTCGAAGGAAGACACAAAGGGCTGAGAATCGAAGGGCCTGAATACGAGACCATAAATAGCTTCGGCGGGCTTTGCCTGATAGAAGATATCAGGGAAATCATGTATCTAAATGACATATGTGATAGGCTAGGCATCGATACAATAACAGCCGGCAATCTTGCTGGCTTTGCTATAGAGGCTTCCAAGAGGAAGGTGATTGCGGAGAAGATTGACTATGGCGATGTAGACGGCATTGCAGCCTTGTTAGGCAAGATCGCAAGAAGGGAAGGAATTGGAAGCGTGTTAGCTGAAGGCATAAAACACGCAAGCAGGGAGTGGAATTTGGAGGACTTGGCCATCCATGTCAAGGGATTGGAGCCTCCGGGCTACGACCCGAGGGTCTTAGAGGGAATGGGGTTGGGATATGCAACTTCGGACAGAGGGGCATGCCACCTCAGAGCAACCTTCTATAAGCCGGAACTCGCGGGGATCATAGCCCCGGGGCAAGTCGAGGGCAAGGCCAAGGTGTTCACCGAGTGGGAAGACAGACTGACGATGATGGATGCTTTGATTATCTGCAGGTTCTTTCGAGACCTGTACCTCTGGGATGAACTGTCGCTGGTTGTCAACGCTACTACCGGGATGGGGCTAGATGAGGCGCAGTTGAAGGGGATAGCTTCCAATATTGCGAATATGGTCAGGGAGTTTAACCTGCGGGAGGGCATGAAGAAAACAGACGAGATGTTGCCCAGGAGATTCTTTGAAGAGAAGCTCCAGGATAGCGGGAAAGTGCTTCCGAAGGCCGATTTTGACACAATGCTGACGGACTACTACAGAATCAGGGGATGGACTGAGCCCCCATCCAGCACGGAGGCATGAACTGAAGACAAGCGCTGGCTATCAGGCGGCAATTCAACGGTCCGGCGAGCAATTTGTGGTCGGAACCAGGTGAGATTACTCGATAGCGTAGAGGCTTCCATCGTGGGAGCAGATGTAAATCACGCCGTCAGCAAGGCAGGGGGATGACGTGATCCTGCCCTGGGTGGGAAAGTCCCAGATCTTCTTGCCGCGGGTCGCATCCACGGCGTAGAGACGACCGTCGTCACTGCCGACGTAGATAACGCCATTTCCCAATGCAGGAGACGACCTGATAGTACCGCCTGTCCAGAATGACCAGCCTACTATTTTGTCTTTCTCAAAGTCTATGAAGCATAGCCTGCTGTCCGCAGTGGTGTACACGCCACCATCCACTATGACAGGCGAGGAAGTGGATTCCCTGCCCAGCTTCTTTCCCCAGAGAAAACCGGAGACCGGAGGTGGAGAGGGTGCCAGGCGGAACGCATAGAACTGAATCCACCAGCTTCTCAGGTCGTACTCCCCGGGCCAGCTTCGGGCACTGCCATCAAGGGCATACAGGTAACCGTGACTGTTGAGATAGGCAATGCCATCATTCACCGCCGGAGATGATTCGGCTGCCCAGTACGTCTTGAATCTGTAGCGAAATCTACCGTTGTCTGCCTGCAGAGCATAGAAGTTACCGCCATTTGACCCAACGTAGAGAATGCCACCGGCGATTGCCGGTGACGATGAGACATGGTGGCCTGTCCTGAAGCTCCAGACCTCGGCTCCGGTCACAGCGTCCAGGGCATGGACGTACCTGTCCCAACCGCCAAAGCAGACCAGACCATCGGCTACCGCCGGGGAGGACTTGATGGGGTAAAGAGTATCAAATTCCCAGAGCTTCCCGCCGGTGCCGGCATCAAGCGCGTAGAGCTTGCTGTCGTTTGAACCGAAATAGACGATCCCATCAACGACCGCTGGAGACGACTCTATCCAGCTCCCTGTCTTGAACTCCCAGCGCTGGACACCGGTCTCTGTGTCCACCGCATACAGTCTGCCATCTCTGGAGCCGAAGTAGATGGTATCACCGACTACCGTTGGTGATGAGTGGATTGGACCATCTGTGGGGAATACCCACTTGAGTGTGCCGTGCGGCTGGGTGGAACTTGCGCCAGTATTGCCTGACCGTGCCAGGTCGTGACGAAACATCGTCCACTGCCCGGGAAGGCAGTCGGAGTGTAAATCGGCGGGCGGCGGGAATATCACATCGCTGAGACTGTAAAAGCCGAGGAAGACGGCGAGAAACAGCAGTAGCGGTACAACAACGCTGATGGTGACGATTTTGAGCATTCTCAGGCGCTTTGAGCGGAGCTGCCTTTGCCTGGTATACTCGGCCAACTGCTCAGAGCTTATTGGCTTGGCTCTACGGACAGATGCTGCCAGACAATAGCGGCAGTGTCGTGTTCCCGCCGGGTTGGGTTCCTTGCACACGGGACATATGAGCCACTGTTCGGGTTCAAGCTCAGGACTCATTGCTAGCTTCTTGTGAATTAGACTGGTGGGCGTTTGTGGTACTGTATGCTCCTGGCCTGGGATGGTGCTGGTTCCCGGCTGTCTTGATGGTTGCAGGCATATCCATATTCATCCAGGGCTTGTCATCTCAACGTGCAGCCATGCGGTATCGGTCTCTTGTCCGCGCCTGCCACCTATGATACGTGGCCAGCACCTGGCAGTCAAACCTACCTGCCCCTCGGCCGGAGGTTTTGGTCTGCAACGGATTGTTCGCGTTTAGACTGCCCCCTTGAAGGGAGACAAGTGTTGTTCTTTCACGGTGGAGCGATGACATTTCGGCGCAGTGTGCTGGGTGGGATGAGATGTGCATCTTGTTTGTAACCAAGATAGCAGAGAATTATCAGCACATAATCGGAGAATAGGGCTTCAGTGAGTCCCTGGGGCGAACGGAACGAGTACATCCCTCTACGATGGCCAGGTCCAGGGTAGACCTGGTCAAATAACCGCGCAAGGCTGATGCCCCACACGTGGGCTGTCAATCCGACCTTTTACAGGGCGTTAGGGAAGTTGCAGGGCTCGCGACGCTGTCGTTCAAAGAAGTAGAGATGGGGTAGACGGCACTGAGCGGTCCAGGCTCCGTTTTCCGCGTGAGGCTGGGGACTTGTGCCGAGCGACTGGATAGGAAGGTTTGGCCGCAGGTTGGCAGACAGCGGGGAAAGGCAGCGAGATACCCCAAAGGTGCAGGTGCAGATAGCGCGCCTAGAGGGATTCGAACCCACGACCCCCGGTTCCGAAGACCGGTGCTCTTGTCCGCTGAGCTATAGGCGCGAGACACTGCCTTCACAATCTTCGATTCCGCGAACACTGGGCAGTATTGGGGTGAGCGGAGGGATTTGAACCCTCGTTCTCCAGGGCCACAACCTGGCGCCTTAGACCTCTGGGCTACGCTCACCACGGGTCACAACGGTTCATTATAGCTGAATGGGTGTTTCTGATTCAATCTGATTGAAATCCAGTCAGAAGTCTTGCTCAGAGAACCCAATATCTATTGACAATAGGAAGTAACGGGTCTACAATTCGCCAGCAGTGAGCACAAGAAGTAGTTAGCTGTGCACAACAATTGGCACCCCAAGCTAGGCGACAAGTTTGTCCGCCGCCCGCGACTTAAGGCGCACCCTCTCAGGCGTGTTCTAGGAATCCCCAGTCTGTACAGTGTTGGCTATGGCAACGTTGGTTCATCGATTTACTATGCTTTGGGGATCATTGCTGTGGTGGCGCTGGGGGCGACTCCAGTAGCCCTGGCTGTGGCTGCACTTTTCTTCATTTTTGTCACCCTTACCTATGCTGAAGGCACAGCTATGTTGCCTGAAGCTGGTGGCTCAGCTAGCTTTGCCCGTCACGGATTTGGCAACCTGGCGGGCTTTGTCAGTGGGTGGGCGCTGATGCTGAGCTACATTGTAACCATTGCCATTTCTGCATTTGTTATCCCACCTTATCTGGGCTATTTCTGGGCCCCGTTGAAGGACTCCGCGGTTGTGGGGACGGCGGTATCGATGGGGATCATTTTCTTCCTAATGGTTATCAATGTCATAGGTGTCAGGGAGACATCCTTTGTCAACGTGTCGGCAGCGGTGCTAGATCTATTGGTGCAGATATTGATAATAGCTTTGGGTTTGCTGGTTGTATTCAATCTTGATAAGCTAGTCTTCCACATTACCTCTGACTGGCCGAGCTGGGACAATCTCATCTTAGGCATTGCTCTGGCAGCTATAGCCTACACTGGAGTTGAGACCATGTCTCAAATGGCGGAGGAAACCAAGCGGCCGGCGAGATCTGTGCCCAGGGCCCTCATTCTAATGATAATCACCGTGCTGATTCTATTTGGCGGCGTGTCTGGTGTGGCGCTTTCGGCTATGCCGGCCCAGGAGCTAGCCAGCTCCTGGGCAACCGACCCCGTGGCCGGCATTGCTCACAGTATCTCCCTGGCCATAACGCCGGAGGAAATGGCAGCTGGCCTTTCTTCCGAAAAGGAAGCTGTTATCGTTCTCACCTGGATATTCACCAAGGTCCGCGACCTACTGCCAGGTCTGGTAGCTGTGCTGGCAGCTACTATTCTGCTCCTAGCTACCAATGCCGGGCTAATGGGCATATCACGCCTGGCTTTCTCTCTGGGGAGGCATCAGCTCATGCCCCGGGGCCTAAGTCGCGTCCATCATCGGTTCAAAACTCCTTACGTCTCTATCATTCTTTTTGCTGCTGTGGCCGTTGCGCTCTTGGTGCCGGGCCTGTTTGCCCCGGGCATGTTTCTTGAACTGGGTGCCTTGTATGTCTTTGGCTCCTTGCTGGCTTTCATCTTTGCTCATGCCTCTATTTTGCGCTTGCGCATCACGCACCCGGATTTGCCCCGTCCCTTCAAGCTGGGCTGGAACATAAAGTTCAGGCAACGGGAATTGCCAATTACGGCCATCTTGGGATTGGCTGGCACAGTGGTCATATGGCTTGTGGTGATGGCCACCCAGCCTTATGGCCGTTTGGTTGGCCTGGCTTGGATGGTCATAGGGTTTGTCATCTATATAGCTTTCATCCGAAGAAAAGGATCGGTCACGGGTGGAGTGGTTAGCAAGCCGGAGAGCTTTGTCCCAGGCCAGAGATGATTGCATAACTAGTGAGGCGAAACTATAATATCGGCAACAAAGCAGTTGGCCGGTGATAGCACAAGCTTATGGAACTGAAAACAATACTGGTTGCGACGAGCGGCAACGGGGCTGATGACGAGGCTGTGAAGCTGGCCTGCAACCTGGCCAAGAAATCAAAAGCTAGCGTCTACGTTGTCTACGTCATCGAAGTCAACCGAAGCTTACCTTTAGATGCGGTAATCGAGTCTGAAATAGTGAGGGCAGAAGGAGTGTTGACCCGCGCTGAGGATATTGCCGCTGATCGAGACTATGAGGTAGAGACAGACTTGATTCAGGCGCGCGAGGCAGGTCCGGCTATTGTGGACGAGGCGATGGAAAGAGATGCTGACCTGATTGTGATGGGCTTGACGTACAAGCTCCGGTTCGGCGTTTTCAGTTTAGGTAGCGCCATACCTCATGTGCTAAAGGAAGCTCCTTGCCGAGTCCTGCTGTGCCGGGACCCCGTCTCTTGAGGCAGAATATGAATGTAGTTATTATGGGCTGTGGGCGGGTTGGAGCCCAACTGGCCAACTTGTTGGACACCGAGGGACATAAGGTAACAGTCCTGGATGTGGATGCTTATAGCTTCAGGCGATTGCCATCGGGTTTTGGGGGCACGGCGCTGGTTGGCGATGGCACCGATGAGGAAATGCTCAAGAAAGCAGGCATAGAGGAAGCTGACGCATTTGTGGCGGTGACCCAGGGTGACAACCGCAACGTTATGGCGGCTCAGATTGCCAAGCGCGTATTCAGTATTCCCAAAGTGGTCTGCAGGATATATGACCCATTGCGGAAAGACATCTACGAGTCTCTTGGTCTTGAGGCTATCAGCCCAACAACTGTCTTTGCTCAGTTGCTAAAGGAAAAACTGGCAGCTATGTGATGGAGATGAAGCTGACATGTACATAGTCGTCGTTGGCGGTGGTAGCGTGGGCTATCACCTGTGCAAGGCATTGCTTAAAGAAGGGCACGAGGTGCTCGTGCTGGACAAGGATCCTGCCAAGTGTGCAGCCTTTGAAGACGAATTGGGAAGCATCTGCGTAAGGGGTGACGGTTGTGAGACGGCTACTCTGGCTGAGGCTGGGGTATCCAGGGCTGATGTATTTGTGGCTGCGACCGATGAGGATGAGGACAACCTGGTAGCCTGCCAGGTGGCCAAGCACAGATTCGGGGTGCCTCGAACCATTGCCCGGGTTAACAACCCCAAGAATGAGAAGATCTTCAAGGAACTGGGGGTTGACTGTCCAATTACTGTCACCAACCTCATTCTGGAGCATATAGAAGAGAAGATACCCACGCATCCGTTGGTTCATCTTCTGACCATGGGGGAGGAGGGGACGGAGATCGTTGAGGTCAGAATACGGGAGGGGTCCCCAGCGGTGGGTAAGTCGGTCGCGGAGCTGTCCTTGCCCCCTGACGCCATTCTGGCGCTGCTCATGCGGAATGGACAGAAGCCGCAGGTTCCGGCCGCCGATACTATTCTGCAAGCCAATGACCGGATCATCGCTTTGACACCCACTGACAGAGAGGAAGCCTTGCGCAACGAGTTGGCGGGCGCCTAGCTTGACTTCGGGGGCAAAGGATGGTTACGGTTGCTTTTCAGGGGGAGAGGGGGGCTTTCAGCGAGGATGCGGTTATCACCTTTTTTGGTGATGCTGAGCTTTCGCCCTGTCGTTACCTCAGCGACGTATTCGAGGCCGTGACGGCAGCCCAAGCCGATTTCGGTATGGTTCCAGCAGAGAATTCCCAGGCTGGCAGCATTAATGAGACCTATGACCTGTTGCTAGGCTATCCCCTAGACATCTTCGGCGAAATCAATCTCAGAATAAGCCATTGCTTGATGGCTTTGCCTGGGGAGAGCTTAGGCTCGATAGGAACTGTTCACTCTCACCCTCAAGCTCTAGCACAGTGTGAGCAGTTCTTGAGGAAGCTCAAAGCTGAGGTCGTGCCCACTTACGATACTGCGGGCAGCGCCAAGAGGATAGAAGAAGAGGGCCTAAGGGGCCATGCGGCTGTAGCCAGCCGGCGAGCGGCTCAAATCTACGGACTGGAAGTCCTGGCAGAAGGGATTGAGACCAACGTCAACAACTACACCAAGTTCTTCGTTATTGCCAGGGAGAAACCTGAGCCTGACCCGAGGAGCAAGACCTCTCTCGTCTTCGGCACTCAAAATATTCCAGGAGCCCTGTATGCTAGCTTGGGAGCTTTTGCGACCAGGGACATAAACCTGACAAAGCTGGAATCAAGGCCAAGCAAAAGGAAACCTTGGGAGTACATATTCTACGTTGATTTTGAAGGACACATAAGTGACAAAACCTGCCAGGAAGCTGTAACGGAACTAAAGCACAGGGCTAGTTTTCTTAGAATACTCGGGTCCTATCCCCGCGCCGACGATTGACGGCAACTAGAGCAGGCGGCGCATACCGTCCTTCAGATTGCTGTAGGTTGCTGCTAACGCCTGTGGCAGAACTCTGGTGTTGGATACTACTGGCATGAAGTTGGTGTCCCCTTGCCATCGAGGCACTATGTGGGTGTGAAGGTGATCCTCAATTCCAGCTCCAGCTACCTTGCCCAGATTCATACCGATATTGAAGCCTGCTGGCTTTAGTACCTCGGTCAGCAGCCTGACGCTTAGCCTGACTGTGTCAAAGTGCTCCCTAGATTCTGCGTCAGTCAGGTCGTCCAGGCGTCCCACATGGCGATAAGGTGCTACCATCAGATGCCCCGGGTTGTACGGGAAGGCGTTGAGGATAATGAAGTTGTTTTTACCCCGGTAGACGATGAGGTTTGGCTCATCTTTGTCTTCCCTTGGTTTCTCACACAGGATGCAGCCACCTTTTTCGGCTTCGAGTATGTATTGTATGCGCCATGGCGCCCAGATTCGCTCCATTTCTGCCTTCGGCCTCATCTTACCCATCTTTGGTGTTAATTGCAACGGTGATTGGAAAATGTCAAGATGGGACTCTTCAGCCAATCTTCTCTTCTCTCTCAATTATTCCATCCTTAATCCAAACGACTCTGTCAGCGTATTCCCTTTCTTCCATCTCGTGAGTAACCATGACGATTGTCTGATTCAACTCGTTGCATAGTCTGCGCAGTAGGCTCATGACTATCCCCTTGTTCTCGGTATCGAGATTGGCACAAGGTTCATCTGCAAATAGGACCTTGGGTTTGTTGACCAGGGATCTGGCTACGGCGACTCTCTGCTGCTCACCTCCCGAGAGTTCATGGACAAGATGATGAAGCCTCTGACCAAGTCCCACCGTTTGGAGAAGGCCGGTGGCCGTCTTCACGTATTCCTTTCTTGCAGTTCCCAGTAACATCAATGGTAGGTAAACGTTTTCTAGAGCATTGAGCTCTGGTAGAAGAGCATATTCCTGAAATACGTAACCAAGTTCTTTCAGTCTGAAAGCAGTCTTCTGATGGGAAGATAGCGTTGAGATGTCTGACCCATCGATTTCTATTTTCCCGGACGTGGGGCTATCTAGAAGAGCCAACAGGTGAAGCAAAGTAGATTTTCCAGCGCCGCTGGGCCCCACAATGGCGACAAACTCTCCCCGCTCTACTTGAAAGCTTACCCCCTTAAGCGCTTGGACTGGCACCCGGACTTCATAGGTTTTCTTTAGGTCTATTACCTTTATCAAGGTGACTAACCCCAGATTGCCTTAATTATGTTTTCTCTGGCGACCCGCCAAGAAGGAATCAATCCACCGACCAGACTCACCAGAAGCAAGCCTACAATGCTGGTAGTTAGCTCGTTTCTGGTTATGAGCAGGCTGACCATACCCATAGGGAAAGGCAACGGATGACTGATGAAATGGGGTACCAGAACAAAGTATGTCACGCCTAGCCCTACCCCTATCCCCACAACGGCATACAGTAGAGCCTGAAATACGTATGAGGCAATAATGATCTTCTCGTCCATTCCAATTGCTTTCAGGATGCCGATCTGTCTGCGTCTGCTGACCGTATTGATGAAAATAACGATAAAAATAGTCACTCCGGCCACAACCAGTCCAATGAAGGCAACTATCCTCTTGATGATCTCGAAGCTTTGAGTTATGCCCGAGATTAGCCCTATATAACGTATCCAGGGGCTGATCTCCTCATCGACAATGCCGATCTGCCTCAACCGCTGGATATACAGTTCTTCCTGGCCGCGCTGACCAGTTCTTACCAGGATCTCCGACGCTCGGTCGCGTAGGCCCAGGACAGACTCCATTTCTTTTTCAGTAACAAAAACCCCCATATCTGCCATTGGCAATTGTGTCACGAAGATTCCCTTTATCTCATAGTCCCGTGTGATACCGTTGCTATAGTGTATTGTTACTTCATCGCCGACTTCTGCTCCCTTGAGTGATTGAATCTCCAGACCAGCGCCATAGCCACCTGATATCTCTCTGCCCATGATAACCTGGTCACGGTCTGACTTATCCAGATATCGACCGGCCACCATGAAATTATGAATATTCGTTACCTTGGTTTCCTCTTCGGGGTTTATTGACTTTACGGTCCAGGAGATTTCCCTCACATCGTCACCGTCTTTGTCCACATCATAGGTGATAGTTGAACCCAGTGAGTAATGAGACGAACAGCTTGTCACGCCCGGGATCGTGCTTATTCTTGTCTTAAGAGAAGCTACCTTCTTGATGTAGTCCTCGTCTTGGCCAGGCTCAATGACTATGTTAGAAACATAATTGTCTACCGCCTGCTGGTAAGCAAGGTCCACAGCGCCACTCAGTATCGATGAAATGAAGGTGATGTTGACGAAGGCGAGTGTGATAACCAGAATTGTCAGGGCAAGGGTGCCTTTGCTGCCTCGGCTTATAGCCTTGTATACCAAGAAAAGGGAAGCCCTTAGATTCTTGAACATGGGTTGTGTTTTCTCACTGAGCCACTTCATACGTTGCTTGATCCCTTGAACTGGGGGATACTCGACGGCTCGATGACCTTGCTAGAATCACCAGCCAGCGCAGTTGCTTGATTCAGGTCTACAACAGCCAAAGCATGTTGCTGTAATTATACATCTAGGCTAGCCAGGACGAAATGCGAACACGGTCATTCAAGTCCCTTGCCAGGGGGTCATGCTGACTTCTGAAGCCTGCTCTCAGGGACCTGGCGAATCGCGGCAAGGCTTGACTCTTCGTGTGCCATCCCTTTGGTAAGATCTCAGGATCAATCTGGTTTCTCCATAGAACCTCCTTCACTTCACGGGCATTCCCTGCACTCGCCTTACATAGTTGTAGACATGATTGACTTTGCAGGCTAACATTGCTATCTTTGTTGCAATCGGACATGGTGAAGGTGGAACTGAATCTCATCACCAAGGGGCGTATTCCCTGGGGTGTCAGGAGAGAAGTAGCTGGCGCGTTGCGCGATTGCTATCGACGCTTCGGTTCGAGGATTCCATACAAGGTCGATGTTCATATAGTGGACAGGGAAAGCACGATGCGGGATTTCCTCAAGGACGAGAAATTCAAGCTAGGTATAACTACCAGTGGTGATGAGGAGTCTATTTGCGCTCACGATGCCTGGCGAGGCTACCCACGAATAATCTTCTGCTTTGAGAATCTGGCCAGGTTTAGCAGGTTGGCCAGGCTTGGGGCCGTGAGACACGAGGCAGCTCACAGTGTGCTCCATGGATCGTTGGAGTACTACATTTTCAGAATTCCTGAGGACTGCCGCCGTACAGCTATGATTAAGGCGATCGATTCGACTGCGCTGGACCGGGCTCTTCATGACCTGTCTGTAGCTGTCAAGGATTTTGAAGCAACCAGATTCTTGGTGCGGCATGACTACATTGGTTGCCAGTTTGCTTTTGCCTTGGAGTGGCTGCAACCGTCGGAGGAAGAGAAACTGGCTTGGAAAACGGCCAAGACAGACCGTCAGGCCAGGTTCACCTATCAGACGGCTTTGCTTAGGCCAACGCTGTTTGCTCATCCTTTGCTGGCGCTGCCGCGGTCAAAGAAGATTTCTCTCGAGCAGCAAGTCCACTTAGGGAGACGGGTGGAGGAACTGGTAGAACATCTGGGAGATGCTGAGCAGAATAGGTTGCTCCAGGTGACAAATGTGATAGTCGAAAACCTGACCGAAGATACCCATACGAATGTAGATTCTGCTTTGCTGCAGGCTATGAGCCTAGCGTAGGGTGCCGGCCACAGACTCATTCAGGGATAGCCTATTCCTTTAATTCCGCTCGTTACCTTTTTTGCCTTTCGCTTCAGAGTTTGCCGAACTCTGTGATTTCGGCAGGGGTGGCCTCCAAGTCAAGTGATAGAGCTAGACGGTTCAGTGAAGTCAGGCAGTGGGACACTGCTTCGTCATGGAGTCACCTTGGCTACCTTGCTGGCCGAGAACTTGTATATGTGGAATATTCGGGCGGGCAGGGAGAAGCCTGGCTTGCGCCATCAGCATCGGCAGGCAGTTCTATCTTGCCGGGATATGTCTCAGGGTGAGGTTGAGGGGGTGGAGATTGGCGCAACGGAAATAGAATACAAACCAGGGAGAGGGATAAGAGGAGGCTGCTACAGCTGGAATATAGGCACTGGCGGCTCAGCTACCATGCTGGCTATGACCGTGTTGCCCTTGGCCTGTTTCACAGGGGAACCAACCACCTTCCGTATCTCGGGCGGCCTGTTTCAGGACTTCGCTCCCTCGGCTTATCATATGAAACATGTTCTTTTTCCTACCCTACGGAAGATGGGAATATGTGTTGGCCTGGAAATCGAGCGCCCTGGCTACGCTGAGCAAGGTGATGGCGTCATCAAGGTGAGTGTGGAACCGGTAGCCGGTAAGCTCGAACCCATCAGGCTTCTTGCTCGCGGTGAAATGGGAGAAGTACAAGGAGTTGCGCTTTCTTCGCATTTAAGGCAGATCAGGGTTAGCGACAGAATGGCAAAGGAGTGTGACCGGGCATTGAAACAGGAAGGTTATGATGCCAGGATAGAGCTGCTTTATGATAGTACGGCCCGCCATGAGGGTGCTGCTTTGGCCATCTGGGCAGAGGCTGGCGGCTGTCTTCTTGGCTCGGACAGGGCGGGGAGGAAAGGAAGGCGCGCTGAAGGTATTGGCAGCTATGTGGCAAACAATCTTGTTGAGGATATTAGCTCCGGAGCGACTGTTGATAGGTTCCTAGCAGACCAGTTGATAATCTATGCAGCCTTGGCTGAGGGTGTGACCGAATACGTGATACCACGCGTGACCGACCATATTGAGGCTAACTTATGGCTTGTGGAGCATGTTCTGGGCAGGTTTGGTGCTAAAACAGAGATAATCGGCAATCGTCTCAAAATATGGGGTATAGGCTATGGTAGATGAAAAGCGGCTCTAAACACGTGCATTGCCCAGAAGGTCTTGCTTGAGCCTGTTTAGTCGCTCTTCGAAAGGTCGAGCCAATTGGCTCATCTTTTTCTGCCATTCCTCTTTGGCTCGAATGTTGACCTGGCTGATAGCTGTGCCTGAGATTCTTAGCCCGTGGAGTATCTCCCTGCCGGCTCTCTCTATCTCTTGCCTTTCCACCTCTTCGGCCTCCCGGTACTCACGGAAAAGCTCATTTATTTCCTCCACAGCTTTCGCTGCCGTTTCGGTTTTGGCCAAGCTGAGAATGCCCTGGCTTATTCTGTCTAGCATGTGACCAAACCTCAGGTCAATCCCTTCGACAAGCCGTTGAAGAGCGGCGCGGCTTATGAGCTCTCTATCTTCACTGTCATGTTTGTTCAGCTCGGCTTCCAAGTGTCGGCTGTCGTCCTGACTAAGGTACTTCTCAGCGAGTGACTGGCCAATTAACCGGCATCTGTCTTGCCTTTGCTTGTGCCGTTCCTCCGGTGATAGCTCACCCAGCTTATCGGCTTTTTCCCGGGCGATTTCCCAGGCGCTCTTGATTTCTCCCACAGATCTCAAATCTCGCTCGAATGTAAGGTTTGGTTTCTGTCGCCATTTTACCTTATAATTCTGTAGGGTTCAAAGCTATGGCTTATCAATCGTCTAGCTGGCATCGGTCTTTACAGCTCGCCGAGGACTTCTACTGCTACATCTGGCAGGGAAGGGGCAATAATTGTAATAGTTGCCTCTTTCCCAATGTTCTACGGGGCGAGCGTCCTCATGTTGTTGTCGACCCAGGGCATATAAGCAATGAGTTAAGGGAGGCCTGTTTCGATTCCTTGGTCAAGGCTATGGACGGGGATGGCTTCAGAGTTGATGACATAGGCCTCATAATCAATACTCATAGCCATCCAGACCACTGCCAGGCAAACCAAGCGATAGTTGAAAAGAGTCAAGCTTGGGTTACACTGTCTGAAGAAGAGGATGAATTCCGTCACACCTTGGGGGAGAAGCTGCACTCCATGTTGGGGATGGAAATACCCCGATTTGAGCCGCTCTTTTACCTAGAGGAGGGCAACTTAGATTTAGGTACGAAGAATAAGGTCGAGCTCCAGGTTTTCTGCACTCCAGGTCATTCGCCTGGCTCGGTCAGCCTGTACTGGCCGGAGAATAAGATCCTGATAACCGGAGACGTAGTCTTCTATGGTAGCATCGGCAGGACGGATTTCTCAGGTGGCAGTCTTTCCTTGCTCAAGAGGAGCATCGATAAACTGTCACAGCTCGACGTGGAGTGTTTGGTCCCGGGGCATAGCACTGAGTTCGGCGACATTGTGAAAGGTAAGCCGAATGTAGAGCGTAATTTTCAGGCAGTTAAGCTATACCTTTAGCTGTAAGTTGGTCTTTTCGTGGAACTAGACGAGAGAATTCGACATGCTATAGAGCACACCGAGGTGGTAAGGCCACCTGAACAGAGTCTGGCGACTTTTGGAACCACCAACATATACTACTACCTGGTTACCGAACTGATGGAAAGCGCGAATGTGGTTAGGGAAGGCAGGGTGATTGCTGCTAGGCCGAAGATTGTTACTCCATCCTATCTCATTAATCTAGAAGGATTTAGCACGCAGGCCAGAAGGTTCATAGAGATGATGGCGGAGAGGTCTCCCCACGAGCCAGGCATTTTCTATACCTACAGAAATGAACCGAAGGAGATGAATATTGCTTCTGAGCCTGTGAAGGAGATAGTGGACAAAATCAGCCAGCGGATAGACAGCCAGCATGACCCGCTAAGTGCCATCATTAAAGGTGTTGAGGAGCTGTGGGATGTGTCGCTACTCAAGTTTACCTATGAGTTAACTAGAAGCTCGGTATACAGCAATGTATCTGAGATGGAAAGAAGCGGGCTTTTGCGTGTGGACGCTGCAGGTGTTCCCCAAGATACCAGGAACTACATCGAGGAGCTTTTTGAGAAAACGAGACGAGACCCGTCGCGGGCACCTGAGCTGGTAACTGAACTGAGAAGATGGGGCCTGTTCGACGATTATCAAGACAGGTTCCTCAGTCTGTTCAAGAAAAGGTGAGATTTTCCAAAATCCTCCTGCGAGTAACTCGTGGCGCGCCGAGCTGGCACGTTCTGGCTCCGATAATCCGAAGATTTTTCAAGGATGCAAGCCCAAAAGCCTATTGACAAAGCCCCTATAATGATAATATAGTACAATAGTCCTGGGTAAAGAGCCCTGGAGATGGGCAGGAGAGTGGCGTCATGAGCCGCAGAAGGTCCAATATCGAGATAATAAGTGACATGCTCAGGGTAGGCGAGAATGGGGCTGGCAAGACCGAAATAATGTACAGCGCCAATATGAGCTATAGTCAGCTACAGAAATACCTGAGCTTCCTTATCAGCCACGGTTTCATTGATAGACTCGAGGTTGGCAATCC
>Ga0209986_10002546_pt1 | contig 16588 bp, 19 predicted proteins | sample BlataG_FD_183168 | JGI IMG/M metagenome (GOLD analysis project Ga0209986, IMG submission 183168) | Deep subsurface microbial communities from Black Sea to uncover new lineages of life (NeLLi) - Black_00105 metaG (SPAdes) (version 2) | ecosystem: Environmental > Aquatic > Marine > Oceanic >...
CAAGGATGGCGTGCTGGTCTACCCCGGTCATGGAGCTGGGTCGGTCTGTGGAGGGGCGATTGGCGAAAGGGACCTAACCACAATCGGATATGAACGAACATACAATCCTTGGCTCAGCATTGACGAAGATGAGTTCGTGGAGCGGAAGATAGACCAGCGGCTCACGAGGGCTCCCTATTTCAAGCGATGTGAGCGCTTGAATACCATTGGCCCCCCTGTTGTAGCAGAGTTTCCTTCCCCTTCTGAGCTGGGCGTCGACGATTTTGAGGAATTGATGCAAGATAACAAGAATGTCATTCTAGATACGCGCCCTGCATCTGAGTTTGTGAAGGGCCACATTCCTTATTCTATCAGCCTTCCGTTGAATCACATGGGCCTATATGCAGGCTGGGTGCTTGAGGATGATAGGGACTTCTTCCTTGCGCTAGGTGCTAGGGCTGACTTGAATGACGCAAGGGGCATGCTTCTTCGGGTAGGGCTAGATTCTATTATGGGGTACATGACTGAAGGAATGGAGAGCTGGCTTAAGGCTGGCAAGTCTGTCAAGTCCTTCAAGCAATATTCAGCCCAGGAGCTCGGAGCCCAAATCGATGGAGGTTTGCTCAAGATTCTTGATGTTCGACAGCCACATGAGACCGAGAAGGAACTTATCGAAGGGTCTCTTCTGGCGCCACTGACAAGTATTGCTGAGGATATCGAGAAGGTTGATCCCCAAACTCCCATCGCAACAATGTGTCCATCTGGTGTGCGTGCCACAACTGGTGCAAGCATTCTTGCCAAGGCCGGTTTCCAGAATATTGGTGTCCCGCTGGATGGTCTGAAGGGCTGGAAGAAAGCAGGATATCTATTACAGACGCGTAGGGCTTAGGTGACACACGTGTTCTGGAGTCGTGTGACCGGTCGAACACGTATGCAAAGACGGTATGCCCGCTGTGTTTTCCTCAAGCTTCACTACCAAATACAGATGAAATGTGAATTAGAAGTTGACCACCTATATAGGTCACACCAACTGCTTCTGTACTACTGAGAAAAGATGGATCAGTCAATGTTCGATACCCGATTATGTAATCTGAAATGAAGAATAACAGAAACCCAAGAAAAAGACAGATGACGAAGAGCTTAGGATAGTCATCAAACCACTTTGACAGACTGAATGCCAGAACTGTAATCAAGAGAATCCCATAGCCAAACAAACCCATACTAATGACCATTTCAGCTGGGTTATACACAGTCAGGACGAACAGGACAACAGCAGTCACAATACTGACAATCCAGATGATCACATTTCGTGTGATTAGTCTGGGAGATTCACTTCTTAGAAGTAAGGGCGAACGATCTTTGAGAGCCAGAAGATAAACCACGTGCCCCAGTCCAAACATGAGAACACCGTTGATCAATGGTTCTGGAGTGATGTACAATACTGATGCCATGAGGAGGTCTCCCACGAAACAAATGAACATTGCAATGAACATGAGTCGTACGAAACGGGACCATTTCTCTATCGCTCTCTTGTCCATGAAATTCACGAAAGCTAGAATGACAATCATCGCTGATGTAGCTAGTAAATTCCAGTTGGGTGTACCTTGATTTGTCATGATTATAAGAAAAGCAGTGGAAACGAAAATTGCCAGTACAATCACGACACGCAAGACACCAAGTGGCGTTTTCAATGAAGCGATTGACATTCAAATTTCACCTCGATGAAACATCCAGAAATGAACTATCTTGCGAATGTTAAGGATTTCGGCTTTGATGAATCACTTTTATCAGAGGAACTGTCATTGGCAAGGGCATGTACACAGGGAGTCTTGTCCGCCTTCGTGCACTTGAGGAGTCAGATCTCGACGACATTTTGAGATTCTACAATACCCTCGAACTGAGGAGGTTCCTAGGTCCTCCAATAGTCAGATCTAGGAGATATATGGAGCAATGGTTGCAAAAGATTTCAATTCAGAATCCTTGGAGAGACGGACACCTCGTAATGGCAGTTGAAGAAAAAGAAGCAAATGATTTTCTTGGTATCGCACGATTGGAAGATATCATGCTCCCACATAATCGAGCAAAGGTTGGTCTATCAATCTATGATCCAGAAAAGAGGGGAAAAGGATACGGAACTGATGCAATGCTTGTATTGCTCGGTGTAGGATTCAATATCCTCGGTCTGCATAGTATCTATCTTGACACCATGGAGGACAATAAATGGTCGATTCACGTGTATGAGAAGATTGGATTCAAACATGTTGGTATCCTCCGCGAAACAGAATTTATTGATGGAAAACGAAAGGGTTTCTTGATAATGGATATCCTCAGAGAAGAATTCATGGACAAATACCCTGATGGTGTCTTCACAAGCCCTCAGTAATTTCTGCTCTAACTAGTTCACGATTTCTCTTTACTGCAAAATACATCGGAATCACACTGACTGGGTAGAGCGCCATTGCGATTGGAAAGACAATGACACCAAAGGCTGTCATGCTTGAGAATATTCCTAGACTAAGCATTACTGATGTCATGAGTGTTCCAGTCTGCCGTGGAACTGTCCACATTATCCTAGTAAGTGCAAACGAACGACCACGTCTCTTCTGGCTTATCTCACCCATGAATAATGAATCATTAGCAGGTTGTGCCATGTTTGCAACAGCTTGTCTTGCTATGTAAAATACTGCCATAAGTAGAAAACCTTCAGGTCGTGGAGAGAATACGATTCCAATTGTTAGAATAGGCGCTAGAATATACAAGCTTGTGATCATCTTCAGCTTTCCGGTTCTTTCACTCATTAGACCCACAAAAAGTGCTCCCGATGCAAGTGTCATATTTGCAATTGCTGGGAGGCTGCCAAGTACAACTTCGCTGGGATTGAATGCATCAATAATCCAGAGAATCATATAGGGTACAACCATGCCTGAACTGAAACCCATAATCATGCGGCTGACTCCGAATAAGGTTGCAGTCTTTTTATCATTCTTCGCGTCTTGGGTCCTCTCAATAGATGTGTCGACGACTTCATTGTTGTTGAGCATGTCATTGGCTCTGAGCCAGCGCTCTGCCATGAAACCAACAATGCCAGATGCGATTCTAAGCGTACCCATGATGAAAAACAAAATCATGTATCTAACCAATACTGGGTTTATACCGGGAAGTGCAGTTTCATCGAGAATGTATCCTCCCAAGAATGACCCTGCAATAGCTGCAATGGTAGCGATAGCCATTGTATACCCGTATGACTGTGTACGCTCATCCCCTCGCTTTGTGGCATCTGCGATTAGAGCTGTGACTGATGACAACCTAAAACCTGCACCTATTCCGGTGGCTGCAAAGAGGATGAGTATCAATGTGGGATCAGTTGCGAAAGGTAGGAATAATATTATGATGCCCGAGAAGACACCCCCAAAAAGGATTGCCGGACCCCTTCCTTTCTTATCACTGAATGCTCCTGCAGGGAATAGCACCACAGATTGAGCGTATCCCGCCATTGCGATCATCAATCCATAGAATGCTTCATCTGAACCTATCGAAAGAACAAAGAGTGGTAGCACAATTGTGTTGAATGATCTACTCAATCTACTCAATGCGGATAACAAGGATAGCCACGCAATCTTCGAGGCACTAGTTCCATTCGTGCCGTTGTCTAACGAGACTGCTTCCAATCAGATGTCACGGTCCTTTGCAGGATACAGTTACGAGGCAGCCTCCTTGATAACCTTTTATCATCCGGCTATTGATTTCGGTACATTCAAGTCATTTCGCCACGATTATCACTCTGCGTGAGGAAATTTTGGCTATTGCTCCACCTGATGATACACACACTGGTTTTGACAACCAGATGTATAGGGCTTAGGTGATGTGGGTGTTCTGGCGTCGTGCAACTGGTCGTTCTGAGATTGTAGCTGTGAATGGTGTAGTGGCTTCCTCGCAACCTCTGGCAACTCAGGCCGGGCTTGAGATTCTAGTAAATGGAGGAAATGCTGTTGACGCGGCAATCGCGACTGCTGCTGTGCTTGACGTCGTGGAGCCTTTCAGTACTGGATGCGGCGGAGACGCTTTTGCATTGATTCATCTACCCGGGAAGAAGAAACCTCTCTCTGTGAATGGCTCGGGCCGATCGGGGACAATGGCGACTCTGGATGAACTGCTTGAGAAAGACTGGAAGCACATGCCTGTTCGAGGTGGTCCACCAGTTACAGTTCCTGGAGCCATGCATCTTTGGGGATACCTTATCGAGAAGTATGGAGCATTGGAGCTGGGCGATGTTCTATCGCCAGCAATCAGATACGCTCGCGAAGGTTTTCCTGTTTCACCAATTATCTCTGAAGTATGGAATCTCCTAATCCAAGTTCTGGGAAATGAAGCGGCACGCCGGATATTCAGCATTAACGGCAGGTCTCCTGAAGCAGGTGAAATAATGTTCAACAAGGACCTAGCGAAGGTCTTTGAGACCGTAGCTGCTGAAGGAATATCCACTTTCTACGGGGGAGCTATGTGTGAGGCAATCGTGAAGACGGTGCAAGACCATGGCGGGTTCCTAACTCCAGATGATATCGCCAAGCACAAGACTGTTGAAACCACTGCGATTTCCACATCCTATCGAGGTATGGGGATATACGAACATCCGCCAAATGGACAAGGATTTGCCGCTCTTTCAATGCTGAATATCATGGAGTCATTCGACTTTGGGAAATACTCACCCTTGGATGCAGAGCGCTACCACACCATGATAGAGGCCAAGAAGCTCGCTTATGCTGACTTGTATCAACACAACGCAGACCCCGATTTCTATGATGTTCCCTTGGATAGTCTTCTCTCGAAAGGGTATGCGAAGAAACGGGCTGAGTGCATCAATCCGGAACAGGCAATGGACGCACCAAGCCCTGGAATCGCAATTGGTCCGGACACGATCTACCTTGCGACAGCGGATGGTGAAGGAATGGCTGTGTCGTTCATCAACAGTCTGTACATGGGGTTCGGGAGCGGGCTTGTCGTTCCAGGCTATGGAATAAAGCTCCAGAATCGGGGGAATCTTTTCTCACTTGATCCGAAGCACCCCAATTGCTATGCTCCGGGAAAGCTCCCGTTTCATACAATCATTCCTGGAGCGATGTACAGGGACAACAGTTTCTTCGGGGTGTTTGGAATCATGGGCGGAGCGCATCAGGCACAGGCTCATGCTCAGTTTGTGAGCAACGTCATTGATCATCAAATGGGTCCTCAGGAGGCATTGGATCATCCACGTTTCAATCATAATCAGGAGATGAATACGGTAGCTCTTGAGAATGGCATCCCTCCTGGGATTCAGAATGAGCTACGCACGCGTGGACATAAGCTAGTTCATGAAACCATGTCGGGCTTTGGCGGTGGTCAGGCCATATTCCGTCTGCGAGATGCTTGGATTGCTGGCTCTGATTTCAGAAAGGACGGTCAGGCTGCTGGCTTCTAGATGCTTCGATTATCGTCGGTTATGAAGTCCCCTGTCATTTCACAATCTTCATAATCCGGGCCAGTGAATCCAGACCGTGCTATCGACGTTCTTGTTGACAGAAGGTGGCCCTAATGACAGAACAGCCAAGGAAGTACAGAGAGGAAAATGATCTTCTAGGTCCTAGACAAGTCCCGGCAGATGCCTACTGGGGTGTCCAGACTTTGCGGGCGTCTGAGAACTTTCACGTTTCGGGAGTAAGTCTGCATCAGTACACGACTCTGATCAATGCTCTTGCCATGGTGAAAAAAGCATGCACCCTTGCCAACATGAAGCTTGGAGACCTCACCAAGGAGTACGGAAACGCGATAATCCAAGCTTGCGATGAGATAATCGGGGGTGACCTTCATGATGAGTTCATTGTAGATGCGTTTCAAGGCGGGGCTGGCACTTCAACGAACATGAACGTTAACGAAGTCATCGCATCAAGAGCCAATGAGATTCTTGGTGAACCGCGGAACGCTATGGCTCCAATTAATGCGAACGATCATGTCAATATGAGTCAGTCAACCAACGATGTGTATCCAACCGCAACGAAGATCGCTACGATCTTTGGCCTGAGCGCCCTATCGACCAACGTTGAAACACTCGTGAATGCTCTCGAAGAGAAAGCCGAGGACTTCAAGGACCTCCTCAAACTTGGTCGAACAGAGATGCAGGATGCAGTGCCCATTACGCTAGGGCAAGAGTTCGGAGCTTGGGCTGGTCCCTTCAAACGGGATTTGCATAGGATCGGCTGGGCTATTAATACGCTCGAAACTCACAACATTGGAGCAACAGCAATTGGAACTGGTTTCAATGCCAACCCGGAGTACATCAAGCTCGCGGAGAAGTACTTGCGTGAAGTGACTGGTCTGCAGAATCTCAAGACATCTGAGAACCTTATTGACGACACTCAGAATAACGATGAATTCGTCCACGCCTCGGGTCTCCTCAGAGTCCTTGCCACTAATCTGAGCAAGATATGCGGAGACTTTCTGCTCCTGTCATCAGGCCCTATTGGAGGCTTCCACGAGATTACATTGCCTGCAGTCCAGCCTGGCTCCTCGATCATGCCTGGGAAAGTGAATCCAGTCATTGTGGAGATGACCTTGCAGTGTGCCTATCAAGTGATGGGGCATGATGCAACCATATCCCTCGCCGCTCAGGGCGGGATGCTCGAACTAAATGCCTTTGGCCCTCTGATTACATACAACTTCTTTCAAGCCTTGAAGCTGCTGAGGAATTCGATACCGATTCTTGCGGAGAAGTGCATCAGAGGGATAGAACCAAACATGGATGGTCTAAACAAGGTGTACAAGAGCGTGGGCTTGGTTACTGCTCTCGTGCCAATCATTGGCTATAAAGCATCAAGCAGGATTGCCAAAAGGGCGCTCAAGACCAAGAAACCGATACGGGATCTCGTACTGGAGGAAGGGCTGCTTTCTGAGGAGGAATTAGACTACGTACTCACTCCTGAGCGCATGACGCGTCCGGGCATTTTGGGGCATGACCACGAAAACATCAAACGGAAGCTTGACAAGAAGTCCTGATAGTCGACAGATAATCGCTCTTCGCTTGCACACCCTTCAGTACTTCATCAGCACATCTGCCGCGATGTTATCTGCGTGGTCACTAACCCGCTCCAGATTCCTCAAGGTTTCCACGAAGACGCTGTCAGCTTGAGGCATGCATACGCCTGCCGCCGTCCGCTTCTCGTGACCCTTCCGTAGCTCTCTCTCAAGCTTATCCACCTTGTCTTCTAGCTGGATTGCCCTCTCAGCTGCATCCTTGTTTCTTGTTCTCAGCGCTTCTATCGATATGGCATATGTTTCTTCAACAAGTCTAAACATATCCTCCATGTCTGAGATGGCTGCCGATGAGAAGACAATCTCGTCAGTCAATCGGTCGATTGCAAACTCCGCTATGTTGTTTGTGAGGTCTCCGACGCGTTCTATGTCTACAAGAATCGCTAGAAGCTTCATACGCCAGGCGGCGTCAGCCTCTTTCAGCTCTTCTTCCCTTATTTTGTCGATGAACTTCTCTGTGGCCCTACAGCTGTCGTCCACCTTGTCTTCAAACTGGACGACCTTCTGCGCCGCCTCCAAGTCATGGTTGAGCAAAGCTTTCCTGCTCAAGTCTATCATCTTCACGGTGAGATCGGCTGTTGCTACAATTTCTCTCTGTGCCTCTAGAAGAGCAACCTGCGGTATATGGAGCATTTCATCATCGAAGAGATGTGCTCCAATGATCTCTCCTTCTTTATCAGGAATGAGTTTCTCACACAACTTGACAATGAGCCCCACGAAGGGGATGAGCATGACGCTCACTGTGACATTGAAGATGGTATGAGCGTTCGCAATCTGCCGAGGAAGGTCATTTGAGGTGAGCGCGACTACGTCGGTAAATTGTCCGAAGAACGGAAAGAATACAGCAACTCCAACTAAGTTGATAATCGTCTGCGCTATGGCCGTTCTTTTGGCCGGAGTTGTAGCACCTATAGCTGCCATGTTCTCTAGGAAACAAGTACCGATGTTGGCTCCCATGATAAGAGCTATGGCTGCAGGGAGGCCAATGACCCCTGCCATGCTCATCGCGATAACCAAGCTCGTCGTGGCTGAACTGCTTTGGGTGATTCCAGCTATCGCTGCACCAATTAGGATGCCGAAGATTGGAATCACTCCGAATGCGATAATCATGTCAACAAAGAATTGACTCTTTCCCAGTTCTGCGGCGCCATCCTTCATGAAATTCATTGAGAGAAACAGAAGACCTAGGCTGAATATTACTCGTCCAGCCATCTTGCCGTTTTCATTCTTCAGGAACATAGTCATGAAGAATCCAATTGCAATCAGCGGCCAAGCGTAGTCTATGCCTATTTTGAACGATACGAGCTGAGCGGTTATTGTTGTCCCTATCTCCGATCCTAGCATGACATGGACCGATTGTCTGAAGGTCATCATCCCGGCGTTGACAAAACCAATCAACGTCAGCACTGTGATGCTTGAACTTTGGGTCATCAACGTTGCGGCGGTTCCCACGCCCATTCCCTTCACTGGATTGTCAGTGGTCTTCTCAAGAATCCTCGCCACTCGTTTTCCAGATATCTTACCAAGGGTCTCCCGCAGCAGCGTGATGGCATACATGAAGAGAGCAAGGCCGCCAATCATAACTAGAAGATTCTCTATCATTGCCTACGCGATTTGGCTCAAGGAATCCTAGATATGAAGCTTGTGCATATCCAATCCTTATTCGTTGGCTTCAGATACTATTCGGAATTCGGAGCGATAGATGTAGTAGACAGCAACCAAGTACGCCACTGTGTGGACCATGTATATGGTCGCCTTCATCATGACATCTAGGGGCAGGAACGCGGTTAACGAATAAGATACCCAAGTGATCATGAGCGCGTAGGTTACCCACACTATCTTCTTCTCTTGAGAGGCTCTTGCATTACGCCACACTAAGACGACTGTCACAACCCCGAAGATTAGAAGCGGGATGTTTCGAAGCCACGCGGTGTAGTTGTGCTCCCCAGGCGGAAGTTGAGACGTAAACCAGATGTTGGCTGGATTGAATATGAGTGCTATTCTGACGATGAAGAGGACAATGAGTGCATAGTCAATGTGAGTGAACGTGCCGTCTTGATACTTGCGCGTGTTGTAGAATACGAGAAACAGGAAATAGACTGACATTGTTGTTGATGTTGCCATCAGACCTACTATGCCGAGTTGGACTTCAAGACCAAGCAACTCAATAATGGTCAAGTCATTGCCCGTATTGTATCCGACGATAGACCCCGCCAAGTGCAGGCAGTCACCAAGAGCGAGCATCACATTGGAAAGAAGTATCCATCGAAGGTATCCTTTCTTCTCATCGGGCATCTTACGATAGCCTATGGTCATCAGTGCGATGAACACCCACATAATAACCAAGTAAACGGCTAAGAAAGTCACTTGAGGCAAAGCAACCATTCGATTACTCACCTCCCACGATTGAACAGCTGAGACGCAAATTGCCTCAAAAGCATTTCCCCCAAATGATGACTTTTTATGGAACTTCTTGCTAGCCAAGGTAACTGAACAGACAGAGGGAAAATAATCGTGCCAAAGAATGAAGATGATCGGAAGGTTGGTCCTGTGTTTCGAATCCTGTCACAGGATCTCTACAGTACAGGATTTCATGGTGAAGAGGTAGGATTACGCCAGTATGAAGTCTGGAGAGCCAAGAGCCGCCAGTTCACTAGAGATGCTGATATAATCGGGAAGATAGAGGAAGCGAAGACGAAACATGGCGAGAAGAAGCTATCCAAGATGGAGCGGACTGGGTTCATTATTCTACGAAAATCAGTATGGCACGAACAGGAAGATGAGCTGTTGCGTCGTCTTGTTCTGAAGATTTTCACAGCCCGCGGTTCGTGGGTTGCAACAATAGAAGAGATGGTGGCAGATGAATACACGAATAGCTACGTTTCTGACAAGCCAATGCTAGCTTTCGCTGTGATCACAAGAGAGAGCGAAGTTATCACATACATCAGGCAAGTTCGACGCGGTGCCATGGCTACTGAGAATTACGCATTCTACATCCTTGGGCCAGGCAATACGTTCGAGGTCTTCAGAATCGAAGGCAAGCGCGCGACCATGGGCGATGATTTCAAGGTCATGCGTCTAGCCAGCGGCAAGACTGTGGCAGAGATTGATAGCAAGTGGGGTGACGTTGGCGGGGAGTTCGTTGTAACGGTGAAAGACTCGGTCCTGGCTGAGAATGAATGGTTCTGCAGGATTCTCCAATGCTTTTCTGTTGTGATAGCGTACCGTGGTGAGATATTCAAGCGGCTGGAGAAAGGTATCAAGAAGTGGGAGAAAGGAAAGGATACTCCATTGCAGCACAGGCATGAGATTAGTCTATTAGCGAATCCTCGAAAGCTAACTCTCAAGACTGAAGAGTTCGAAGAAGTGTAGAAGGTGTGGCCAGAGCCAGCAGGGCTATGGTAGGAGGGGGAGTTTGTAACGAGGGCATCTTGCAGAACTAGACCCTGCCAGCTACATGACCACTGTATCTAACATTCGCTGGAAGTCTATTAAGGTCAGCGAGGTACGCAAGTATCGTCAGCGGTAAGATATCCTTCAATATCCTCCCCTTGTCAATGCAAAGCTTAAAACCATAGACTGACCTAGAGAGAATAACGTAAGGGAGGATTTGCCTTGGGAATCCCAATTCTAAGCGATATGTTTTCTGGACTAGGGGTCTTCTTCAAGACCAAGCGATTTGTTGCATATGTGACTATTTTCGTTGCCACTACATTCCTGGGTCTATTCGTGTCATGGTTGATGACACAATTTGTTGGTACACCCACCGAGGTACTCTTGGTGAACTTTTTTGCCTACATAGGCGCCACTGGTACTATCTACTTCATGATTGGCACGGTGCTCACAGGACTGGGGCTGGACAAGCTATGGATAAAGCGCAGGGGTCGCGGCAAATGGAATGAGATGATAGGTGTTTCATGGTTTGCAATATCTTTTGCCATTTCTGTGTTTATGTCAGTGCTTTGGGGAAAGGCCGCCCTGATATTCTTTGCCATGTTCTGTTGGGTTGGCTGGATTGCGTTTCAGGCGTATCTTTCGTCTAGAACCAGTTTGAGGATTGCTACTATTGCAGAACCAAAGAAAGGCGGTTGGGGGGTAACCATTGGTAGCTTCATCATACTCATGATTGGAATTGCCATAATAGCAGCTGAAGCGATATTCGCTTTAGTTCTCTTACCGGGCAACTACTTCGGAATAGGGGATTCTGTTGAGGCGATGTTTCCCCAATCCCTAGATAACATCACTCTTCACTGGCCATATCTCCTTCTCGCATTTGGGCTGTTGGGTCTCTTTGGGGTGATCTCCCTCCTCGCCTATCTCAAATACGCTAGGAAAGGCGCTGCCCTGAATGTTGCTTTGTTGACGGTATTCATTGCCCTATACTCGGGGTACTTCCTATTCAATGTGATTCGGAGGGTTGACGCATTTGGATTGACTCCAGTGGACATTGGCATGTCCCTTTTCTTCTTGGCATATGCCATGAGTGGCATTGGACGAACAGTGACCGAAGCAGTAGAGGAATCACGGTCTCGCTTGCGTGACCTTGGACCGTTGCTTACGTTCTTCTTGGCCAGCGGGTTCTTCTTCGTTGACAGTATCATAGCTGTGTCCACCGCTGCACCCACCTCGCTTTTGGCCGGTTGGTTTGATACAGACCTTATAGCAAATCCCACGGCCGCATTCATATTCAGAGACATAGCGAAGCTCATAGCCTTTCCATTAGTTGCTATTTTCACAAGTCTGTACTACTTGCGCGTACAACGGGTTGACCGCATAGTCGAGAGAGCTAAGGAGGAGGGCGAAACCTTCGAGGTCGGAGAAGTAGATGAGGAGATAGCCGAGCGAGCTCCAGCTCCTGGTGAGTCATGGAAGAGTGAGCGGGCTGAGGGTATTCCGAAGGGTAAGCCTGGACATGACCTCTCGGGAGAGCAACCCGGGCGGCTTTCTGTTGACAGAAAGACGACTCGCTTCAAGCCAGGAAAGCGACTTGGTGACGATGAGGAGGAAGAAGATTAGAATCAGCCTAGGGCCCTTTGGGTCCCACACCCCTCTTTTTCCGAGCCTCTATCAGAAACCCTGAGTATGTCTGTGACGGTAGAGTTTCACTCCAAGATAGATCCAAATCGGATAGATCGCTATCTGTAGGAATGCAAGCGCGTCAATGAGTCCTGCTGTGTTTGTGGATTCGAATGAGAAGATGCCTGAGTTTATCATGAAGTCTTTACCGGATGATGCAGCAGGCACAAATGGCAGCCAGAAGAAATCCACATACCCCATGTTGAGGTAGAGTGAACTGCTTGTGAATATTATGGTACAGAGACTGAATATAACCAAAGCTTTCGATATCGGAAGCTGCGTCTTGTGTTTCAGGGCGTTTCCTATGACGAAGGACACATAGCCAAATATTATCAGTAGCGGCGGATCGAGTAGAAACGTCACACTAGCGCATCTCCGGTTTCTAGAGAACGAGCGCAAGCATTGCTGCAAACATGAATATGAATGCGAAAATTGCGCAATTCACGCACAGGCCTTCTTTGATTTCCTTCTTGTCACGGCTTGAAAGCTTCTGAGAATCAACAATTCCATCGTCTTCCTTTTCAGGCATGTTTATTCCTCCGGGTGTCTGCAGTATTTGCTCCTGACCTGTATTAAAGATACTGCAACTTGTTCTCGCTGAAACTCAATCCTTATCTCGGTAGGCGTTAGGATAGTACACGAGGGGAAACAATGAACGAAGAAACAGATACAGGTTCGACAGCTCAGCCAAGGATGAAGCGCGTAGGTCGCATTCTTTTCATTTCGGGAGTCGCTATTGTTATCGGTGTTATCGTTCTTGGTTTCAGCGTGGTGCTAGTTGCTGCCTATACGGGTTCTTTGGCAATCGTGTCATTCTATGGGGGTTATGCAATTCCTGCCTTGCTTTTCGGTATTCTTCTAATCGTGATAGGTCTGATTGCATTGATCTTGCCCGGGGGAATCTCAAAAGATGCTGTCTGGGCAATGAGAGGCGGGCCCTGGAGGTAACAGCATTTCAGTGGAGGTCCTTTTCAAGCTCGATTTCATCGCGCAAGGGGATCTCGTAGAGCCCGATTTCTGGGATTTCCGGCTTCAGTCTGCGTGACTCTTTCAGAGCTTCTGTGTGAATCTTGGTGATTCTGAAGCCCCTCCTTTGGTAGAAGCGGAGCGCATCAAGATTGTCATTCGTAGTTATCACCCAGAGTCTGTTACAGCCAAATTTCAACGCTGCTTTCTCAGCGGCTTGCAGTAGCTCAGTCGCCACACCTTCTCGTTCACTAAAGCTATTCAGAGTGATGATTTCGCACTCTTGTTTCTCAACTCGATAGGTCACCAGACCCACTCTCTCCTCCCCTTTCCAGCACACGAATCCGGGAAGATTCGCTGGCCTGTGAACTTGATCCCGCGTGACAACAATGGATGACGCCCATTGCTCAGCAACAACCTGTTGGACCCAATCCCTGTCCTGAGAACGGATTGGAGCAATGGAGTGACTTCTCATAACTGGCTTGGAAAAGGGCGGCATGCGTATTTGATTCATGTGGTTGAATAATCGCGCTCTCTTGGTGATAAATTGCTCAGGATATCCTATTTGCTGCCTGTCCAAATCATTTATGTCCGTCAGTGCACGCTATGAGTTGAGAACCAAATTACTGGAGGCTTCCAGAAATATACAACTATGCTGAGGTCAAGATTCGTCGAGCAGAACTTGGCGAAGTGGACCTCATTAAGAAAATCCTGAATGACGCATATCAGCCTGTGAAGAAGCAGCTCTCAAGGGCTCCTGCAGCCCTTAGTGAGGATTTGGGCAATATATCTCGACACATTCAGATGGGCAATCAATACATTGCTCTTATCGGCGACCAAGTAGTCGGGACAATGCGAGTCACTCTACGGGGTCAGATCGGTGTTATTGAGCGATTAGCTGTGTCTTCCGATTTTCGCAATCGCAGAATCGGCACAATGTTAGTTCAGTATGCCGAGAATCTCATTGAAGGCAGGGATGCAACTTGTATCGAGCTGGAGGTCTACGGTCGGGTCGAAGAGCAACAGAAATTCTATGACCGCATTGGCTACAAGGAAACAACCCAGCATAAGCGGTCTGGAGAAGTAATTGTCCTCATGAGGAAGAACTTCAACGAGGAAGTGGAAGAAGAAGAACCACTCTAAGGTATTATTTCGCATCCATTGTTAAACCCAGGATAGACAAATCTGTCAACTGAGATGACACGAGATTTCATGAGTTGACGGACCGTAGGTGTTTCCGCTTGCAGAACAGATATCATATGCTTGACTGTATCACATACTTTGTCGAAGCCCTCTTGTCCCCACAAACGCTGCTTGTTCACAAAGAGACATCTTCCTCAACAGATGCCGTACTCCTCACAGGTTGGGCAGGGATCTTCAACGGTCATGACATTTCTTAGGTTTCTTGGATTCGTATTCCTGATGTTTCCAACAATCGAGAATTCCCAGTCAGGAGAAATCGGACATACACCGATTGAGCCATCAACGTGAATCGCGAAAGTATCAAGACCGGAGCCACACCGAAGGAGCGAAGGGTCACCTATCAGAATCGTGTGCATAACGGGGAGGAATGGTACGATTCCTGCAACCTTTCCATTTTTCATTCCGGCCACCCATTCCTTCGCAAGACGAGAAATCCCCGGATTGTATGATTCCTTCACCCAACTATCAAAGTCTATCCAGTTTCCCTCGGCGTCCCATATCACATTGAGCTGCCAGTGAACGTGGTCAAATCCGGGGTCCTTAAGATTGAGAAGATAGTGCACATCACGATAGATATCGCTCTCTTGCGACACTGCCATCCTTGCCACGATATCGCCATCAAACCTGATTTCACGCAGCCAGCGTACGTTCTCAAGTACTCTCTCATATACGCCCTTGGACCTGTACCCATCAGTCACTTCCTTGGGGCCATCGATTGATACCAAGACGGAGTGGATTCGTCTTGCATAGTCCTCCGGGATTTTATTGAGCATAAGGCCATTGGTCTGCATCATAAATCGAGCATCTGGGAATCGGTCCATCACTTTTGTCATCAATGGTATCCTGAGTGTGGGCTCGCCCCCGTAGAACATGAGTTGAACGTCATCGTCTTGTTCTAGAAAGGCTGCTAAGTCATCCAGTGAGTATTGGACTTCTGCCTGTGAGCTAGTTTCTTCACCACCATGGCAGTAGACGCAATTTAGATTGCAGCGTCTTGTTAGTACAAGATGATAGTTCAAGCCAAAGCCGCTCCGAGAGTCTGAATCCGTTTCGCCGCATTTGTTGGATAAACGTTGCCTTTCAGCCCAGCAATGAAACTCACGTGAGCTTGATCTTCCACAGCCTGTAGGTTTCGAACCATGCGAATAGCGCCCCCACGATACCTACGGCAATTGCGATGTATCTATCAAAGAGCCCTATCGGAACTACCATCGTTAGGGCAATGTAGGCGATAGTGTAAACAGTGAAGAAAAGCGCCACAAATGAATAGCGTGGTAGAAGGACACCGCGGTAGGCCACGAAGTTCCGGAGAATGCCCACTTTGACAACTCTCTTGAGTTCATACGAGTTGTCTGGTTGTTTCGCAATCAAGTCCATGTCAACGAGCTTGTTCAGATGGTGGCTGGACACTGATGGACTCGACATTCCCATTGCTCTTTGGACCTCTCTCACGCCGACGGGCTGGCCCTGCTGAAGCATGTACCAATACACACGAAGAGTATTGCCTCGTAGGTCCGGTTCCAGTTCAGTTTCCAGCGAATCCTCTCCCATTGAATACCCAACCACGTTGCACAGAAACGCCAGTTCAATTAATCTGTTGCCCTACAAGCATCGAGCACTGGCTCCAACCGAAATGAGGGTTCGATTCCTGTTCTATTCCCTGTACAGCCTGTTCTAAACTGTGGTACTAATTACAAATGATTCCATGAAGAGAACATGAATCCTGCCTTTCTTATCCGTGCTATTGATAGTCAGACAAAGCGCAAGATGATTGCTGGTGGTCTGGGTGCCACTCTGCTTGCAGCTAGTCTTGTATTGACCCTGAGCTTTTTGGGTGGTGTCTGGAATCCTGCGGGTCCAGTCGGACACCCGAATGCTCTAATCTTCACGATCACTGAAACTGTGGAGAATGATTTCTCAGACTTCATTCCGTACGATGAGGAATTCACTCCCAACGCTCCCCAATACTCGATATCTCCTGGTCTCACGAATATCGCAAACCTGGGTCTCTTTCCGACGCTGACTGTGGAGGAACGTCAGTTCATCGAGAGCAATGGATTTGTGGCTGTGCCCCAATCTGAATTCAAGCAGATACATGAGATTCTCTCGGACAATGACGACCACGACCTGCCAAGCTTTGTTTCATCAGACGCCGTTCTGCACGCATTCCACGTTCTGTACGACCTGGCGCTTCGTGAAGCTGAGACGTACTCATTTTGGAACCTTCTTGGGAATCTGACGGAATCACTTGTGGATTCGTCATATGCTCAGCACCTCGATGCACCAGAGGGGAGATGGCAGG
>Ga0209986_10002548_pt1 | contig 16584 bp, 16 predicted proteins | sample BlataG_FD_183168 | JGI IMG/M metagenome (GOLD analysis project Ga0209986, IMG submission 183168) | Deep subsurface microbial communities from Black Sea to uncover new lineages of life (NeLLi) - Black_00105 metaG (SPAdes) (version 2) | ecosystem: Environmental > Aquatic > Marine > Oceanic >...
ACTGACACTACATGTACAGGTCCCTCTCTGGAGTATATTAACACCTGCAAAAAAGGGTCTTCGATTCACTATTCATCTAAGAGATGTCCAGCTTCGTACAGGTTTTCTGCAGCTGTTACATACCCTCAACCTCTTTTTTCTCGACCCCGTTTCAGAAGGAGCCAGACGATAGACAGTCCGAATAGAAAGCCCAATACCGTTGTTATGCCCCACTCGATTTGGAATATCTCAGGGTTAATGACAGGATTTCTTGGATAGACTGGGAAGGCGATAAAGGCGATGATATTCCACGCGAAGTGAAACCCGATAGGCACCCAGAGTCGTTCATTGGAATAGAAGTAGCCCAAACTCAGGACTGCACCGCCCACGAAGAGATTGAGCGTGAAAAGGATGACTAGATGAAGCGGTACGGACCCAAGAGGCACCCACCAAGAGAAATGAAGAAGCGCAAAGACCAGAGAGCTAATTGCTATGCCCTTGCCTCGTCCCCAGAGCTCCACCATTCGAGTCATCATATAGCCACGATGGCAGAGCTCCTCAAAGAAGGAAACCGGAATGGCGATGATAATCACTGATAAGACAAGTTCTTCCGCAAACGACGATGGGGATGCGACTTGACCTCCAAAGGCGAGAGCTATCAAGAAAACTAGAGCAGCTGCTGCGCCTCCAGCAATCCCCCCAATGACTAGATGTGGCCACGTGTTTTTATCGGTTTCGAGGCCCAGCTCTGTAACAGAATCGCCTCCTTCCTGCTTTACAAATTGAAGTACTGCAAAGAACTTGAGAGGGAATGTCAGCCAAGCCAATTGGCCACGCACTGATTCGTACGCCTCGGTACCCAGAAAGGGTACAGACAGCACGAGAGGCATTCCTGCAAGTAGAAGCATCAGAAGGCAGAACAGGATGATTCGCGTTACTTTGTCAGCTCGGTCTTCAGACATCAGATTCTCCGTAAACGGCCTGACAGCTAATGCCTAAATCTCATCCGGTTGCAATATTCAGATAATACGAAGACCTGCGCATGCGAGCTGAAATGCATTCGTCGCCGATTGGTATACAGCTAGCCAACTGATTTAAGTACGTGACACCATTTCGACTTCCAAGGCTTGTAAGTACTGCCGCCATCGAATAATGAATCATATTTGATGATGGTCTAAGTAATCCATGGAGAGAGGTTTCTTGTCGAATGCACGTAGGCTACTGCTGGAGTTCGAAACGGAAGAGGTTGGTGTTCGTGCTAGAAAGGACAAGAAGATGAGACAGGCCCTAGTTCGTGCATTCTCAGATCCCTCAGAAACTGTTAGGGAACGAGCTTTGATTGCAGCGATTGACCTTGGAGACCCAAACGTTGTGACGGATATCAGGCCAACTCTGGATGATGATAATGCGGACGTCCGCGTCGCAGCAGCGCAGGCATTGGCCTGGTACCATCAACCAAGAACTGTTCCGGCTTTGATTCATGGCCTGAAGGATTCAAACACTTGGGTGAGGTCACACTGCGCACTAGGCCTTTCCAAGTTGCTCCACGGACCGATATGGGCACGGATTCCCGGCGAGGACATAGATATCATTCACGCGGACTTTCCTGAAATGGATGAGGGCGCTATCAGGAGATTTCTCCGCAAGCTGGAGCTATCCGAGGAAGCAGTAGACCACTTCATTATGTGGAAGAGCGCGAAGTTCGACATTGAGATTGACGAAAGCATTCTGATTAAAGAAACTGAAGGAAAGCCAATTATCCTTGCGGCTGCTATGACCGAAGACATCAAACCAGTGAAGGATTCTGGCCTCTCTGAGGAAGTGGAAGCGATCTTGAGCGAACTGCCTGATGAAGTCAGAGCATCATTGCCTTCCGAGGATCTTCGCAGATTGACCGCCACAACTGCTAGGGAGCTTGTCACCTCACTGACCGCCAAAGAACCTAAGAAAAAGGCTGTCAGAGTCAAGCGGGTGAAGAGGGTACGAAAGAAGATGAAAAAGCCTCTTGCGCGCGAGCAGCTCATTGAGAAGATACCGTCCGAGGTTCGGGAAACCATTTCTGAAGATGTTCTCGAGTCTCTAAGCACTGATGAGCTTGAGGCATTAATTGCTGCAACGCCTGAAGTAGAGGAAGCTGAACCCGCTGTAGAGGAGCCCAAGAAAAAGAAAGGGGAGAAGGAGTCCGTTGAGGCACTTCCACCCGCAGATGAAGAAGAAGTCGAGGATCTGCGGTGGCAGCAATTCGCTGACGAATATGGTGCGGAAAAGGCTGACTTGCTTATCACGGTATCTCCAGAAATGCTCAAAGGTATCCCTCAGGAGCAGATTGCAGATATGGATACGGACACTCTCAAGAGCTTGGTCCAAGCATTGGAGCCTCGATAGGCGAGTGGTTATCCAGATCCCCGAATCACAACTGTGAACTCACTTGCTAGTTTACCATACCATTCCAGCAGGTCACGCATATTGTCTACATGACGATAGACTCCGTTCCCATACTGGGAGATGGCTAACATCAGCTCTTCGTCAATCTCGCTGCGCTCTCCTAGTCCAATGCAATAGATAACCAAGTTGACAGGCTCAATGAAGCGCTCCTTCAACACTTTCAGTGGCGGGGGTCCAGATGTTGTCATACCATCAGTGAGCAATATCAACATGGTCGGTTTTGTGGTATCGCCAAAAGCCTCGAGAATCTCGTGTGCTTTTATCAATGCGGAGCCCATGTCCGTCAGAGTGCCACCTTCCTCAACCTTGTCTACTACATGAGTGCTGATTATCTGAAGGCCAAGTGCCTTTTCTCGGCCCGTGCATTCCACAAAAGGCTGAACTTCACCCGTGTCGGAGCTGAGAAATGTCATCTCACTCACTTCCTTCTCGAAAGTAATGACACCAACCTTCTCACCATAACCCCTCCCGACTTTCTCGGCTAGATATAGGAGGATGGCCATTGCAGCTGCTTCAGCACGGCTAACCATAGTACCCTCGTCAAACCTGTCCAGGAATGCCTGAACTTCCGGGTTGTCACCCGCGAGATCCTTCAGACCCTCTCGAGCATGCGCTATATCCTGAACTGGAACATCTGTGGTCTTCATTGATCCACTAGTGTCAATACATAGTATTGCGTTGAAGGGTGTGGCGATGCCAACCGTCTTGAACTCATAGCCGGTCTTCTCTCTCAACGCTTCGAAGGCAAGCTTTGCAAAGCTTTTCCCGGACAACGGCGGTTTGACGCTCATTATCTCTACATTGGCATTCATCTCCGGCCAATTGAACGACATCCCGGGATAGACAAGCCGACCATCAATGATTTTCTCAAGAGACCTTACTCTTTCAGCCGCACGGGTGACTAAGTCATCTACGTTGGCGTCTTCTGTAAGTGGCTTCAGACCGAACTCCACGTACTCGAGAGCTGTCATATCCTTATCATAGAGCATTACTTCAACCATATCCGATTCCATAAGCAATGAAGCCTCCAGAATCAGTGTGTCAATCACGATTTGGTCCGGCGAAACATCCTTGTTCTGCCTAATCTCTGCGGCGCCCCAAAATGCAGATTGAGAGTCTTCAAAAACGACGATAGATCCCATCTCTGCGTTCAAAGCTTTAGCAGTCTTAGGATGAAGATTGGCGTAGCCTCTCAGGTCGCCACCGTCTACAATCTCGAGTTTCGCCTTCTTGGTGATGGCAGTAACCTCCGCTACAAGTTTCCCGTCCTCATTTTATAAAGAATTGTGAGGTCCCAAGGTCATCCAAGCATGGACTCAATCGCAGATGTGAATTCATTAGGGGTTGAAAATAGCTGTGAGTTGCTTGTCAAATCAGTTGAGAGAACGGGGTGCTTCTTCTGTTGCGCCAACTCCGTAGTGAGCATGGAGGCTTTCTCGTAGTCGTTCAGGATAATGCAACTAATCATGTCATTAGGGTGCGATTTCACCCAAATCATGAATTCACGCTCATCATCTCGCGTTCGTAATGTCATGAAGTAGGAGTCGAAGTATATGCCGTTGTCGCCCCCGGAGGACATTGGCCGCAGGTCAGGCCATGTCTTTTTAGGGGGCAGCATGTAGTCCAGAGAGGCGAGATCTAGTGCACCCTCCGCTATCTTTGCGATGAGACTAGTTTCCAATGCCGAACGTGCAGGCTTTTTTTTCTGTGTGCATGTCAGCATTCGGGGGTTCTCATGGGCCATACGTTTTGTCCGGAATGGCGTTCCAACGAGGGACAATGCGTTTCCTCCAAGGATTCTCTGGATGTCACTGAGAGACCCTGAGAAATCTCTAGACAGAAGGTGTAAGATCACATCGGCGGCTTGAACTGAAAGAAAGCTATAGTCTGTTCCGAAGAGAAGCTTCTCTGACCAATGAAAGCCGGTATTTGCTGGCATATCGGCGGCTGTGCGAAACAGAACAGGAACATCTTGATCATGGAGGGTTGAGGTTTCCCCATAGATGACAGGGTCTCTTAGCAGCTCGTGGAAATGGGGGTCTCCAGGACTCATCCCGCAATGAGCCAAAATTACTCTCAAACCGTTCATTGCTTTTGCATACTTTGGCTCGTCCCGCATGGTTTCAATCATGGCATGTATCCGCCGTGCAGTTCGTACGTTCCGAGTGTCGAATATGATTGGAACCTTCAGCTCGCCAGCTTTCCTCACAACACGTAGAGTCATTTCGTCCTCGATCTCTTCAACGAATAGCTGTGCTACCGGATGCAGCTTGAGACCTCTAAGTCCGAGCTTTGTTACTGCGCGACTAAGTTCTCGGACTGCTGCGTTCTTGGACCTCAGAGAGTCTTTTGGGTCAACTCTTGCGAAACCAATCAAGCGAGTTGAGTGGGGAGCACGAGTGGTCCATCCCGCGATTTTGTCATTTGATGCTTTGAAGGAGGCACCCTTGCCTTCTCCCAAGTAGTCATCTGTGAAGGGAAAGACTATGGTTCTGTCCACAAGCCATCCATGGTTAAGTCGCGCCCAACTCTTCCGACTGGAGAAGCACTTAGAGGGTAACGTGGAAGGCACAACATCCACGGGTTCAAACAAGAGTGCATCACTCTCTTTCAGGTCTTTAACCATGCGCTGCATTTCAAACCAGAGCAGAGCGTAAAACTCGTACGCGCCAGGAGGCGTGTTTGTATGTCCTTTCTCGCGACCCATATGGTGATGAGCATCTACGATGTACAGCCTGAACTTCTGTCCCTTCTTGATGCCTTTCTCAGGCTGGTCCTCAATCGCTCGAACTACGAGCATGTGTTCTTCGCTCCTCTAGGTAGGAGCTACATCAAACACTCGACATAAACCATTGCGTTAGATACATTCATCTGATATTTCAGCTCGGAAGATGTGACACGAGGTAAGACTCGATGCTTGTGGCTGAAGACATCGCGGCAAACGAGATAAGAAAGTTCTTTGTAGTGGACGCGTCACTTCATCTCGGGTCAGTTAGAGTCGGCACAACGCTCCGCACATTCGACCCCGCGAGAGCCCTTGCATACTTTGGCACTCTTGAGAATCAATTGATAGACTACGCATCACGTTTCCCCGAGTCATTCCAATACATTCCACGCAGAGCCTATAGCTACTTGAAGCATCCACCAATCCTCTCCAGCTTGTGCCAGAGCACGCTAGAGGATCCTGAGTCCAGCTGGTTGGTCGATCAATTCCTGGCATATCCACTCATCAGTTTGGGACGCACACCGCTTCCAAAAGCAGAACAGATGAAAAACACCAAGTCGATTCAGGAATGGTCCATGGGTCCCCCGTATAGTCCCAGATTGTACAATATCCAGGATATGCGTCACGGACGCCGCACACGCTCCGGTTGGGGGTGCATAATGAAAGCGGCTGACCTTGGGCAACGCATGGGAGAAACGAATCTCAGCGACCTTGATGGTTACATCCAAATGGGGCATCCAGTAGTTGTGGAGATGGATGAGCCGGATGACATTGACCATGTATTGAAATGGCTCATTACTCTGAAGGAAGCAGGACACAAAAGACCATCATTGCTGCTTGATCCAAGAGCACACAAGGATTGGAGTGCAGGAATCACTAGGCTGGTTGATATCCCAAGGAGCAGGATTCTGACTTCAGGAGCCACTATCTCATCGCTCTCGACTCTTGTGCGCCACCTCAGGAAGACCAGCAAAGAAACAGACTGGGCATCAAGGCTAGTTTTCGCCACCCGGTATCCTGAAACACAGAGCGGAGATGGCGTTTCAAAGATCCTAAGCTATCTATTGAGTAAGAACCTGGCGGCTAGTCCGCAAGAACTCCAGAGAGTGCTTGGTGGGAACATCTTGTCCATGATGCCTCCAAGACCGTCGTTCCTTTCTTATACGGATAGTGACTCTGCAGTTGTTGCAGAGGGACACCTGGGCAAGGCATCGCTAAATGAGATTGCACGTATCCTCCGATTGTTGGTTGCGCGCAGACTTCAGAGCGTTGCTTCGGTTGATTACATGACTGGAGATGATGGAGGAGTCGTGCACCTTGATGGTGCATTGGTAACTCTGACGACACCATCAACGCATACGGCTACTAGTATGGCAATAATCCTCGAGAGGAATGGTTCCTTGAAGCTCGCAGGATGGAGGCGCATGTTCGCAGACACGTTGCGCACTAGGAACAGTGAGGCGTTTTCCACACTTGCTAGATCAATAGCGAAGTCAGATGGTTTCACGTTGAGCACTCCCTCCCACATGACGCGTTTCGACCAAGCAGTGATGAGCTGCTTGCAAGTCAAGAACCCTCAGGAAATCCTGTCGGCTCTGCATTTCCAAGTGGACATTGCTGACTATGAACAGGGAGCGATTCTCGTTTCTCCTGACGATATGCGCGCGCTCAACGTAAGCGAGGGGGATCATTTGCTTGTGCTCGATACCACAACAACCCGATGGTGGGTCGGCAGGGCTGTGACGGACAAAGAACACCCGAGGAAGCGGATAGGAATCTCTTCGCAAGATGCGATGCTTGGGGGTTTCATTGAATCAAGAGCTGTTGACCTAGTCAAATCTGAAAGGAAGGCAATCGATCTTAGCGAAACGGTCATTGCATTTGACAATGCGGATGGCCCTCCAAATGGAGAAACCTCTGCATCATTACATCTCCGAACTGATACTGTCAGAAGGATGTTGCATAATAGGTTCGTTGCCAGAGGCATGAAGATCAATATTGGAAACGGAGGGCGCGAAATCTGCCTTACATTTGCACGGTCCAACCCCAGACTAGACCCGGGCCAGATTGGTCGCATGAATGGCGCGTCTATTCGATTCCAACCGTCCCAATCACTCAGAGAGTTCAATGTGATTATCAGTGTTTCAGCAGATCAGAATATGCGAATACGAGACATCACGTTAAAATCAAAGTACTCCATCCAGTCTAGGCTCGAACCATTAACAGAGAGGGCCCCAGAGCTAGGAGCATTCTTGAGTGGCCTTGGTGACACAATCACAAGAGCTGAGCTAGCTGCCCTGTTTTCGCTACTTGTGGTGAGCACAATTGCGGACAATCGCACTGGAGGGCGTCTAGGCATTGTCACAGTTACTGTTCCACCTCAGAAATTTTCTGTTCAAAAGAGAGGTGTTGTCCAATCATTTGTGGAATTTCGGGAGGACCTATCGTCCGAGGAAGTTCTGATTTCCATGGTCTATTCAATACTTGATACCTTGCGACAATCCGTGCAAGCGGTCAACATGGCAGACGGTTACAGAGCCGTGGCAGAGATGTTGGAGGATTTCGGTCCTGAACGACCGACCTTAGTGATGATTCTTGGAAGTGATGTGGATGATGACCATGGAAGACCCTTCCTTCGAGCGATAGCTGAAAACGAGAGGTGTTTATTTGACTTCATGGGACTTGGTATGACTTTTGATGAGAAGAAAGCGCTGCAAGTGTTTGACGGTATTGTGGGAAGAATCTACCCAATCACGTCATTCTCAACACGCTCCTTTGACGACTATCTACTTGAGGCAATCGACCACGTTGGGCCAATCGTTGAAGAGTCAGAATTTAATGAAAATCAATAGCATCAGAAACCGCGGCGAGTCTAGTTTCGAAGGATTGTGTTTCGCGCTCCATCTTTTCCAGAGTCATGCGGACTTCTTCTATAAGGTCAACCAGATTTGATAACGTTCCAGTGCCAGTTTCGGATGCCCCCCTCATTTGTACCTTCAAATAATTGTCTAGCTCATTGGAAACTCGAAACACCCTGCTTGTAGTCTCTTCAAGTGCTCTCAACCGATCTGTGGTCTGTTCGACCCAGTCAACCAATTCACCCAGATTCTCGTCAGCCACATGAATCACCCTTGCAGACGGTCATCGGTTTGTGATAGTGCGCGCTCAAGAGTTTCCAGCCGCTTTGATAGACTCTCAAGACGCTCCACAACTTCGCTGAGTCTGATGTCTATTTGACTTGATACAGACGCATCGTGACGTTCAATCGCGTCTAGTGATGGGTCCATTTGAGACTCTCCTGATAGCCTTGCTAGTCCATCTTCCAGCTCCGCCACAGTTTGGAGGAGGTCTGGAATGGACACCTTATCGAGTCGCTTGTTAATCAGGATAAGTGCACGTTCAATCTTCTCAAGCTTGTGTGCGTTCAAACAGATGCCTCCATTCAGTATAGCCTTGTCTTGTATATTTCATGTGCTAATGGTCTGGAACCATACAGAACCTCTACTCTAATGCTAGCTTTTCCCTTCTCATCCGACATTGGTACAAGCTTCAGCGTAATCTTCTGATCAGACCGAGGACCGACCTCATGTTTTTCATTGGTGACCTCAGACACTGCATCACCAACGACAATTGAAACGATGACCCGAATTCCAACTGTAACTTGACTTGGATTGACAATTCTGATTTGGTAATTGAATGCTTTGCCCCCAACAAGTGCATTAGGCACCGCTCCGAGGTTGACAGACAATCCTAGACGGTCAGATGTTAGAGGTCGTCCCTTTGGCCATCTTGTGATTCGTCCCAGCTCTTGTAGTCTCGAAAGCGAAGTTTTGAGAATCCTCAACTCTAAGCCAAGCTCTTCTGCAGCTTCAGCCAGATCAAAGCTCCCATCATGGCTTTCATAAAACAAGAGGACGCGTCTGTCTTCCTCAATGAGATCGCCAACACCCTCAAGAATCTCCATGATTGCTTCAGGCAACTCGTCGGCCTCATGAAGAGAGAAGTATCTCCCTCCGTCTACGAATTCAGCTATGTTTCTAAATGACGTTTCCACCAGGGGATTGCAGCCACATACAAACGGAAAGAATGTGGTACCGAAGTTATCTTTCATGGCTTTAAGCTCAGTCTTCGGATCATAGCCCTTAGGACATCCATCGGGGAAGTAATCATCACCTAGTGAATTGTAGTTCGTCCCATGTGGCGGCGCATCGCCCACTAAGAGGAGAACTTTGTATGCGTCATTCGACCATGAAAGCTTAGTGCGGGCATCGAACAGCCCATCTGCTACGGCCTCAGGTGTGTCACCACCTTCGGATGGCTTCAGGTCAGATATCTGGCGATGCACCTTCTTCATTTGGTCAGTGAAGTCAAAGACACGTGTCACGTAGGTGCGGTCTTGAGGAGGATGATCCCTGTACGAAACTATTCCGAACCGAATTCTCAAGTCTTTAGTGCGGGTCACAACCCTATCCATGATGTCGAAGAGACTATCCTTGACTGCGCGGATGTCATCTTTCATGCTTCCTGTGGTATCAACTACAAAGGCAACGTCCAGCTTCGCAGTGTGCACTCCTATAGTCTCCTGCGAAACGAGAGGGCTAGCCGCAATTAAGCTTTTGGAGGATAATTACAGGCACAGCAGGGTTTTTGAAGGTTTGATAGAATTGATGCACGTGCGACCGATGAGCGAGAGCGCAGTCGATATTGAGATCGAGTTCGATGATGGAACTGTCTTGAAAGGAGTACTCGACAGAGTGTTAGGCCCGCTTATCATTGCGGATATTAAAGCCGCTGCACCAATCGTAGGCAGGGCTGCCCTAATGAGAGGGGAGATGCAGGTGACGATTGGAATCAAGAGGGGCAATCGGAGACCCACAAATGATGCAAAGAAAGGTGACATTGCATACATGCCACTCGGCGACAACCTCTGTATCTACCTCAAGGATATGCGCACATTTAGTCCAGTAAATATCCTAGGCAAAGTCACGTCAGATGATGTTCTTGAGAAGCTTGACAGAATTCGTCGTGGTAGCAGGGCTCTGTTTCGGGTTTTGGAATGAAGCAGAGGACTCAAATTCGTTGTAGATTCCTAATGAGCTCCTCATTCTCGTCAGGTGTTTTGACTGATGGATCAACGGTCATTCCAGGTTCGTGGGTTTCAATCAGAACCTCCATCCCAGAATCCTTGACTTTCTTGAACCCGTTGCTAGATAGCGCCCGAACTGTAAGATGAGTCGTGTTGAATTCAGCCCTGGTGAGGGTTTCCACCGTTCGCAATTCCCTTCGCAGCTTCGACCGAGTCATACGAACTTGCTCTTTGAGCTCAGCAACTTGGACCTGCAATTCCCTACGTTGATTATGCTCAGTTTCAAGATTTAACTTCAAATCGTAATAATCCGCCTTTGGGATGTAGTCCCTTGTCCGGTCAATCCAAGTGACTGTTGTGCCATCGAATCGCCTTTTTGTAGCCACAAGATCCAGTGCCTTTAAGATTGCGATGACATCATACACCCTTCTCTTGGGAGCGTTCAACACGTCGGCCAGGATGTCGCTGCGAACCCCCTCGCTTCCGCTCTCCTTTAAGAGCCTAATCGACTCTATTGCCAGTCTAACCAGCTTCACAATCGCACCCCAAGGAGCAGGTGCCGGCGTATGGCGGCGTCCGAGCACACTCCCAGTAAGTTTCAGGTAGCAAGTATTTAGATGTTTGTGTTGTGTAGCGATTTTCCGATGGGTTTCGCTGATAACCAAGGCTATCATTACTCGAGTGGATTTACGAAAAATCGCCGGCTGAAATCAGAGGATTGGATGACTAATGCGCATCCGGGGGGAGGTGCCGTCAACACCCAAGATTATTTATCCAGCATACTTCGCATGAGTCACTAGTTCACGCACATTGACAGGTGGCGGCCAATATGGATAGAAAGAAGATAGTGATTATGGGCGCAGCTGGTCGTGATTTCCACAACTTCAACACATACTTCCGTGACAATGCACAATATGATGTTGTGGCGTTTACAGCTGAGCAAATCCCCGGTATAGGGGACAGAATGTACCCACCGGAACTTTCAGGTAAGCTCTATCCCGATGGCATTAAGATCTACCCGGAAGGAAAACTTCCCGAGCTAATCGAGAAGTACAACGTCGAGCAGTGCATTCTAGCTTACTCTGACCTCCATTACTTCACAGTAGGCGGCAAGATTGCATGGGTCAACTCTCTGGGACCGGATATTCGACTGATGGGCCCCAGGCTCACCATGTTGAAGAGCAAGAAACCAGTAGTAGCCATCTGTGCAGTGCGAACTGGTTGTGGGAAGAGCCAGACATCTCGGAGGGTAAATCAGATATTCGTTGACATGGGCCTGAAACCGGTGAATATCAGACACCCCATGCCCTATGATCCGGACCTGACCACTCAGATTGCTCAGAGGTACGAGGTGCTAGAAGACTTGGACCGTTATAACTGTACAATCGAAGAGCGCGAAGAATACGAACCCATGATCAACATGGGAGTGATTCTCTACGCAGGAGTGGACTATGGTCAGATTCTGGAGCAAGCTGAGAAAGAGGCAGATGTAATCACGTGGGACGGCGGTAACAACGACTTCTCTTTCTACAAACCCGATCTTCTCATTACGCTTGTGGACCCTCTCAGGCCAGGACACGAGATCTCCTACTATCCCGGCGAAACCAACCTGAGAATGTCAGATGTTGTCGTAATTAACAAGGTAGTCACAGCAGATTATGATGATATCGAGGAGGTTCGTGGTAACATCATGGCGGTCAATCCTGATGCAATCATAATTGAGGCTGCCTCACCACTCACGGTTGATGATATGAACATCATCAAAGGGAAGAGAGTGATTGTAGTCGAGGATGGCCCGACAGTGACTCACGGCGACATGCCGTTTGGTGCGGGATATGTCGCAGCGCGTAAGGCGGGTGCAATCATTGTTGATCCCAGGCCATTTGCTATGGGCAGCATAAAGGAAACCTTCGAGAAGTACATGCACCTTGAGGACGTTTTACCCGCGATGGGATATGGCGAAATACAGATGAAGGAACTAGAGAAGACCATCAACAAAGCCGATGTAGATGCAGTAGTGATTGGAACCCCGATTGATCTTGGAAAGCTTATCAAAATCAACAAGCCTAACACAAGGGTCAGATATGACCTGCAGGAGATTGGTCGACCGAACCTTGAAGATATCCTCTCGGAATTCGTCAAGAAGCACAAGCTGAAGTGAGTGGATAGCTGAACCTGAGGATGACACATTCCTCAGGGCATCCTTTTCTTGTACATTGAAATATGGATAGGAAGTCGCACCTAGATTGCTCCCGATGAACGCATAAAAAACGTGGAAGGACGAGCTAATCAAGCCCGTCCTTTGTTGATCACCAATATTCTTTGGAAACAACGCGTGACCTGGACTCTAGATCCCTGTAAAGCACTGCTGCAAAGACATAGTTAATCGCACTGAATAGTAACGCACTGATGAGTGCCAAAATGTACGACCTGACGGCTAGACCATAGACCGCAAGAGGAAATAGCACCGCCTCGAGCATTATTGCGATGATTGCCACTGCGATGCCCAGTAGAATCTGACCACCGAAGATGTGCCAGAAGTTACCTGTTGTTAGCTCCCATGCTCTCTTTATCGAATCGATTGCACCCAAGTCCTCAGCGACAACGACTGCGCTGGTTGGAGCCAGTCGTATACCGAAGTAGAGAGACACGAAGAGTCCGACCACGAGGACAGCAAGGCCCGTCATCATCGCGCTTATGGCTTCCATTGAAGGGTTATAGGGGTCAATGGTTGCCAATGAGTCAAGAAGGAGAAACAGGCCAGGAGCCATCGCTCCGGTGATAATCAAATTAAGAAGAAACTGCGCTACAATCATAGTAGACAGTCTATTAAACGCAAACGAAAGGCTTGCTCCCACATCAGCTTGGTGAGAGCCATAGTCATCAAGTGCGAATTTGACGCCACCTCCAGCAATCACGGCATTTACAACCATACCAACAACAGTTAGCACACTTGCGATGATGATTATCTCAATAGCCAAGACTGGTTCGGCCGTGGCAAAGTTTAGTAATGTGGTGATAATGTTTGTGCTTGCGTAAGCCAGTAGGTCAAACGCAACCAGGCCGTAGAGTGCATAGAACACTGCGAGAGTAAGCAGACTGAAGGCCGCTCCAAGAAGACCGACAATCATAATGTAGCTCGGTAGCTTCCGCACCCATACTTGAAACGTTCTCGTTACAAGGTCCAATGCACTCACTGTGTAATCATGTTCAGGTGGTGCAGAGGGCTCAAGTCCCAATCCATCGTCAATTTCCATTAGTAGTCCTCCTAAGGGATTTTGATGTTGAAGTGTAATCTTATAATATCTCCGGATTGAATAGGGCAGAGGGGCCGAGTACTCGACAAGCAATCATGCAGGTTTCGGCCGGGCGTCAAAGATCTCCATGAACTTCATGCCTCCTGCCTTATCAAGAAGCTCCTCGAAGGCAATGATAACCACTTTCGGAGTGATTTCTGTGCTCTTCTTCGTGATGGAGGTGACCTCATGAATCAATGAGGTGTGGTCTGAATTGACGGCAGCCTTTGGAGCTACATAGAGGTTCAACACGTCCATGCTGTAAGGATCATTCATGTCTTCCTTTGCTACCTCTATCTGGAGCTCCTCAATGCCAGCGAGTGCAAGAAGATCGGTGCGCAAAGCAGTGAGATTTACAGTCGCGCCCTTGATCTTCTTCTCGCTTATGCCCATAATTTGGATCTGCGCCTCTGCATCGTTCGTCCGTCCAATATCCCAGAAGAAAGGCCCATCCATCCCGCATACCGGACACTTGCCACGTTCCTGACGGGATGCAACATCGCCTAGCAGGAATCCCTCCACTATCGTGCCGGTTCCGTCAAGGTGGAAAAGAGTCACGTTTCCGGGTTCATCCTCTCCTACAAACTCATAGGAACCGTCATCGTTAAGCTTGACAAGCTCCCAAGCCATGAGCAATGGACTGACGTTGTGATATGGACCGTCGTAGTTGCATTGAACAGCAAAGGATGTCTTGCTCTCCGAGGAGGCATAGCCACCGATGATTCGAACCTCCTTAGCTCCCTTCTCTGTTAGCGTCTGGACTATGTCCTCAGCAACACGAGGGTAGATCTTCTCTCCGGCTAGGAGAACTACGACCTTCTCCTGTGCCTTGTAGTCTGAATCGGCCATCTCGCGGAAGAACTTGTTCCTCATGTAACTGGGCATGCCAGCAAAACCATTGGCCTTGAAAGCTCCAGCAATATCGACAAGCTTGTTTGTTGGAATTGCACCGCCGCCACTGGTGGCAATGTAGAATTTTGACATCTGCTTGAGACCTAGATTCACGGCGTGCCATCCTAGATGAGGAGCGTACGGAAACAGGTTCATGCTGACCATCTCCCAGCCTTCATCTGCCCAAGCATCAACTGCCATTTGACCAACTTTTACACAGTTTTTGAAGAGCAAGTCGTTGTCATGTCTAGTGAGAAAGACGGGGGAAGGAAGACCTGATGCTCTACCTGAGCTCAACCAGAATTGAAGAGGAGCATACAGGTACGTCAATCGTTCCTTGAGCCGCTCCATTGCCTTTGCGCCACCCATGTGCAGCTTTACACGTGCGCCGTTGTTGCGGAGGTAACTGTACAAATCACTGTAGCCAGCTGCCTTGGAGAAGCCCATGAGGTTCTTGATGACCTCTGCAGGATCGCGATCCTCTCCATCAACCTGTGACGGGTTAAGTACAAAATTCGCAAGGTTATCCTTGTAGTCTATCTTGCGAACAAGGGGTATCTGATGCTTTGCCCAATCTTCAATGCAAGTTATGTTGAATGGATCTATGTTGTTCTCCTTGAACAAGCGCCGATAGTATGCATGGTTAGGCCAGATTTGATATCTGATGAAAGCTCTAAACTTCTTGTCCTGCATTTCCTTGATTTCACGATGGTTGGTCCTCTTGAGTTCCTGAAAAGTGAAAGTAGTCTTAGTCATCAGACAGCCTCCTTGCGCATCTCTCTCAAGAGCGGGCTAAGCCAAACCGCGAATGATAAACATTTCGAGCCACATTCGAAGAGGTATCAAACGTGCTAGGCTCTGAAGTAGAAACTCATAATAGTGTACTCTAAATACTCCATTCAACTGGAATCGCATAGTAAGGAGATTTGCAGCGTTGTCCGAGACTGACGAAAAACTTCAGAAAGGAATCATCGAACTGGACAAAGGCAACGACAAGAAGGCCTTTAGCCTCTTCAAAGAGGTATTCGAGAGTAGGCAAAATAGGCTCATAAGAAAGGTTCAGGAGAACCCGAAATCTCCAACTCTAATGCTGGATGCGATGTACATGATCCATGGTCTCGTATGGCTCAGAGTGGCTGAGGCAGGCAAGGATAAGAAGAACAGTGTAGAGCTCCTGGCAAAAGCAGTTGGTACAGTTGAAGCCGCAAGAACTGCACTCGGGCCGCTCGTGACTGGTCTGGCTCAATGGGCGGGAGAAAAAAGAATTACTGCTGTAAAAAACAAGGCACTTGGCCTCCTTGCGGCCACGAAGGATCTTGAGGACATGGCAAAGAAAGCCCTCGAAACACAAGTTAAAATGGGGTAGTTGGGGATACGCCGGTTCCATCAAATCCTACGATTCACGTTCGTTCATGTACTGAATCCATTCTTCCGCAGGAAAGCGCTCCTTCATGATTTCAAGTTCCATCAGAACAGAGGACTCGAGGTCAACGTCGAAATGGTTTGCTAACTGCATAAGCAGATTGAAGACCTGAGCAAACTCTCTGGGGAGGTCGTCCTTATTTGGCGCGTTATGACCAATCCCTATCGCTTTGTAGCCCTCTTCAACAGTTATGTAGCGAGATATCTCTCCTAGCTCTTCAATAAGATGGGTGAATACTTGAGACGCTGGGAACTTGTCCCATCCGCGCTCGCGTTCGAATTCCGCAATTACCTTCTGAATTTGACTCAGGTCCATCTACATCATCCTCTTCGTTATCTGCATGACTTGCGCTCTTGCTTGATCAAGTGCAGAATCAGGCGGGTTCACCAGAGGCCCAAGTCCAGTCGTTTCTGGAAGCGCTTCTCCGCCCAATAACATGGCCTCACTCACAGCATTCATCATCTCTACGGGTGGCAATACTGCACAAGCTAGCTTCACGCCGGATTTGACATCCGAGATGTTGGTCACTATATGCCAGATATGAGAGCCATCTGAGCATCTGCAGGAGAGTAGATTCTTGGAATTCTCTATGGGATGTACCTGACTGACCTCCACTGCGAGGATGGCAATGGCATATGCAGAGTCCTCGCTATGCTCAGCTAGCCTTGTCGGGATACCGTTGCCCGAAACTTACCCAACCAGGACATCCTCCTAATGGTGTTCGGTTCCTGATTCATCG
>Ga0209986_10002550_pt1 | contig 16582 bp, 13 predicted proteins | sample BlataG_FD_183168 | JGI IMG/M metagenome (GOLD analysis project Ga0209986, IMG submission 183168) | Deep subsurface microbial communities from Black Sea to uncover new lineages of life (NeLLi) - Black_00105 metaG (SPAdes) (version 2) | ecosystem: Environmental > Aquatic > Marine > Oceanic >...
AGTACATCATTTGCGAAAACGATTTAGAGAGAAAATGAAAAAGAGTTCGAAAGTGAGAGAGATATATAAGAAAACTGAAGTAAAGTTAAGAAGTAGTGTGCAAAATGCAAAGATTTGACCCCCATTCCTAGTCTCAGTGATTACATCTTATGCAGTGCAGTACCACCCTTGAATACAAGCTTTCTAGAAAATTCAATATTTCGAGATATCCCCCATAAAAGCCAATCCAAAACATAATCCTTTTCCACAACTGTTACTGGTACCTTCTTTGTAGCAGCAATGCGTTTGATGTCTTCAATACTAATCATCAGGTTCCCTTCCAAGAAAGCATTTCTGATTCATCTATATTCAATATTAGATTCCAGCGTGAATTGAAATTCGTTTTCTTTAGGTAATGATGGGGTCAGGTCTGGACATTGGACATTTTCCGCTTAATCAACCTCAATATCTTCAACTCCCTCCTCGATTTCTCCTTGTGCTCCATACGTTGCACTGTTTTATGTACAGTCCACTTGTTCATACCAAATATCCTACCTATGCGACGCGCATCCAACGGCGTCTCCCTATATAGTACATACAAACACCACTTTCTTAACTTCTTATCACCAAATAGTTCCTTAACTGTGATACCAAATGCCTTTGCAACTACCCTAACTACTGCAGCAGGATCAATGATTCCCACCTTCATTTCTCTCTCAAAACTGATCTCATCGGAAAGGCGGTCATAGTTATCACTAATAATCGAATCAGCCCACTCCTTATCACCAACAAATTTCCTGTAGACCACTGGTAATTCAACCGCTTCGCCACCAACCAATTCAGCAAGACAATGACGACCACCAACTAACTCCAGCATATAACCAGCATCATACCAACTCAGTTCTTTCCTAGCTAATCGTTTATGCAGCATGTAATACAGATTACTCCAACGATATAGATCAGATCGCTTCACGATACCTGCTCTCACGGGATTGTCACAAATATACTTCACAACCGTCAAATAGTAGTTTTCCTCTTGAATCAAAAAACTGCCATACCTCGATTTGAAAACACTGCCCCGACGCCGGTACCATTTATTATAGTACAGTGCATAATCGCTGAGCAATTTGCGCATGAACTGATTAAGATTAGGCAATGATGTCTTTACCAGTATGTGGACATGATTCGTCATAAGCACAAATGCATGAATAACAACTCTATACTTGAAGGCAGATGAGCCAAGAAGGTTCAGGAAATATCGGCGCTGATTGTCATTTCTAAAAACCCACAGACGCCCATTACCATGTGAGACCACATGGTGCATACCTCCCTCAAGTTCGATTCTTAATGGTCGAGCCATAGCAACCTACTGTTCATAAGAATGTAAAAATGTCCAATGTCCAGACCTGACCCCGAAAGGGGTGTATTTCTCAAAGTTACAAGCGGTACCAGATGTTTTTGTCGAGGGAACGGTACTGGATTGCCTCGGCGATGTGCTGGACTTTTATATCTTCGGTGGTTTCCAAATCAGCAATCGTCCTGGCAACCTTCAATACTTTATCATATGCCCGCGCCGATAACCCGAATTTTTGAATCGCGGTCTTGAGCAAGGACTGGGACTGGTCATCAATCAGACAGAATTTACGCACGTCCTTTGTTCCCATATGCGCATTGCAGAAAATTCTTTTCCTGCTATTGAAACGCACGAGCTGAACCTCCCGCGCCTTATTCACACGTCCCCTTATCGCCTCTGAAGATTCTCCAGGCTGGCTTGACTTCAATTCATCATACTTGAGCGAAGGTACTTCAATATGAATGTCGATCCGGTCAAGCAAAGGTCCAGAAATCCTGTTGTGGTAGCGCTGAATTTGCTGGGGTGTGCACCGACATTCATGAAATGGGTCGGTGAAGTAACCACACGGACATGGGTTCATGGCTGCAGCAAGCATGAAGCGTGCCGGGTAGGTCAAAGTCACCTTTGCCCTACCGATCGTTACGGAACCGTCCTCAAGCGGCTGGCGCAACACCTCAAGGACATTTTTGTGGAACTCGGCGAGCTCGTCGAGAAACAATACACCATTATGTGCTAAAGAAACTTCGCCTGGTCTGGGCACATGACCACCGCCAATAATACCCGCATCAGAGATCGTATGATGCGGCGAACGGAATGGTCTGGTACCCATCAGAGAATCTGCGGTTGATAAAACGCCGGCGACCGAATGGATCTTGGTCGTCTCAAGCGCTTCTTCTAAGGTCATTTTTGGCAATACGGTCACAAGCCTGCGCGCCAGCATGGTCTTGCCCGTACCCGGAGGCCCAATCATCAGAACATTATGACCGCCTGCAGCAGCTATTTCCAGGGCGCGCTTTGCATGATGTTGACCTTTAACCTCGGCAAAATCTACTGTATACTGTGAAGCTGCATTAAATATCTTTTCGCTATCTATGACCGTAGGTTGTATATTTGATTCACCGTTGAGGAATGCGACAACTTCAATGAGATTATCAAACCCATATACACTAACGCCTTGGACAATTGCTGCTTCACATGCATTGGATCGCGGCACGATCAAACCGTCGAGTTTATTGTCTTTGGCAGCAAGCGACACAGATATCGCACCTTTAACCGGGCGCAGTGTTCCATCCAAAGACAATTCTCCAAGGATTGCATACCGCCTCAAGTGGGCGGCACGCACAGTCTCTGATGCTGATAGGATACCCACGGCAATCGGTAAGTCAAAGCTTGAACCTTCTTTTTTTATGTCAGCGGGTGCAAGGTTCACCGTGATCTTGCGCGCGGGAAATCGGAAACCTGCATTCTTTATTGCTGCAAATACCCGGTCCTTTGATTCTTTTACGGCATTGTCAGGCAGACCAACGGTTGTGAAACCAGGCAAGCCGGTTGATAAATCTACCTCAACATCTACAATATATCCCTCAATGCCAAAGGTGGCGCATGAAATGATCTTTGATAACATGAGTTTAAGTATATGACTCAGGGGCGTTCAGTCAACAAAAACTCGCTGCGAAGTTGTGACATTTTTGTCACAGGGAAAGAAGGGTTATTACCCCTCACCCCTAAAACAATACTGAAATGATATTCAGCACAAGGTTCAGGGCAGGCTTTACCCTCTCCCCTTAGGGGAGAGGAAATTATTGGTATTGAAATTGGCGGATCGCTCACCCCGTAGCACAGAAGAGCAGACAATGACCAAATGACGTAGTGACTAAATGACTCCGTTTGTTATTTTGCTTGACGAAGTCATTATTATTTGTATAATTGAACTGAAGTTGGTTGTCTTTAAAGAGGAGGAAAGCATGAAAAAACTTCTTGTACTATTACCAATATTTCTTCTCATTGTTAGTTGCGGCGAAAGTCCAATCGTTGGACAGTGGGAAAGGTTTGGCGATGAGGCTGAAGGGGCAGTTGTTCAAGTCGAGAGAGTCGGTAACATGTATCATGGCAAGCTGATCAAATCCGCTGGCATACTTGACAAACTCGGTTTTGCTGAGAAAGACATAAAATGGCGTGATGTCGAACCAGTGGCACCTAATAAGTGGAAGGGTAAAGACTTGATAAAAATGGTTGATCATGAAGGAAATATTGTCTCAATTGATTACAAAGATGTTTATTTCACACTCATGGCTGATGGCGTTTTAGAAATACGCAAATTTGCCAGAGAGGCAGAAATGGTCGGCACTGTACAAAAGTGGCGCCGCGTACAGTAAACCCCGTAGGATGTGTTTGTTATCTAATGGCGTAACGCGATTAGTTAGCCAATACTATAATTGTAGTCTGATAGGAATTCCACATATTCAAAAAGGAATTGCTGTCGTAAAATCATTATAAGTCATATCACTTACCTTTTATTAAGGAAAATGCTTCGGCACGGGTTGCTGCTCTGCGCATTGCCCCGCGTATCGCTGAAGTCACAATAAGTGTACCGGGTTTCTTCACACCGATCATGGAAAGACAGAGGTGTTCTGCTTCGATGACAATCAAAACCCCCATGGGTTTGAGATTCTCCATTAGAAAATCAGCGATCTCATGGGTCAGTCTTTCCTGAACAATCGGTCTTTTAGCCATGATATCAATAACTCTTACTAAACTGGAAAATCCAGTGATCCTATTTTTCTTTGGGATATAAACCATATGTGCCTTGCCAAAAAATGGCAGCAAGTGGTGTTCGCAAACTGAATAAAAAGGGATGTCTTTGATGATGATCATCTCATCTTCGTTTTTTGCCTGGTATGTTTTAAGTTCCTTTTTAGGATCTTGCTTCACACCAGCAAAAATATCCTCGTACATATCCGCGATACGGCATGGCGTGTCTTTTAGCCCTTGCCTTTTTGGATTTTCGCCAATTGCTTTGAGGATTACTTTTACGGCTTTTTCAATTGCCTTTTTGTTTTCTTTTTTCATTGTTTTTCTTCTTATTGGTTACTGTTTTTTTGTTAGTGCGGACACCTAAAATCTTATCAATCTCAGCACTGTTGAGAATCTCTTTTTCAAGAAGCGCTACAGCTAATACCTTGAGTTTCTTGATATTCTTCTTAACAATAGCCACTGCACGACGTTCTGCAGTTTCAACAAATTTCTTAACCTCTTCGTCTATATCGTGAGCCGTATCTTCTGAGTAATCTCGATGCATGCCTATTTCGCGCCCCAAGAATATCTCTTCCTGCTTCTCGCCGTAAGTCAAAGGACCCAACTTCTCACTCATACCCCATTCGCAGACCATTTTGCGTGCCAGTTTCGTCGCCTTTTCAATATCATTACCAGCACCAGTTGATAGGTCACCGAGCACGATTTTCTCTGCTGCCCTACCGCCGAGCATAAAGGCAAGTTGGTTCTCACAATATGTCTTGGAATATGTCCGGCGTTCATCAATAGGCAATGCCTGAGTCAAACCTAAAGCCATGCCTCGTGGTATTATAGTTACCTTATGTATAGGATCCATACCCGGCAAGGATTTAGCAACGAGGACATGACCGCATTCATGAAAAGCAGTCAGTTTTTTCTCGTCATCAGAAATAAGCAGGCTTTTTCTTTCCACGCCCATCAAAATTTTGTCTTTGGCATCTTCAAATTCCTGCATAGTTATTACTTTCTTATCACGTCGTGCTGCAAGTAGAGCAGCTTCGTTGACCATATTTGCCAAGTCTGCGCCGGAGAACCCTGGCGTACCACGTGCCAGCACTTCTTTATCAACATCTTCAGCCAGCGGTTTTTTCCGCGTGTGGACTTTGAGAATACCCAACCTGCCACGTACGTCAGGGCGATCAAGCACGACGACCCGGTCAAACCTACCCGGTCTTAAAAGAGCTGGATCAAGTATGTCAGGACGATTAGTCGCGGCCATGAGGATAACGCCTTCGTTTACTTCAAAACCATCCATTTCAACGAGTAATTGGTTTAGGGTCTGCTCACGCTCGTCATGTCCCCCTCCCAAACCAGCACCGCGCAACCGACCCACGGCATCGATTTCATCGACAAATATGATACACGGCGAATTGCGCTTTGCCTGATCAAAGAGGTCCCTGACCCGTGAAGCACCAACGCCGACGAACATCTCCACAAAGTTCGAACCACTAATTGATATGAAAGGCACGCCTGCCTCACCAGCGACTGCCCTAGCCATCAGGGTTTTCCCGGTTCCTGGTGGGCCGAGCAATAACACGCCCTTTGGAATTCTTCCACCCAGGCGCGTGAATTTCCTCGGTTCTTTTAAAAACTCTATTACTTCTGTCAATTCTTGTTTGGCTTCTTCAACACCGGCAACATCATCAAAAGTAACTGAAGGTTTATTTTCCAGCATGATCTTGGCGCGGCTTCGTCCAAACCCCAGGGCACGGTTCTGACCAGATTGCATCTGTCTTATGAAGAAAATCCAGATACCAATCAGGAGTAGCCATGGAACAATACTTATTAAGATGCTTCCCCAACTGGACTTTTGTTTGGCAACAACCTTAACGCCGTACTGGACTAATTCGTCTGCTAGTTTTGGGTCTTCAAAAGGTATCAGGGTGGCAAACTCGGAAAAATCCTCTTTGTCTTCGAATGATATTGATGATCTGAATTTTCCTTTGATTGACCGTTCGGTTATAGTTACTTCATAAATATTCTTGCTTCTCAATTCCTGCAAGAAGACCGAATATGGGATATCAACTGCCCGGGCACCACGATTGATAACCTGCAAGATAATAATATAAACAGCAATGATAATGACCGACCATATTACAAGTGTTTGTAAAGCACGTTTTTTTGGCGGCTGTTTACTTACCATTCATTACTCCAATGAAATTCAGGTTACGATACTTATTAGATTGATCAAGACCATAACCAACAACAAAAACACGGGGGATATTAAAACCAAGATACGTAATATGGATATCGACCTGACGGTCATCCCGTTTATTAAGCAAAGAACATACTGCCACGCTGCGCGGCTTCAATTCGCTAAAACGGTCGAGCAAGAATCTAAGAGTGCAACCGGTGTCAACTATATCCTCGACTACTATTATATCACGGTCGGTAATATCAGACGAAATATCCTGCACCAGCTTCACTTCGCCGCTTGACTTTTTTCCGTCGTAGCTTGAGACCGACACAAAATCAACCTCAACTGGTAGGTTAATTTCTTTTAGTAAATCAGACAAAAACATAAAAGATCCTTTCAAAACACCAATGATTACCGGGTTCTTATTTTGATAGTCGTCATTTATCTTCTGACCAATCTCCTTCACTTTCTGCAAAATAGTTTCTTCTTTAATTAGAATGTGCAAAATTTACCACCAGTATCTTCTTTGTACTCTTGCTAATAAGCGCTCGGGAAGACCGCGCTGTACCAATTATCCAGAGGATACCTATCTTGTCACAGAGCATCATTATCTCTTTCCGCTGGTGCAAAGGTGTTTTAAGTTCTTGAAAAATCTTCTTAACCTTTTTCCTACCAATCTTTGTTTCAATAAAATCTCCATCCCTATTGCTTCTTATCAGCAGCGGCGGCTCAAGCCCATCAAGGTCAAAAACCTCACAATTTGGCTCCAATTTCCTTAAATCAAATCCTGTCTCAGTTCGTATCTTAATAAGAAGATTCCCGATAACTAAAAAATCGTCTTCTGTATCGATCGCTATCTCAACTTGTCTTAGCGGCTTTGGAATTCCGACAATTACCCTGTTATACTCCTTTTGCGCATACAGTTTCTTGGGCAAAGGTATCTTCTTGCCGCTTTCTTTGTTCCTTAGACTCAGTATTTGCGCAATATGTTTACTTTCAAAACCATCAAGAACACCACGCAGGTCTTTTATTGCTTTCATTACTACTCTGCTTTGAATAGCTGGATTATACTTCAATAAGTTCTTTGTGTCAAGCGAAATATGGCCAAGTTTCCGCTCCGCCACCCTTGTATATGCCTTGCCAGCTTGTTCTTCAAGGAATTCATCATCCTGCCTGAGGATATCGATTGTCCGCTCAATAGCCTGGTGCAATTCTGGATTAATCTTGAGGAATTTTGGTATAATCTTGTGTCTTAGCAGATTACGGCGATAATCTAAAAGCCGATTTGTCTCATCCTGAGAATAATCTAGCTTCTTACTTCTTAGGTATTTAATAATCTCAGTTTTTTTTAAACTTATTAGCGGTCTGATAAATGATTGGCGTTTCGCCGGGATTGACCTTAAACCCCGCGCACCACTGCCTCTAATCAAATTCATGAAGAAAGTCTCGACAACATCGTCCAGGTTATGGCCAAGTGCAATTGCTTGTCCATTGATCCTCCTCATGTATCTGCGCAACGCCTTATAGCGCATTTGACGTGCTGTTCCTTCAATGCCAAGCTTTGTTTTTCCAACTTTAAGATGTATTATTTTGTATTTGGCATTGTATCTTGAGGCATATTTTCTTGTCAGTGCTTCTTCTTTGCTCAAATATTCCTGGGGTCGTAACCCATGATTTACATAAACAAGGTGGAAATCTATTTTATCACGGTAAAGATTAGACAGTGTGTCGAGGAGACAAACAGAATCCGGACCAGAAGAGAATGCAATGACTGCCCTTTTCACACCCTTGAACATATTATACTTCTGGTCAGTACTTTGAACTGTATCCAGTATTTTCTTTGTGATATCAATCTTCACGCGTCAATTATACACAAAATCGCGGGGATTACAATGATAACCCCCTCACCTTATTCCTCTCCCCCAAAGGGGGAGAGGAAAACCTGAATATAGTTTTGTTGTTGTTAGTTCCGAGTGTCTAGTTGCTTCCCCAGAGGGAGAGGAAAACCTGACCATAGTTTTCTTGTTGTTACTTCCCAGTGTAGACGGGAGCGTTATTCTGCTACTTTCTGGCGGATGTCGGTCTTTATGATATCTTCTAATCTTTTGAGCAAAGCCATCAAATCGGCGATTTGTGGCAAATGATCAGGCAACTCATTGAGCATGTTTTGCAGGGCTTTTTTAGACAAGTCAATGCCCTTATTAATCACCTTAAGAGTCCCTTTTTCTTCGGTTTCCTGAACTTCGTCATCAAAGAAGTCGTCGATAAAACCTGATACTAATCTGCCTGACTTGGCAGCAATGAGTGTGTGGTACCAAACAAGATCAGAGAAGTCTTCCTCAATTGAATTAGGTATACCAGATGTCTGTAATTCTTTTATGAAACTGCTCGCTTCCTTAAAATACTCATGTGCAATGCAATAGATAGTGTACTCTTCCGGGTTAACCCCAGGCACTTGTTCGTCAGGCGAAACATCAATATCAATACCCTGCTTCTTTGCCATATCTTTCACCATGCTTTTGGTCTTAGCAAAAATATTATGCAGATCCTTCAGAAATACCTCAGGATCATAAGGGTCTTCGCCTTTTAAATAGTGCTGCAGCGCCCGTTCTTCATTGTCTTTATAGACCCGACAATTATCTTTTTCATCGCAAAGCTCACAACGATAATCGCAATAATTATAGGGGGAAGGTTTGTATTTCTTATCTGGCATTGGTAAATATATTCATTATCGCCTGAGGGTCAATACGATTGAGTAATCAATTGCTATTATAATGTTGGAAAATCAGGATATTCTTTTTTTAAGAAATCATAGGTTTTCTGCGCCATGACTGGGTCATCTATCTTATTCTTAAAGAGAAGGTAAACACGGTATAATGCCTTTGCCCTTACTTGACCGTGAGGAAAGAGTTTCACATATACACCAAAGGTCTCCACTGCATCTTTGTATTTCGCACTGCTCTCTAAAACCGCAGCAAGGTTATACAGGTTCTTCTCAGTAATCTTCTGCAAAATGCCTTTTTCGCGTAACTCCTCATACACGGAGAGGACGGCATCTGACTCTACTGACCTCAGCGTGATATCGAGTGCTTTATTGTACATGAGCATTGCATCATCGTGATGACCTTTCTCATAATAGATACGCGCGAGGATTAGGGGCGCATCAAAGTTCTGGGGTTCTTCATCCAAGACAGCCAGAAGTAAGGGCATGGCGCCTGCTGTATCGTTGATATCCATTTTCCTGTGCACTTCTTTCATCCGTGAAGACATTTTCAATTTTTCAAAGCTATCTTCAACCATGGGCGCCACGTATTTCTTTTCAATACCGAGAAATTTCATCCCCATGCCGACTGCAGCTCCGAAGATGAATCCACCGATATGTGCATAATATGCTGCGCCAGCTTCAACACTCCATCTGGCACTCACTATCTGCATCAGGAACCAGATCGGCAGGGCAATGCCAGCATAGATAGCAAAGGAGCCAAAGACCGGTGGCACGAATATCAACCAGAAGAAATAGGCGAACCTGATCTTGGTCTTGTAGTGCCGTATCATGAACGCACCCATGATACCGGCAATTGCACCGGACGCACCGACCAAAGGTGTATTGCTCGCAGAATAAACCACAGTATGCAGCAGACACGCGACAACCCCAGAAATCAAGTACAGACCAAGAAATACTTTCCACGACCACGTATCTTCGATATTACAACCAACTAACCATAAAAACAGCATATTGAAGAGAAGGTGGAAAAAATTAGCATGAACGAACATGTACGTGAAGAGTTTGAAAAAGTTAAAATGTTTGGGCGTGAAGCCCAATTTATTGAACACGACACTGCTGTATTTTGCCTTGTATTCATCATACAGTTTATGCCAAACAGCATAATCATCACCTTCCCAGCGTATGTTTTCATTTTCAAAGAACAGCTCATGCTGTTCATCGATCGTTATATTTTGCATCGCATTTGGGTCTTGTTCCAGGATATCAAAGTAGTATTTGATCTCGATTTCCTGCAATTCCTGGTGGATTCTATATAGTTCTTGTTCCTGACCGCGCAGCACACTGCTGGTAATCATAAAAATAATTACATTGAGCGCGATCAACCCGATGGTCAGGTAAGGCAGGCGCCTTACACCCTCTTCGCTACCGATAGGGATCAGAAAAAACATTGATTATAGTATATTTTGAATATACGTGAAGTCAACTAAGATATTGACTTCTTTTTTTATTACGCTATAATAAATTGTTACTTTTAATTGCTAAAATTAGCCTGAAAATTATTTTAGGTATTTAGTTTATATGGGGTCGTAGTTCAGATTGGTCCCGTAACTTCTGAAAGTTTCACTTTCATGAAGTTGACGAGGATGCTCGTTTCGATAAATCGAAACGGCATTAGAACGCCTGCCTTGATACGGTGACCTGTATGGATTACGACTGAAGAGTAAAATGGGGGTCGTAGTTCAGATTGGTCCCGTAACTTCTGAAAGTTTCACTTTCATGAAGTTGACGAGGATGCTCGTTTCGATAAATCGAAACGGCATTAGAACGCCTGCCTTGATACGGTGACCTGTATGGATTACGACTGAAGAGTAAAATGGGGGTCGTAGTTCAGATTGGTCCCGTAACTTCTGAAAGTTTCACTTTCATGAAGTTGACGAGGATGCTCGTTTCGATAAATCGAAACGGCATTAGAACGCCTGCCTTGATACGGTGACCTGTATGGATTACGACTGAAGAGTAAAATGGGGGTCGTAGTTCAGATTGGTTAGAACGCCTGCCTGTCACGCAGGAGGTCGCGAGTTCAACTCTCGTCGGCCCCGTTTTTCCGAGATGCCTTACTACGTGTATATCTTAAAAAGCAAAAAGAATAATCGTTTCTACGTCGGACAAAGTGCCAACCTTACATTGAGAATCAAAATGCACAACCATGGTAGAATCAAATCAACCAAAGGATATCGCCCTTGGCAATTAGTCCATTGCGAATCGTTCGCATCTCGAAAAAAAGCCGTCAAACGAGAACACGAAATAAAATCCTATAAAAGCCGTTCTTATATCGAATCACTTCTCTAATTAAGGTTGGTCGCGAGTTTCCCGTTCCGCCTTCGGCGCGAACGAGGATTCACGGCACGGAACAACTCTCGTCGGCCCCGTTTTTTTATTCCTTTGAAAGCACCGGGATTTTATTCACTTGAGGATAACACATTTGGTGATAATATCTCGACCGCTAATGCAAGTCTTCAGAATGTATATACCTGATGGTAGATGCGAAACATCTATCTCTATTTTATGCAAACCAGAGTTAAATATATCTGTTTTGCTTTTGTATACGCAACATCCTATCACATCATACAAGGTAACTTGGAGTTTCCGTTTGCCTGTACCATGTATATTCAACACAATGCGTCCTTTTATTGGATTTGAAACGAGCGTTACTAAAGCGACCTGTGATGACGATTTTTCCTCCTCTACACCCGGACCTATATAACTCCATTTAAGCGCGTCAAAAGCAATACGTTGACCCTGGGTACCAGTTGCATCTCCAAGATACACATAACCATAACCCGGCGAGAAAACATACATACCCAGCAAGACCCATTCATCTGAGTAATTCGATTGATCTATGACAACACTAGTGGTCCCGGCAGCAAAATAAATGTGATAGCGGGCAGCCGTAGCTGTTGCATTGGTGCCGGGGATATACGCATAAACATAATAGTCACCCAATTCAGTTAATACTGGTATCCAGGTTGCATAACAGGTATCTTGATTAGTTGCGGTGGTAGTATAGGTCCACCACATATGGCCATTATAACCGCTTAAGGCATCTCTCCAAAATCCCATTGAGGACGGTGGATCAGTGTGCAGATAAAAACCATCAGCAAACTGAAGATCATCTACAATAGTATCAGTCGCAGGTTCCCAATCCCCTCGTGCACCAACACACCAGTAGACATTATTGAGATTCTCATAACCATTATTATAACCTGGCCAGTCATAGCGCGCGTATTTACCATCGTAACTTGGATAGCCAGCCGTATTCTTATCACCATATGGATCATTAAAAATGAGCGTGTGCCAATCCAATACTTGGCCGACTCCCAGAACCAAGTGTCCTGCCCCGGTCAAGCCAACACACATACCATAAGGGTAACCAGCATTCACCTCAGCTATTGTTTCTGCAAAAGTCGGTGAATCATCGCGCCACGAAGTTATATTGTGATTAGTTAAATATGGCGCCATATGCGTATAAGGACAATTAGTCCCAGACCACATATAACCGTATCCACCGCTTGCCCAGTTACCGCTTGGATCTTGTGCTTGCCAGGTATAGTCAATTTCTCGATAATGGTAAAGCTCGCACATGTATCTGCCAAAATGACTGGTATGTCCATATGGCGCAGAGCACCAGCAATCCCACTTTGGCAGCTTATCATAATAAGCAATAGCCATCATTGCAGTTGCGGGTGCACAAGCCCAGTGTCCATTAAACCAGTCTGGGGTATCATAGACCTGGTGAAGATAGGGTACATCAATAGAATCTCTGGCTTTTGGATAAGCCTCGTGTACAAAATCAATTGTCTCAATCGGCTTGGTTAGAGTATACACTGTTTTGTGGTTTTTTAAAATATCGTCCTGAAACTCGACAAGACAAATCTCTCCACGGTCATACGTATGATAAATAACCATACGGTCATGGTCAAAGAATTTCGGGTCCATTTCAAAAACTGATTTTGTAGAAGTTAATCGTACTTGTTCACTCGCGTCATATTTAGAAAGATAAAGATCAGCGCCAGTTATGGCATGTCCATTAGTTTCGATTTGATGAAAAATCACATACTGTGCATCAGCTGACCAGCAAGGATTTACACCAGCACCAATATGGTAGGTCAGCCTGCTCGATAAGTCGAACACACTGAGTTCACCATCAAGGCTTGAATATACGATATGTTCACTATTGGGCGACCATTCAGGATAAAAATAGCCTGTTTTTCCTTGCTGGGTAATGCATGTTTTTTCTCCAGTCGTAAATTCCAATAACCACAGCTGGTCCTGGCCGTCATTATACACTGCGTATTCATTATCAGGCGAAATCGGTGCCAGGTTTGCATATGTTCCAAGTTCATACCTTTTCAACCCCGTGCTTTTTATCACAAGTAATTCAGCACCTATGGTGAACGCAACTGTACCGTCATTTGAAAAACTGACCTGACCAACCTGATACTGAGGTTCATGCAACATAATAAGTTGGTTAGATGACCGATTGTACAGGGCTGGTATCTGAAGACCGTTTTCCTGTATTATCTTCAAACCAATGAAATTACCATCCGGCGATAGAGAAAAATACCTGCCGCAACCCGGTCCAGCAATCAATCTGGTAATATCAGTATTGTGTATTTCATATATCGCTGAACAGTGATTGTCAGTTACGATTATTAAATTGTCTAATCCCTGGGGGTTAAGAAAATAACCATCCGGGTAATAATAATTGAATAGTAACACAACCAGTAAGTTAATCATGTATCCTTTTCTAACCTTAAATTATTATAGACTCTTGATGCAGTATGTCAAGAATACATTGCAGGTTTTAGAAAAATATAATTGAGGTCAATAAGGTTACCGTAAAAATGATAATGGTTGGCAAAGCCATTATTTTAAAGAATTTTTTCATTGATACATTGAAGTATTCGATGGACACGCAAACACAAGGGTGAACCGGTGAAATAACATAGCCGAAAAAGATGCTTGTGTAAATAACCGCAAAGGCAAACGGTGTTATCGCGCCGCTTGTCAAATAGACAGGATATATTATCGAAGCCGGTAAGAGAACCCTGCCGGTTGCAAAACCAAGGATAAAACCGGCGACGACGCACAGGGTCGCGGTCGGCAAAGGGATTGCCGCAATCAAATCGGCAATATTAGAAGCCTGAAAAACGTGCAAGAAAACAAACATACCTAAGATTATCAGGGTGAAATTCCACGGTTTCATCTTTTTGGCAATAGTCCAAAGGTTCGGCTTGCTTTTACTGACAACCAGGGAAAAAACAAAAGCTGTGCACACCGCGAGAATTGTAGCTGTTTCTTTTACCGGCAGAGTAAGTGCTTTCTTCAACACGAAATCAAGAAGCGGGGCAATAAGGATGATGCCCAGAGGGATGAGCAGTTTTTTCAAGGAAAATGAACTTGAGTAATTAATGGTCCCGCGTACTCTCCGTACAAAGAAGACATAACCCAAGACCAGCGCAAAGACAAATGTTGGTAAAAGAGACAATAGCGCAGTGTATACACTGAGACTTGATATCTTTGCCGAGGCAATGAGTGCCGAACTCAAAGGATAAATCATAACAAATAGATGACGGAACCAATTATTGATAGCTACTTTCAGATCGGCTGGCACACCCTCCCCACCTTTTTCCAAGATCGGTGCAGAGAGCAAGGCACCACCAGGCATTGGCAGCAACCCCATGATCGCCGGAGATAGAGCCATGAGACCTTTCCTTCCAATACGTAGATTATTCACCAAATCATCCATCTGGCCGGTCTGTTTCATGGTTCCACCGATCATCGGGATAACGCCCATGGCAAGTGCCAATAGAACAATTGAGGGGTCTGTCAGGGTATAGAAAATCTTATACGGGATTGATATAAACGGTATCGTAAAAACGCCCAAGACAAACGCGCCGCAAAATAATGCCAGGGGAAGGTTTTTGCGGGCAACGATTAATATAACACCAAGGGAAATTATGAAACCAAACCAGGATATCACAGAACCTTATGTCCAAAACATATGCTACAGCAGCAGCTCGGCGATCTGCACGGCATTTAACGCAGCACCTTTGCGCACATTATCCGCAACGATCCACATGGCTAAACCGTTCTCAAACACAAGGTCTTTTCTAATCCTTCCAACAAACACGGCGTCCTTTCCAACCGCTTTTATCGGCATCGGATAAATCTCATCTTTGTCAAAGACCTTAACACCTGGAGCTTCTTGTAGTATCTCAATCGCCTCAGCCGGTGAAATGGGCTTTTCAAACTCAACTGACAGAGCCTCACTGTGCCCGACATAAACAGGGATCCTTACGCATGTTGAAGTTACTTGTATTGATTCATCATCAAATATCTTCCTTGTTTCGTTGAGCATTTTGATTTCTTCAGATGTATAACCTTGATCATGAAAATCACCAATCTGCGGGATGATATTATTACCGATAGGATGGTTAAAAACTGCATCTTCTGCCTTCTCAATATCATGCCCCATAGATAAGTATTCGAATTCGTATCTCAACTCATCTAAAGCATTTTTGCCAGCGCCGCTTACTGATTGATACGTCGCAACAAAAATCCTTTTCACCTTAGCCTTTCTATGAAGCGGATATAGTACAACGAGCATCTGGATAGTCGAACAATTAGGGTTGGCAATGATACCCTTGTGCTCATTTACTTTCTCAGGGTTTATTTCGGGGATAATAAGCGGCACTTCAGGATCCATACGAAAGGCGTTTGAATTGTCGATAACAACTGATTGCTCAGCAAACTTGGGCACGATTTCCTTTGCCAGCGGTGAATCCAAACATCCAAAGACTATTTCTGCCTGACCAACCAATTCATTGTAATCGGTCAGCACCTCGAGTTCGCGTTCCTTAAACAATATCGTCTGACCCTCACTGCGTTCAGATGCGAAGAGAAGCAATTCCCTGATCGGGAAATTCCTCTGCTCTAAAATCTTGATGACTTCTTCACCAACCAAACCAGTTGCACCAAGCACCGCTATATTCTTCATGGAATCATTATATAGTAAATATGTTAGTAGTCAATACTCTACAGATTTATTAACTTTACAGGTAATATTTATTGTTCAATTGATTCAACGACGTTGTCTTAGAATATTGGAGTTATTTCACTATTAAAAATTTCTTACTAACCTTTTTATTATCTTGTTTAAGCACAACAAAATAAACACCGCTGGATAAATTTCTGGTGTCTATCTTCTCTTGGTAATATCCAGGAAGGACTTTTTCTTGTTTTAGTATTTTTACCCTTGAGCCACTTATGTCATAGATTGATAACTCTATCTTACCTGGGGCGGAAAGCGCATATTCAATATTTACTATTTCTTGGACGGGATTCGGGTAGACCTCTAATCTAAATCTTGTATCCTGAATCCTGTATCTTGCATCTTCATTAATCCCCACAAAAGTTCCCTTGGCATATTTGAAATAGATATCAACTACAGGATAGCACACATGAGGTTGATCATTATTATCCAGGGCAAATGAAATATCCGCACGTATAGTCACTGCAGAAGAATCCGATTCAA
>Ga0209986_10002551_pt1 | contig 16576 bp, 14 predicted proteins | sample BlataG_FD_183168 | JGI IMG/M metagenome (GOLD analysis project Ga0209986, IMG submission 183168) | Deep subsurface microbial communities from Black Sea to uncover new lineages of life (NeLLi) - Black_00105 metaG (SPAdes) (version 2) | ecosystem: Environmental > Aquatic > Marine > Oceanic >...
ATAATGAAAAATAGAGTAGTAATTACCGGTTTAGGTCCGGTTACTCCCGTAGGAATCGGAAAAAATAATTTTTGGCAATCCTTAATTCAGGGAAAATGTGGTATCGATAGAATAAGTTATTTCGATACCGAAGAATATCCTACTAAAATAGCAGCAGAAGTAAAAGATTTTGATTATACAAATTACATATCTACCAAAGAAGTAAACAGAATGGATAAAAGCACTCAATTTTCAATTGTTGCTGCAATGTTGGCGCTTGAGGATTCTAAATTGAAGATTACTGAAAAGGATTCTTATTCAACGGGAGTTATAATTGGTTCAGGTATAGGCGGTATAGGAACATTTGAAAAACAACATAAAATATTATTAGAAAAGGGGCCGGGAAGAGTAAGCCCATTTTTTGTACCTATGATGATTTCCAATATATCCGCAGGTGAAATAGCTATTAAAATCGGGGCAAAAGGACCTAATGGAGTTATTACTACTGCTTGTGCATCATCTACTCATGCCCTTGGAATAGCCTTAAAACTTTTGCAGCGAGGAGATGCTCAGATAATTATTAGTGGAGGTACAGAGGCTGCAATTTCCCCTATGGCCTTAGCTGGATTTTGCAAAATGAGAGCCTTGTCTACTCAAAATGACCATCCCAGAAATGCTTCTAAACCTTTTGATAAGGAGAGAGACGGCTTTATTATGGGGGAAGGTGCCGGAATATTAATCCTGGAAACTTTACAACACGCAAAAGAGAGAAATGCTAATATTTATGCCGAAATATTTGGTTTCGGTATGACTGCTGATGCCTACCATATTACTGCTCCCGCACCTGAAGGAGAAGCGACCGCTAAGGCGATAGAAATTGCCTTAAAAGATGCAAAAATTAAACCTTCCATGGTAGATTATATTAACGCTCATGGAACTTCTACTCCCTTAAATGATAAATTAGAAACCTTAGCTGTGAAAAGAGTGTTTGGCGAACATGCCTATGATTTAAAGATAAGTTCTAATAAATCGATGACCGGTCATCTGTTGGGGGCAAGTGGAGGAGTAGAGGCAATTTCTACTGCTCTTACTATAAAAAACGATATTATCCCTCCTACCATAAACTACAACTCACCGGATCCGGAGTGTGACTTAGATTATGTGCCAAATGAAAGTGAAAAGAAAATAGTTGATTACGCTATTTCAAATTCATTTGGCTTTGGCGGACATAACGGAGTAATTGTTTTAGGTAAATATAAGAAATAGCGTGGAGCGTTCAGCGTTTAGCGTATAGAAATAAGTAGATAACATTATGCTATTTAGTATATAGTGAAAAATTAAAAGCGCAAAGCGCAAAACCATAGCTCAAAATTTAAAATTTACAGAAATAGTTTTGGGTTTTGAATTATGGCTTTTCGCTTTTAGCTTTAAGCTTTTAATTTTTTACTATACGCTAAACGCTATACGCTCCACGCTAGATTTATTGGCTAACGACTAAATAATAAGGTGATATAATAATTTTGAAAAAAGAAAAGGATTTAATGTTAAATAATTTAGAAAAAAAATTAGATTATAAATTTAAAAATAGAACACTTCTCAAAGAAGCTTTAACCCATCCTTCTTTCAAAAAAAATAGTTTAAAAGATAAGACAACCAACAATCAAAGATTAGAATTTTTAGGTGATTCTATTTTAGATTTAATTGTTACCGAGCATCTTTATCGTGAATTAGCATCTTTTTCAGAAGGTAAACTTACTAAAATTAAATCTGTTATGGTTAGCAAGGATATTTTAGCTAAATGGGCTAATCATCTTTCTTTGGGAAAGTACATTATTTTAGGAAAAGGAGAAGATTTAACCGGAGGGAGAAAAAAATTATCTATTCTTGCAGATTGTTTCGAAGCTCTGTTAGGAGCAATATATTTAGATAGTGGCCTCCAAAAAGCTAAAAAAATTATCTCATCATTCATAAAAGAAGAAATAGAACTAATTATAAAGGGAAAGCATGAGGAAGACTATAAAACTTTACTGCAAGAAATTTCTCAAAAAAAGATGAAATGTTTACCTGAATATTATCTAATTAAAGAAAAAGGTCCGGACCATAAAAAAACATTTTGTATTGAAGTAAAACTAAAAGAAATAACCTATGGCACTGGCACTGGTGATAATAAAAAAAAGGCAGAGCAGGATGCTGCACGGGAAGCTTTAAAAAAATTAAAAGTAATAAATTGAGGCAAAATAGTGTTTTTAAAAGAACTTGAAATTTATGGATTTAAATCATTTGGGAAAAAAATAAAACTATCATTTAATTCTGGCGTAACCGCAATAGTCGGTCCAAATGGCTGCGGGAAAAGCAATATTACCGATGCAGTTAGATGGGTGTTGGGTGAACAGAATATTAGGTCATTGCGGGGGAAACAGCTAACAGATATTATTTTTTCAGGGAATCACAAAGAAAAACCCTTAAATATAGCGGAAGTTTCGTTAACTCTCAATAATTCAGAGAAGGTTCTTCCGGTAGATTGGGAAGAAATAAATATTAAAAGAAGAATTTATCGTTCCGGAGAAACCGAAAACTTTATTAATGGAATTTCTTGTAAATTGAAAGATATTCAAGAATTATTTATGAATACAGGATTAAGTAAAAATACTTATTCCATTATTGCTCAGGGCGAAATAGATCTTATTTTAAGTGCAAAACCAACTGAACGACGTTGTTTATTCGAAGAGGCTGCCTCTATTTCTAAATATAGATATGAAAAGAAAAAAACTTTAAATAGAATAGAGGAAACCAATAATAATTTAGATAAAATTGAAAATATAATTTCTGAAATAAAAAATCAATTACTAATTTTAGAAGAAGAAGCAAAACATTTAAATAGTTATAAAATATGTCAAGAAGAGATTAAAAATCTGGAATTATTTTTAATCTATCAAAAATATAATTTATGTAGAACAAATTTATCTAAAATAAAGAGAAATTTAGAACAATATGAAAAAGAAAAAAACAAGATTATAAAAAAAATTGAAGAAGAAGAAACAGCGATTAGCTTATTAAATATAGAGTTAACTAATTTAAATAAGGAACAAGAAAAATATAAATATGATAAGTACGAATTGGTTAATAGAAAAAAATTAATTCAAAGCGAATTAAATTTAATATTACAAAAGAAGAGTGATGTTGAAAAAAGACTGTTTGATTTAAATAAAGAATCTGAAAATATTACCCAAAAAATAGTTATTAGTAAACAGAATAAAAAAGCAGTAAGTTTGAATATCCTGGAGATAAACAAAAAATTAGATAGTTTTAATAAAAAACTTATTTATTTAAATAAAGAAATTAATAATATATCAAAATTTACCAATTCGCTTAATATTATAGAGATTAATTCTATGAAGATATTAAAAAAAATATCGGAAAAAGAATTATTTTTAAAGGAAGCGAAAATAAGATATAGTACTACCTTAAATATGATAAATATAAATTTAGAAAAAATTAGAAAAAAAAGAATATTACTTGAAAATCAATTAAAAAATATGGTGACAAAAGAGAGTGATTATCAAAAAAATGTAAGAGAAAACAGAAAAAATGAAGATGAAGCACATCTTAAATCAAATGAAAAGAAAATAAAAGAGATTGAAAATATCTTAAAAAAAATACAGGCAGAGGTGGAAAAGGATAGACATGTAATTGGCTTAAAAGAAGAAAGGGGAAATATTTTAAAGAAATCAATTAAGACTAATGGGAAGAAAAACGAACAAAAGACAGAGATCTTTTACTCTAAATACTGCCAAAAATATCCGGATGACATTTGTGAAAAAATCATAAAACTCATTGATAATATTCCTTCAAAATATGAGAAAATTATGGAAACTGCTTTAAGAGAAAGTTTTAACTCAATTGTAGTGAGCGATATTTCATATGCTTTGAATATAATTAATTCCTTATCGGAAAACGAATTAGATAAATTAAAGATAATCCCTCTGGATTTAATAAAAGATATAAAAACAGTTCCTGATGACCAGGTTAAAATCCAAAATAAAAATATTTATGGGTTTGCCAACGAATTGATAAATTACTCCCCAAAATACCAAAATATATTTAAAGTTTTGTTGGGCAATGTATTAATAGTTGAAGATATAAAGACTGCCCTTGATGTTTCTAATGAGTATTCAGGGAAATATAAAATTATTTCACTAAATGGCATGGTAATAAATATAGACGGCTCTGTGGATATTTACTCAAACTCAACAAATTCGGAGAATTATCAAGAGAGTTTTTATTATGTAGAAAAAGAGATTGAAGAATTAGAAAAAGAAATAATAGCTCTAAAAATTAAAATTGAAAGAAATGATAATTTTATTGAAAAAAATAACAATATTTATAATTCCCTATGGAAAGAAAACCAGGATATAAAAAGATTATTGCGAGAGAACGAAAAAAACGTAGCGGACAGTATAAATAATTTGAACAAGGCAACAGTTTCTGTTAATGAACTAAAAGATAGCTTAAAAAATCTTTTAATTGAAGAAAATGGTATTTTGGAGGAGAGAAAAAATATTTCTGGGAAATTACGTATCTTTGAAAAATATAACAACACTCTTTCTAAATATAGCAAAAATATTAGTTATTCTATAAAAACAATTAATCAAATTGTTACAAGAGGGAACAACCGCATTAACAATCTTTCCAGAGACATAAATAACCTAAAAAATATTACTCTAATAAATAAAGAAAAACTGATTAATATAAAAGAGAAAGCTGAAAATATTTCTCAATACAAAGATGAGCATTCACTCGATTTAAACGAAAAAAGAAGTGCTATAAAAGAATATAATGAAAAACTTACTGATATATTAAAAAAAATAAAAGAGTATAAAATTCAAATAAATAGGTTGGATAAAGAGAATCCTTCTATTTTCAAGAAAGCAGAAGAGATAGAAGAAATTCTGCAAAGAAAATCCAATCTATTAAAAAATTTACAACAGGGTAAGATAAACCATCAAAAAACGTACGAATCAATCAAAGATAAACAACATAGAGAAGAAATGTTAGAGGTTCAGTATCAGGAAAAATACGTTAACATAGGGGATGAAGTAAATAAAAATTATAATTTATCACTTGAAAAATTAGAATTATATAAAAAAATATCCGGTTCACAGAAAGAAGCTAACCAAAGGATAGATATTTTAAGAGACAACATAATAAAAATGGGACAGATAAACTTTGAGGCCGAAAATAGATACAGCAATCAGTTGCAGCGATATGATTCTCTATGCGAAAAATACGACGAGATATGTAAGGCAAAAAAATATATGGAAATAACGATTTCAGAAATTGACCAAATTGCTACAGAAAGATTTAAAAAAACATTTAATCAGGTAAAAACCTACTTTAATGATATATTTAAAAAAATGTTTTCCGGTGGGGAAGGGAAATTAATTATTGAATCTGAAGAAGATATATTAAGCTCCGGAATAGATATAATTGCCCGTCCTCCGGGAAAGAAAACGCAAAATATTGAATTGTTATCCTCCGGTGAAAAAGCCTTAACTGCTATAGCACTTTTACTGGCTTTGTGGAAAGCAAATCCCAGTCCTTTTTGTCTTTTTGATGAAATAGATACATCCTTAGATGATGTAAATGCTGAAAAACTTACACACATATTAAAGGGAGGAGATTTAAATCAGTCGCAATTGATTATTATTACCCATCAAAAAACAACGATGGAAGCAGCAGATACATTATATGGCATAACCATGGAAGAATCAGGTATCTCAAAATTAGTTTCGGTAAAATTTGAAAAATAAATCAAGGTGGATAATAAAAACAATGAGTATAAAAAATGTATTCTCCCAATTTAAAGAAGGACTATATAAATCGAGGGTAGAATTTGCTAATAAATTAGGATTTTTATTTAGTAATTCAAAAGATAAATCAGATTTTTTAGAAAAATTAGAAGAGTTATTAATATTATCTGACTTAGGAACCTCCGCTACTGCAGAGATAATGAATGAATTTAAGCAAATTAATTTTAGAGAATATAAGGAAAATAACTTTATATTTTTTAAAGAAAAATTAAAAGGCATCCTAATTAATATTTTAAATTCAACTACATCGAATTTTACAATTAATGAGGATGTATTAAATATAATAATGCTGGTAGGAGTAAATGGTTCAGGAAAAACTTCAGTAGCGGGTAAGATTGCTTATCGTTTAAAAAATATAAATAAAGATATAATAATGGTTCCCGCCGATACCTTTAGAGCAGCAGCAATACAGCAGCTCAAAGTTTTAGCTGATAAAGTAGGAGCAGAGATGATAAATACTAAAGAAGGCGCTGAACCAGCTTCGGTCGTATATGATAGCATCAGTGCTGCCCGGGCCCGTAAAAAGAATATAGTTATTATCGATACTGCCGGAAGACTTCATACAAAAACAAATTTAATGAATGAATTGGAAAAGATAAAAAGAGTAATCCTAAAAGAGGCTAATGATTGCTCATTAGAGATATTGCAAACCATTGATGCTACAATGGGTCAGAATGCTATAGCTCAAGCAAAATCTTTTAAGAAATCTTTAGGAGTTACCGGGATTGCCCTTACTAAAATGGATGGAACAGCCAAAGGAGGGATAGTAATTGCCATAAAAAAAGAGTTAGATATACCGGTTAAATTAATTAGCTGTGGAGAAAAATTAAATAATTTATATGATTTTAAAGCTGATAAGTTTGTTAAGGCTCTTCTTGATTGACACTAAAGATAATTTTCTATATACTTATAAAGGAATTTTGACGGAATTGGAAATTAATTGATAAATAGAAGATAAGAGGAGTTATTTTTTTTATGTTTGCTAACCTGACTAATAAATTTCAGATAATATTTAAAAAGATAAAAAACAAGGGAAAATTAAATGAAAATGATATAAAAAATTGTCTTCATGAAATTCGCATAACCCTTTTAGAAGCAGATGTAAATTACAAAGTAGTAAAAGAATTCATAAATAGTTTACATGATAAAACGCGGCAGGAAAAAATATCCGAAAGTCTGGCACCTACTCAACAAATTATAAAAATTGTAAATGGGGAGATTGCTTCAACATTAGGATCCAAACAAAATGACATTAGTATGAATCCCGCTCCTCCTACTATTATAATGTTAGTAGGATTGCAAGGAACCGGTAAAACTACTACAGCCGTAAAATTAGCTAATTACTTTAGAAAAAAAGGGCATCTGCCGCTTTTAATAGCAACAGATATATACAGACCGGCAGCTATCGAACAACTGCAAGTATTAGGTGAAAAATCAGATTTACCGGTTTTTTCCATGGGAAGAAATGAAAGTGCGATAAATATTGTTAAATCTGCTATAAAATATTCATCTAAAAGGAATCATGATGTATTAATTATTGATACTGCCGGAAGGTTACATATAGATGATAAATTAATGAATGAATTACAAGAAATTGATGAAAATATCCCTCTTCAGGAAAAATTATTGATAGTAGACGCCATGGCCGGACAGGATGCGGTAAATTCAGCTAAAGTATTCTGTGATAAAATCAAAGTAAGCGGAATTATTCTGACTAAATTGGATGGTGACACTCGGGGTGGAGTGGCCCTATCCTTAAAAAAGGTTTTAGGAGTACCTATTAAGTTTATAGGTATAGGTGAAAAGATTGATAACTTTGAACCTTTTCATCCAGAAAGAATGGCCTCCCGGATATTGGGTATGGGCGATGTCTTAACGCTAATAGAAAAAGTTGAAACTGCTTATAATAGGGATGAATTAAAAAAATTAGATAAAAAGATGAAGGACAATAATTTTGATTTAAATGATTTTTATTTACAGTTAAAAAAAATGAAAAATATTGGTTCGGTAGATCAGATTATGGATATGGTTCCAGGATTTAATAATTTAAAAAATAGAATAGATGTTACAAAATTAGGAGATAGAGAGGGTGAACTAAAGAAAATTGAAGCTATTATAAGTTCTATGACTGTTGAAGAGAGGGAAAATCCTTCTATAATTAACGGAAGCAGAAGGAAAAGAATATCCATGGGGAGCGGAACACAGCTTTCTGATATAAATAGATTGTTAAAACAATTTAATCAGATAAAAGAAATGCTTAAAAAGGGACCAAAACAAAAAAACTTTTCTTTTAATTAATGTAGAGCATAACATATAGCGAAAAACGAAAAGCGTAAAACTGAATTCGTATCTCGTGAATCGTATCTCGCAATATAGCAGGTAGCATGTAGGTATAGAACGCAATAACAAGTAATATGTAATATGTAATGGGTAATTTGTAGGGGTACGATGCATCGCGCCCACAAAAGCCAAAAGATAAAAGGAAATAGGAAAATACATTAAAAAGATAAAAAATAAAAAATGTAAATAACAAAATGGAGGCAAAATAAATGTCAGCAATAATTAAACTTAGAAGAGAAGGTGGCAAGAAAAAACCCTTTTACAAAGTAGTGGTAATTGATTCCAGGAAAGCTTGTAACGCTAAATTTATAGAGCAATTGGGATATTATCAACCACTTTCTGATCCTTATGTTTTTAAGATTGACCAGGAAGCAAGTTTAAAATGGATCGAAAAGGGTGCTCAACTTTCAGCAACAGTAAAAGATTTATTTAAGAAAGAAGGAATATTGAGCAATAGATAAGACCTAAGGAGATTATTTTGAGAGAACTTATTGAATTAATTATAAAAGGAATAGTAGACAATCCAGACAAAGTAGAGATAAATGAAATTATTGGTGAAAGATCATCGATATTTGAAGTAAGGGTTGATTCTGATGATATAGGTAAAGTAATTGGAAAGCAGGGTAGGAATATAAAGTCAATAAGGACTATAGTAAATGCTGCAGCACAAAAGGGTGATAAGCGGGTAATTATTGAAATTGTCGAATAAATTTACTTAATAAACTTAATGGAGGAATTTAATTGAGTGACGATTTTATTACGATTGGTAAAGTAGTTTCTACCCAGGGTAATAAAGGGGAAGTTAACATTTTGCCTCTTACCGATTCAACTAACAGATTCATAAATTTAGTTACCGTTTTTTTAAGGAACAACAATAGTAAAACAACATTAAATATAGAGAAAATAAGAATCAAAGAAAATACGGTTATTTTAAAATTAAAAGATATAGAAAGTATCAAAGAAGCCAAAATGATAGTAGGGTCTTTTCTTGAAGTTGAAGGAAAAAATGCTGTAAAACTATCAAAGGACACTTATTTTATCTTTGAGATAATTGGTCTTGAAGTATACACCGAGAATAATATTTTTCTGGGAAAAGTAGAAAATGTTATAAGCACGGGAAGCAATGATGTATATATAGTTAAAGGTAAAAATAAAAAAGAATTGTTTATACCGGCTATTCGTGAAGTTGTAAAGAATGTTAATTTAGAAAAAAAACGAATTACCATAAACATGGTAGATGGATTAATATGACCAATGATTGTTTAGAAATTAATATATTAACTATTTTCCCCAATATGTTTAAAGGTCCTTTTTCCGAAAGTATATTAAATAAGGCTCAAGAAAAGGGATTGATTAAAATAAATCTAATTGACCTTAGGGATTTTACCCTGGACAAACATAAGACCGTAGACGATTACTCTTATGGTGGGGGCCCTGGTATGGTTTTAAAGCCTCAGCCAATTTGGGATGCTGTAGAGGTACTAAAAAAAAACAAATTTCCATTTCCTTTAAAAATCATAATCACTTCTGCCCAGGGTAAGATTTTTAACCAGGAGATGGCTAAAGATTTGTCGAAAGAAAATAGATTATTAATCATTTGCGGTCGATATGAGGGCATAGATGAACGGATTCCCCAGCTTCTCGATGCAGAGGAAGTGTCAATCGGTAACTTTGTAGTTAGCGGGGGAGAATTGCCAGCTATGTTAATGGTAGATGCAATTTCGAGAATGATTCCCGGAGTTTTAGGGAAAGAAGAATCTATGGTCAATGATTCATTTTATAAAGGATATCTTGATTATCCTCATTATACCAGGCCGGATGAGTTTAAAGGTTATAAAGTTCCAGAAATATTGCTTTCGGGTAATCATAAAAAAATTGATAAATGGAGAAGGAAACAGTCTCTATTAAGAACTTTAATTAAAAGACCCGAAATTTTTGCAAATAAAAAATTGTCTAAAAGAGAATTAGATTTACTTAAAGAATTAGAGAAGAGTTTTAAAAAAGATTAAGGCAAAAAGACAAGAAAAGGCAGAGGATAAAAATATAAAAAATGAGAGGGCATAGAGCATAAAGATAGCGTATAGTGAATAGTTGAAAATGTTATTTAAAAAAATAATTAGGAAGGATGATTTTTATGGTAGATTATATTAAACAATTAGAAGAAGAACAATCAAATAAAGAGATTAGCAAATTTGAATCTGGTGACACAGTCGAAGTACACCAAAAAATTGTTGAAGGTACCAGAGAAAGAGTACAGGTTTTTAAAGGAATAGTTATAGCTAAAAAGCATGGTGGAAGCAAGGAAACATTTACAGTAAGAAAAATATCTAAAGGTGTTGGAGTAGAAAAAGTATTTCAACTGCATTCACCGAATATTGTAAAAGTATTGGCTTTAAAAAAAGGAAAAATAAGAAGAGCCAAATTATATTACTTAAGAGATAGGATTGGGAAGAGCGGCACGGTTAAAGAAAAAAGATAATGAAATGCTATTCAAGGCAAAAAATGGAAAAGTAAGAATAACAAAATCAATCATTCGTAGTTATCAGAGAAAAATAGAAAGATTATATACAGAAAGAATAAGAATTTATAATCTCTATAACTATGAAAATCGACTAAAAAATGAAGGGTACTCTTTAATTGCCGGGATAGACGAAGCAGGCAGGGGATCATTATCCGGACCGGTAGTGGCTGCCGCAGTAATTTTACCCTGCCGATTATTTATTCCTTATATTAAAGATTCTAAAAAGTTAACTTCACAAAAAAGAACAGAATTATATTATTCTATCTTAAATAAAGCAAAAAATGTAGGAATTGGCATTGTGGAAGCTAAAATTATCGATAGAATAAATATTGCCCAAGCTTCTTTTTTGGCAATGAAAAAAGCTATTTTAGATTTAATAGAAGTGCCTGATTATTTATTAGTAGATGGCTTTAAAATTCCTAATCTAAAGATTTCCCAGTTACCATTGATTAAAGGGGAAGATAAAAGCATATCAATTGCTGCCGCTTCCATAATTGCTAAAGTTTATAGGGATAATATTATGGTCAAGTATGATCAAAAATACCCACAGTACCTTTTTAAAAAAAATAAAGGTTATGGTACAGAAGAACATCTTAAAGCACTACTTAAGTACGGCCCATCAGAAATACATAGAAAAAGCTATAAAAGAGTAATAGTGGTGTAGGGTGAAAATAACAAATTAGTCGTTAGTGTACTATTCGTTAGTGAATAGTGAATAGTATTTAGTAAGGAAAATACATAATGATTAATAATTATAGGTTTCAAGTTACAAGTTGCCAGTTTATAGAAAACTCAAAGTGCGTAGAGGTTGTATTATCATACTCCCTTGTAACATACTGTAGACTGAAAACTAAAAATTGTTTTTAAAACTAACGACTAACGACTAATTAAATAATATGAAGATAGATGATTATTAAAGATGGATAATATAGGGAAATTTGGCGAAGATGTAGCTTCTAAATATTTAAAAGACAAGGGTTACAAAATTAAAGAAAGAAATTACCGTACTTTTTTAGGGGAAATAGATATTATCTGTGAATATAAGGGAAATATTATCTTCGTAGAAGTAAAAACCAGACGTTCTGATAAGTTTGGGTATCCCGAAGAAGCAGTAAACTTTATTAAACAACGAAAAATAATTAAAAATGCTTTATGTTATTTGTCTAAATACCATCTTTGGGAAAAAAATTGTTGCTTTGATGTAATTTTAATCAGTATCTCTAACCATAAAGATATAAAAAGAATAAAACATATTAGTAATGCTTTTTACCCTGATAGTAAATAAGTATCGAGTATATACTAGTATATAGTATTTAGTAAAGAAAATATGAGAGAGAAGAAGAATTCAGAAACCTATTTTGTATCGCGTATCGCGTATCGAGCATTGCGTTAAGAAAATAGAGGATAGGTATATGATTGATTAACTAGTTGGTTAATTGGTTAATAAATTATTAGAATTGTACTATTTACATAATTTATCTTGTATGTTGTATTTCAAGCTAACGACTAACGACTATTCACTAACGACTAGTTAAGAGTTTTGAATAATGGTTTTTCGCTTTTAGGTTTAATTCCTTAACTTTATCTTAAGTTAAAAACTATAAGTTTTTGATTAATAGACAGGCGAGACGCCTGTCCTACTTTGGGTACGATATATCGTAGCCCTATTTCTGAATTCTGATTTTCTTAACGCGATACTCGATACTAATAACTATTCACGAAAAAAGTAGGTGTTTTTTTGTTATCTAAATTATATAGTGCAGCCATATTCGGAGTAGAAGCTTTTACGGTAGAGATCGAAGTTGATATTCATCCAGGATTGCCTTCGTTTAATATCGTCGGATTGCCCGATACAGCTGTTCAGGAATCTCGAGAAAGAGTTAGAGCTGCCATAAAAAATTCTGAATTCGAATTTCCCATGCAAAGAATTACAGTAAATCTCGCTCCAGCTGATATCAAAAAAGAGGGTCCCATTTTTGATCTATCTATTGCTCTGGCGATTTTGGTTGCCAGTAAGCAAGTTAAGCCAGAACTACTAAATGAATATCTGATTATGGGTGAATTATCTTTAGATGGAAGTATAAAACCGGTAAGTGGTGTGCTTCCCATTGCATTGATGGCAAAAATGACGGATAAAAAAAAATTACTTGTTCCTGAAGCAAACGCTAAAGAGGCAGGAATAATTAAAGAACTAAATGTATTTCCTGTTAATTCACTTTGCGAAGTAATTGAATTTTTAAATAAAAAAATAACGATAGAGCCGGTCTCTATAGATTTAGAAGATATCTTTAAATTAAGCAAAAACAGTCAAATAGATTTTACTGATATTAAAGGACAGGAACATGCTAAAAGAGCCTTCGAAGTAGCTGCAGCTGGAAGTCATAATGTTATAATGGTTGGTCCTCCAGGTTCCGGAAAAACCATGTTGGCACGAAGGCTTCCAACCATCCTTCCTTCTTTAACGCTGGAAGAATCTATAGAAATTACTAAATTATATAGTATTGCCAATTTACTTCCACCGGATATCCCTTTGGTTACAGAAAGACCGTTTAGAGCCCCGCATCATACCATAAGTAATGTTGGATTAATCGGAGGAGGAAGGACGCCCAAACCGGGAGAAATTAGCTTGTCTCATAATGGTGTACTATTTTTAGATGAATTACCAGAATTTTCCCGAAGTGCTTTAGAATCTCTACGTCAGCCTTTAGAAGACGGGATAGTCACCATTTCACGCTCTCTAAGTTCTGTTAGTTATACTTCTTCTTTTATGCTAATAGCGTCTTTAAATCCCTGCCTTTGCGGTTTTTATGGTGATCCGGTTAAAATTTGCACCTGTAGTTCGTCTCAGATTGTTAAATATCGTTCAAAAATATCGGGGCCGTTATTAGATCGAATTGACATTCATATTGAAGTCCCCCGCGTAAATTGTCGAGAGGTTATGGAGAAGGATTCTGTGGAAAACTCTTTTACTATAAGAGAAAGAGTAGAAAGAGCAAGAAAAACACAAAGTGAAAGATATTGTGAAGACAGTATTTTTTGTAATGCCCAAATGACCAAAAAACAGATTAAGGAATATTGTAATATTAATGATAATGCTAAAAATTTACTTTACAAAGCTATAGAAAAGTTAAATTTAAGCGCGCGAGCTTATGATCGTATATTAAAAGTGGCTCGAACTATAGCTGATTTAGAACAATCAAAGAAGATAGAAATTTCTCATTTATCCGAAGCTATTCAGTATAGGAGTCTTGATCGAAAATTATGGTTATATTAGTAACGACTAAAGTTTTTAAAATAAACAATTATTTATACAAAGAGGCGGTGTTATAATTATGTTAAGAAAATTGGCTACCTCAATCTTAGATGCAGATTTTACCTGCTTAGAAAGAGAATTAAGAAAAATAGAAAGCGGAGGAACAGATTTAATTCACTTAGACATTATGGATGGAAATTTTGTTCCGAATATTTCCTTTGGCCCCAGGATAGTAGAATCAATTAAAAACAAAACCTCTCTTCCTTTGGAAGTTCATCTAATGGTAGAAAAACCAGAAAATCATATTAAATCATTTATTAATGCTGGCGGAGATATTATAATTGTACATTACGAAACTTCTAAACACCTTGACAGACTTATCCAAACCATTAATGAGGCTAATGTAAAATCCGGTATTGCTTTAAATCCAGCAACACCTTTAAGTGTTATTGAATATTTAATTAATAAAATAGATGTTTTATTATTAATGACAGTCAATCCGGGTTTTGGCGGGCAGAAATTCATTCCGGAAATGATTACTAAAATAGAAAAGGCCAGAAAAATAATAGATAATCAAAAAAAATCAATAAGCTTAGCAGTTGACGGTGGAATAAATTTAAACAATATCTCTAAAGTGATTAAAGCCGGAGCAGAAATAATTGTGGCTGGTCAAATTATATTTAAAAGTGCAAATCCTGAAATGACCATAAAGAAAATAAAGAACATTTTAAAGTAAATACAAAATTGTTTAATTAATCAATAGTTTATTAATTAACAATTATAGATTAAGAATTGGGAGTGACTGTATTGAGAAAACCTGTTGTTGCTATTATCGGAAGGATAAATGTAGGAAAATCGACTTTATTTAATAGAATCACCAAGAAAAGAACTGCTATTGTGGAAAATGAACCTGGTATTACCAGAGATAGGATATATGCAGAATGTGAGTGGAAGGGACAGCAATTTACTCTGGTAGATACCGGAGGTGTGGATTTTATAAAAAGGGAAGAAATACAAAAAAAAATAGCTGTTCAGACTGAATTAGCTATTAAAGAGGCAGACTTAATCATATTATTGGTCGATATCAAAGAGGGAATAAATCCGAATGATTTTAATGTAGCTAAAGCGATTAGAGAAAAAAATAAACCAAGTATACTGGTAGCCAACAAGGGAGATGTAAAGGAAAGTGAATTAAAATTATATGAATTTTACGAATTAGGATTCGGAGAACCCTATATTATTTCAGCAGAACACGGATTGAATGTTGATGATTTATTAGATAGAATAGTATCCTGTATTTCAGAAGTAAAAGTAGAACCGGAGGAAGAAGAAGAGAACATTATAAAAGTATCAATTATTGGAAAACCCAATGTAGGAAAATCAAGTTTATTAAATTGCATTTTAGGAGAAGATAGAATAATAGTCAGCGAACATCCCGGCACCACCAGAGATGCTATTGAAATAATTTTTAAACATGATTCATTAAAATTAATATTTATCGATACTGCAGGCCTGAGAGATAAAGCAAAACCGAAAGAAGATGTTGAATATTATAGTACATTAAGAACTTTTGAAGCGGTACATAATTCAGATATAGTGTTATTAATATTGGACTCTACACAGGGAGTAAGCATGCAAGATAAAAAAATAGCAAATTATATTCAAAAAGAAAGAAAAGCCTGCATTGTAATATTAAATAAATTTGATTTGATTAAAGATAATATAGAAAGGAAATTATTTATTGATGAAATAAGATATGAATTGTCTTTTTTAAAAAAATCTCCCATTATAATGACTTCTGCCATAACTGGTTATAATATTGAGAAAATTATTTCAAAAATTAAAGAAGTTTCCTTTCAATATAGTAAAAAAATTCCTACTTCGGTATTAAATACTTTTATAGGAGAAGTTATTTCTAAAAATCCTCCAAAATATGTAAGGGGGAATGCATTAAAAATTAGATATGCTACTCAAACAGGGGTAAAACCACCTAAATTTCTATTATTTGTAAACAATCCTAAATTAATGTATACTTCTTATCACAGATATTTAGAAAATAAAATCTATGAAGCTTTTGGTTATGAAGGCTCACCTGTAGTTATCAATTTAGCAAAGAAAAAAGGGGAGGGGAGAACAGTATGAAAACTGCTTTAATTATTATAAGCTGTTATCTTTTAGGTTCTATTCCTTTTGGATATATTGTGGGTAAATTGTTTAAGAAAGTAGATATAAGAGAATTAGGAAGTGGAAATATAGGTGCAACCAATGCTTTTAGGATATTGGGACCTTCATTAGCTTCTTTAGTATTAATTGGCGATATAGGAAAAGGTATTTTCTCTATCTATTTAGTACAATATTTAAATATTGATAATTTATTAATAATAATTATTGCAGGGTTAGCAGTAATATGTGGTCATGACTGGTCTTTATTTCTCGGGTTTAAGGGAGGTAAAGGTATAGCTACTACATTTGGAGTTGTATTTGCTCTCAATCCAACGATATCAATTTTAGCATTAATAATATGGGGGGTTGTTGTAATAACAACAAGATATGTCTCCTTATCATCTATTTTCGCTGTAATTTCTATTTTTATTTTTACAATATTATTTAAAC